>Ga0116227_10013302_pt1 | contig 12981 bp, 12 predicted proteins | sample S1TSphgellanicum_FD_89693 | JGI IMG/M metagenome (GOLD analysis project Ga0116227, IMG submission 89693) | Host-associated microbial communities from peat moss isolated from Minnesota, USA - S1T2_Fb - Sphagnum magellanicum MG | ecosystem: Host-associated > Plants > Peat moss > Unclassified...
GACTAGTTTTCACATGCGACTTGTCTTAGGCGACTAAAAGGATTTTAGTTGCAAAATGTCTCTTGCGACTAAAATTTAGTCGCAAAGAGCAGTCGAAAATACATGTTTTTCTTCTAGTGCCATAACCTTCATTTAAACTACAAATAACAACATCAACAAAGGCAATGGAATTGAAATACCAAATTAATTTGGTGACCTTGAAACAATAAAGAATTTGGGCTATTTCAATTTCATAAACTTACAACCAAGAACTAGAAAATGTAGAAAGGACATACAAGGATTTTTTTAAAAAACATCATGCAACAAATAGTCATATGTTTTTTAAAAATTTAGATGTAGAAATTGAAAAGGCGAACTTGTTTTAGATTTCAAGATTCTGACACATCAAACTTCACATATGTTTCTCTATCTATTAAAGAATTGTGTTAGCCCACTTTGAAATATCTCACCAAACCTTTCTTAGCTTTCAATGTGTGTACTAGTTTGATTAATTGCATGTCTCACTAGTTGCATTGCTTGCTTTAGTAGTTGGAATGTGGAATTCCTCTTCATGTGTGATTATGCTTGGTTTTAGTTGATCTATTATTCAAAAAAGAGTTGATCACTGCTCAACCCACCCTTGGACCTAAACAAATTATGCAACAAACAACAACATATAAACACATCAACTTGAAAGAATGCAACATAACTATCAAATTTTGCATCAATGTTCTTTACATGTTTTTTTCAAAATCTCTAAAGCGTTTTCAAGTACAAAATGACCTCTCTTATGTTTTCTATTGTATAATAATTCTAAAATGCTATGCTACCCACTTTTTGATGCAATTCATAAATGAATATTTGTCTCACTTAATAAACAAGGATGGATCCCATCGATTCTTATATTTACATCAAACAATCGCCCAAATTGAACATTCCCATGCAAGCTAAACCTATGAAGCACCTGTGAGTCATTTACATTCCTTGGTAAACCCACAAACACATTAAAAAAACTTTTTTTACTATTTACATTAGTTTGTGCAACAATTGAATATCCCTTTGTCTTATGGTAAAAAAGAAAATCTTCAAGATGAAGAATTAAAGGTTTACAAATTCTTATGTGGGTATCGTCAATTGCCCCTTATATGTTTGGTAGTCCACAAAAATGCATAAAATCCTCCATGATAACTTGCATCTTTGCTCCAATTGGCCAACATTTAGCCTTTTAAAATCAACATTCACAACCATAATGAATTCATGTAGCACCAATTTTATTGTTGATTTTCCAATAGCAAAATTTTTATTACAAATTAAAAAACTTGCACCTAAACCAACTTGTAGATGGCACACAATAGCCAAATCTTTATAAGATTGTTTTCCTGTATTGAATAGTCTACTTCACCAAAAGAAGTTTCAATTTGTTAACAATTCTAAACAAGGTGGTTTTTATCATTATGAAATTTTCTACTAACCTATCATCATCATATTCAATGAATAAAAACTAAGAGGACCATGTGGTGCTCAACTTCAATTTCATCCAATAACCTAACTTTTGTGATAGAATGAAAAGATAGTTGTATGATTGTAAAAAATTATGGAATGCAAATTATAATTAATAGAAGTTTTGTGTTTGATTCCATAATAGGTTTTAAGTTGTGAGAAGGTAGATCCATGGACAAGAAAGGAATTAGAGGATTGAACAAATATTCCATGATTTGAAACATTCTTATGCACCCCATTGAAAATAAAACCTTGTTTAGAATTTCATCCATGGAACAACAAATTTTTAAAAAAAATAGAATTTCATTCATGGCACAACAAATTAATAAAATTAGAGTTTCAAAAAACTTATGTGTAATGTTATGTTGGAATGCATTGACGAAAATGCTAAACAATTTTTTTAAAATGCACTAATGGGGTCATAGACTCACAAGGATTGCCTACAATGGAATTGCAAAAGAGCAAAGAATAAAAGAAAGGCATTGATGGACTTGTAGATGAACACTGAGGGGGAAGACCAATGATGGAATATAGAAAAACAAATAAAAAAGAAAGGTGTTGATGGAGTTGCAACTATAAACTCAAGCATCAAGAGGAAAATATCACTAATAATGGAATTATAAAAGAGAAAAAAAGGGAAAAAATTGTTGATGGAGCTGCAAGTGAACATCAAGGGAAAAAACACATGCACACACACAAGGAATGGAAATGTACAAAGACAACCCAAAAAAAACACAAGCAACAACCAAAACCAAAGAAAGTACTAAACTAATGACTATGGAGTTGTAAAGGAAAATTGAGAAGGAAAGAAATGCATCAATGGAATTGTAGATGAACATGAAAATCAAAGAACCACCAATGATGGAACTACAAACAAGCATCGAGGTGTCGATAAAACTACATATGAACATCAAAAAAGGAAACACATGCATAAGGAATGAAAACTTGCAAAAACAATAACAGAAAAAATCACAAGCAACAACTAAAACCAAAGAAAGAACTAAACCTAATGACTATGGGGTTGTAGAGGAGCACCGAAAGGGAAAATAAGGTGCCAATGGAGTTGCAAATGAACACGAAAAAAAAAGACCACTAGCGATGGAATGTCAAATGAACACACATGTGCGCACATAAGGAGTGAAAGCAAGACAACAATAACAAAAATTGCAAGCATTGACCAAAAACAAAAAAAGAGTGAAAATTGTTGGTGATGGAGTTGGATAAGAAAAGCCAAAAAAAAAAAGACATTGCCAATGTGAAAGAGAACACTATAAGAGGAACAACAAAAATGCTACTTACATTTATCATGATGGGGTCTTGTGTGAATATTTGATGGTGATAGCTTTTCAAAAAATTTTAAATACAATTACCATATGTGAATACACCAAAAACTAAATGTGCTAACATTAGTGATAAGGGATTGATGTTAACTTAATTTTAAATTAGTGTTAGGATTGTGTTAATGTTATATTCTAACACCAAGTGCGCTTGCACCTTTAGGTACTCACTTACATAAGTGGTCACTTCTATATAATGTGAAAGTAGGCCCTGAGTTTACTACATATGTTGTTAAGGTTTCACTAAATGAAAAGTCAATTGTGAATGAATATGATAATACATGGGTGAGTTCAACACATAAATGTTGAATAATTAATTTATTTTAAAATTTAAGATTCATCATGTGAGTTTTTAATTTTTGAACTTTTCAACATATAATAAATTTAGATATTAAATTCTAACTCAACTTTGAAGTTCTCTTATTGTCCTTGTGATTAATGTGTTCAAAACTAATGTGCTTATCTATGCTACTCAAGGTTCGATTCTAGATTCGTGCAATCTAAATTTTTGATAATAGGGCTAAATTTTAAAAAAAAACTTTGACAAAATAAAAAATAATTTAATTTATGCCAAAGTCACCCATGTACTAGGTATAGTGGGAAAATTAATAATAATACCTGGTGGGTACCCCCTGGGTATCACATGAAATGCCCCACTATATTTTACACTTTGCAAGTGTACCTCCAAATGCACTAGAAAAAAGTCTCAGAGGTTTTTGGGTGTGTTCATTGGATGGTGCATTTGGTGAGTGCTGGGTCACTTAATCCATCTTACTTCATTCTCGTCTTTTGATCATACCTCCATTTACCAATGTGGGTGATTCCTCTTCCAGTTCTTCATCCTCAAGCTTCTGTTTCTTTGTTCCCAATTAGACCTGCTCTCTTTCTTTCTCTCTTTTTCCATGCTTCTCACTGCCAGGCCGACCCATTCTTCCTCACCCAGCATGGAAAGATTTGGCAAAGCACATGCTGAGGAAGAAAGAAAGCCAAATCCTTCCCCAGTTTGTCCACTCCAGAAACTCTCATCCTTCCTACACCAATTCTTCATACATACTATGAGCACTTCCGGTTTCAGTTTGAGCTGCAATTGTAACCTGAGAGTGGATTTAGGCATCGCACTCTTTCCACATGCAAAATTACCACAGTTCTGATGTAGGCTTTGAAGTATCAAGTAATTCACATTCAAAGCCACTGATCATGATTTGCAATCACAGCTTCAGTAATTGGAGTGAGCCACCCATTCACAAAGCTAGATGGGTTGTGATCAAGAATTCACATAATGAACCAAAAAGGCATAACTGCAAAAATGATAGTGAAAGACAGAATGATGAAAGAAATGTAATGTCCCCACCATGCTTCATGAGCCAGATCACAAATTCTAACTCTTGATTCTGAGTGAAACCTAGAGACAAAGGATTTGGAGGAAAATTTATTGCCATGTGGCTTTCGAGATCAGCTGGGATTCATATGCTGATCTGCAAAGGGTAGTCAAAAGCGGCACCTCCTGAGATATCAATTGCCCAGTTTCCAGGATCCAAATTGATGCAACTTACACTGATTACAAGACCCAAGTCTGCAAATGCCCAAAACCTAGAATCTGGGATTTATTTGGAGTCTGGGTTGAAGTTTGTTCACCCATGAGATCTGAGTAACACTGTTTCTTGCATGAGGTGCAGAACCTGTGAGTTAAATTGTGGAATCTGATGGTTTCAGACACGTAAAAATTTGCAAACTATTTTGCATAGATCTGGCATGTGGGAACCAAATCCCTGAATTATTATCTCCTCACAACTCATGGTGTTCCTGAACAAATGAACTACCTACCACAATGGTGATGATGAGGAGCTTACCAATGAGAGACTTGAACCTCCATGTTCATGATTGTTGCAAATTTTACAAATAGTTCATGAGCAGCAGAAGCACAAGAGCTTGAACTCACCCTATCAGCAATTTATCCATTCAGGTGTGCACAATACGACCCAAATTCTGAAACAAAAACTCTCCTCAAAATGTTTCTTAATCTGATACAGAACCAAAGAAAATGTTCACTAGTTGATTGTGCACATGTGTGTATATGTTTCTAAAGAATCTGATGCTACACCAAAAACCTTCAAACCTGAAAAATTCCTTGTGAGCAAAAGCTAGGGCACTGCATGACCATGTGTGATTTACAATGTTTTCAAGCAAGTCAACTTTTCTCCTAGGCGAATCATTTGCACCAGCTGAATTCATGTTGTAGCAAAGTTGTTCATGCATAATAAGAATCATAATTTTATAGTGCCATTCAACATTTAATCAAAGTTCTGTGTTGCATGATGATGACTAACCAAGTTCACCACAAAAAAAAAGAGAAATTCAATGCAGAAGAAAACCTCTTGACAGATTGATCTCCAGAACTAAGTAGGACTCAGTCTACTGCACTTCTGTTGCAAGACTCAGAGCTTGCAGCCAACCACGTGAGAATCTCATCTCATATAGATCTTGTCTGTGTTGTAGTAAGATATCATACACACATTGGGTGTTTTTGGAGATCTGGAGCTCCTCAGGATCAATCCAGATCTGTTGTTTGCAAGCTGGAAGGATCTGGATTCATGATGAACTCATCACTGGTAAACTTACAAGGGTTTAGGGTTTAGGGTGTAGAACTTATGCATGGCAGCGGCAAGCTTTGCTGAGCTAATGATGAGCTGCATTGATTGCTCATGTAATTATTGAAGCTAGCCAATCTTGACCCAAGTGGCTGTGCTGGGAACACCAGCGGAATCGACAGCGAAAAGCATGTAGTAGGAGGAGGGTGCAACGACGGCGTTAGGGGGAGCTGTAGAAGTCACTGCATACTGATTCCTTTCCATGTTTGTTGTCGCTGAAACTGCCAATTTCAGTAATCTTTGCCCCTGTGCACAAATGGGTTGATCATCAAATTCTCGAACGAAAAAAGATTGGCAAGCTCATGCACTTAATCAAGTAAAACCCTAAACCGAACCCTTGCGCTGCATCAGAAGATTGTAACGACATACCTGACCAAAGGAATGAGTAACGAAAGCGGCACTCGCTAGATTGAGCTCCATAGCTGTAGGATTAGCTGCAGCTGTTGCAACGGTGACAGTGAAAGTCGCAGCGTATGCTAAAGAAGCGGGAGCATCAATGAATCGCGGTCGATCAGCAGCTCCACCCGCCGCGAGGTAAGGTGGTGAGAATGCCTCGATTCTCAACTCAGTCGGTAAATCGCCTGTCAAGGTGTAGAACTCGTGCGTGTTGCTTCCAGCAACGAGAATGCGAGCATCGGGCAGCAGATTGGCAGTCGAGTGATATACTCTGGGTATGTCGGAAGCTGTGAGCGACTGGAATCGTGTGCCTGCTGCAGCTTGTGGGTAGTATAAGACCGGCGTCTGGACTGGGTTTTGCGCATTTCCCCATCCCTGAGCACCGCTTCCAGCTCCATTCACAATGAGCACATCACGGGTCGGTAACAGCACCATGTCTCCCATATTTCTTCGCATCGGCATGGTCTCCATAGCCCAATCCACAGCTGCTCCGGCCAGAGGAGCAATCCGTCCACAGGTTTGTGATGCAGGTAATTCTCCTGCTGGATTCAAGTAAGCACCATAGGGTGCCCCTCCGCACACCAGAATCTCCGGGTTCGTCCAACCGCTCTCGGACGTCAATGGAAGCATGACGGAGCTCCCGGCAGCTGGGTAGTTCCGTGGCTCCCCTGGGATGGTGGGTAAGCTTCTCACCACTGTATCGGTTTGCCAGTCGTACAGGATCGAGTCGCGATTCGCAAAGATGAAGAGTTGGTTGTTGGGTAACAAATGCAAGTATGGATATAAGTTATCATACTGTACTCCATCATCTGTCTGCACGTGATTCATGCATGATTCATGTATGGGAAGGAGAAGAAGATGATCAGGAACTGGGTCGAGAGGCTGCTATCTGCTATCCCAATGCATGAGAGCTAAGGACATCTTTCCATTAGGCTGCTGTGATCACAGATTTTGTGGAGATCACAACGGAACTTTGCACTATGTTTTTCCAGCTATATGCGCTCAGTCATCTCACAGCTCTACAGGTCAAGCATTAACCAATGAGAGCTGTGAGTCAAATTGTGACTCACCATACAATGGCATCTGTCTTTTCTTTCTTTCTTGAGAACATGTGTTTCGAGAGGTCCTAACATGTTGAACTACACATTTTTCTATGCACTTGCAGCTCTGGACAATGGAAAGCGACTACCCCTGCAGCAAGAAACAAAGCCCTACGGCAGTAGTGGCTTTCCATTAGACTGCTGTGATCACAGCACCCTATCTGTAACTGTGGTCACAGCAGCCTAATGGAAAGAGATTCTAAATTATCTATCCCCCAAGAGATTGGCACAACATCTTACAATGGCAGCAGCAAGCTAGCAGCACTGCGGGGCCTGCAACTACTACGCACCTGAGTGAGGAGGGGAAGATTAATGGCGCCTTGACCATTAGCAGGCACGTACTCCAGCGTGAACACACTGCGGCCACCGACGACAATCTGACGACCATCGGGCAGGAGCTGATTAGTAGCATACCAGCGCCCGTTTTGCAGCTGGGTATCAGTACTCTCCACCCAGTCACACTCGCCATCGTCTCCGCAAGGCACGAACGTCCGGATCTGTTGCAGATCACACATGTGATCAATGCTGCAGCTTCTTCAACAAAACCATGTACACACTACACACCCAAAGTTTGCTGATCATCAGCGAATCATGTCTAATACAAGTTGCAGCTCCATGTGTTAAATAGCTAGCTAGATCGGCACTGCAATGCCTTCTGGCCGGGCATCCACAAAGTTGTTCTTGAAGAAGTTGTTCATCACATGTGCATGCTGCATGCATTGATCATGACTACTACTTGAGGCTCACCTTGCTAAATCCGTCGGAATCGCCGCCTGTTTGAACGAGAGTGCCGTCGCCGATGAATTGGCCGGAAGAGCACCAGGTGTCGGTGAAGATGAAGAGAGGCCTTATGCTGTTGGATCCCGGCGTGAACACCGCAGAATGCGCCGTGCAATCTTGTTGAGACACCTGCAAGTCAACAATATATGCAGCAGCTAGCTAGCTTCATCACCATGCATTTCAGTAAAAGTTCTACTATAAACTTGTCAAAGGAATCTATTGCTTCGCGAGTTTGCAGTTTGTTATGAAATTTTTTCATTCTGTCGCGGATCAACAACCAGCTTCATGAACTGCTTCTCAAATTAGCTGATCAGCTGAGTTTTGTGGCTTCCAGCAGACCTGACCGTGCGCCCTGCACTTCTAAAACTTGGGCTTGGACCTGCAGAAAACTTCACAACTCTAGCAGTTTGAACAGCAGCAACTTGTGCAGGGAGGTACTAAATTAGGTACAGTAAGTGTCTCTTTCCATTAGGTTACTATGATCACATTTCACACAGTGTGCTGTGCTGTGATCACAGCAGCTAGCTAATGGAAAGCCACTACTGTAAGGCTTCGTTTCTTGCTGCAGGGGCAGTTGCTTTCCATTGTCCAGACCTACAAGTGCGTTGAAAATATGTAATTAATCATGTTAGGAACTGTGGGTTCACACACACATGTTCCCATGAGAAAAAAAGACAGATGTCATTGGACGGAGCTCTCACAAGCTCCTCCTGCAATTCATCAATGCTTGAGGCGCAGTCTAGTTGTGAGATGATTGTGAGAACAAATCGATGGCTGTATAAACATAATGGAAAACCGCTGCGATCCAAAAAAATTTTGTAAAAAAATCTGTGATCACAACAACCTAATGGAAAGATGTCCTTAGTACTGACCCGATCGTCGGGGTTAGCGCGACATCGACCACCATTCAAAGGGAGCTGCGAGGGTCCAATATTGGTACGATCCAGCAACACCACATTGCCAAAATGAGTCACAGCTGTGTGCATGGACGAAATGCCGGCGTCTTGCACAACCACCTCCCATGAGCCTTGAGCATGCACGAGGCGAAATCTTCCAACCAAGCTGACTACGTCGTCGGGGACGAGTCCTACTGCGGTCATGATTTCCAAAACCAGCAATACCCGGAAAATCTTCAAAGCATGACTAGAGCAACACCCGCCGGCCATGAGTCTGTTGACGTACGTGCAATCGATATTCGATCTCTTCTTCTTCTTAATCTTCTTCGTATTCTTCTTCTTCTTCTTCTTCTTCTTCTGAGCTTCAGTGCCCACATGAAGCGCTCGCTACGAGAAAATTTGTGCAATGGAGAAGCACTAGAGATTGACTCTCTATAATTGTTGTTGTTCCTAAGTTGCTATCCTGTCCTGTCCTCCATGGCTCCTACAGCCTTTATACCTAAACCCTAAAACCCTCAAGGGTCTGCCTATACGTAGACCCTTCACCTGAGTAAAGCAAAACTATCTTTTTTTTTTCTTTTTTTTTTCCCCATTATGTTTTAGGTCATATCCTATTATATTTGTTTCAGACTTTTATTAAAATTTTCCTAAAAAAAAATGGAAACAAATTTTCATATTCTATTATATTTTATGTAAATTTTTTACCTTCTTTGAATAACAAAAATGATGTTTTTTTATTGGAATTTCTTTTCATGCATCCAGCTAGCAGGCAGCATTTGTTTTTATCTCCATATTTATTATATGTTTTTTTTAATCTTTGAAATTTATTTTAAAGTTTTTTCTTTGGAAAATTTGTCAAGCATCTAGCAGAGAGCAAATGTTTCATCTTCGGTGAAAAAAGAAAAAAAAAGAAGAAGAGGGCAAGTGAGGGACCAAAATATACACAGGAAAATAAATGTAGGGGTGATTTAAACTTTTTTTAATTGAAAAATAATTCATATATGAAAGTAGAAAAAATTTATGAGTTTTTAAAAAAAAAATTGGCTACCTTCTAAAGCCTGCTGTAGGAATCTGGCGATCCATTTTTTTTTCTAAAATTTCAAAATCTGGCTAATTAGGATCAATCTTTGCACGAAAGTCCTTCATATGTGTCAAATTCATATTTTCAAAAAATTGTCTGAAATGTCAAAAATGAGTTTCTTTTGGGAGTTTCTGATTGTCCAATTTCAGGAAAACATTCTTTTCTTCAGAAAAATGACCAGAGTCTAGCAAAAATTATTTAATATCATTAAATATAATTATATATTATGTATGTGATATATATATATATATATATATATATATTCTTATTTTAATATTTAATTATATTTAATGGGTTGGAGTTGTTTAGCAAACATATAGAAAGATGCTTGAATGTTTTAATTTCCTTTTTTTGTAGCCAAATTTTGGTAAATCATCTTATGGATGATCATCAACACCATTTTTTTCAGGTGAATTTTTGTCACCTGGCTACCAAAAAATTGGATTTTTTTTTTTCCTTCTTGATGGGAATTCAACTAATTTTTTTTTTAAAATGGAAAAATTCAACAAAATCTCGAAACCTGAAAATTAAAATGAAAAAAAACCACAGATCCTCACTTATGCTAAATCACAAAATTGAATTACAAAACAACATTGCTTTGAAGTTGCAGCCCATGGTAGCAGAAGATCATCACTTTAACCTAGGGTTGGTTTCATCATTCAATAATCTTTAAAATAATGAAACAAATTTTTCATGAAAATTTGAAGCTGAGGTGTTGAAAACCACCATATCTATCAAAGGTTACAATCCAAATAATTTCGGAACTCATAAGACCATAATCATAGTACCTAGATCATGAAATAATAATAATTTTAAATTTTGCAAAAAAAAATTAATTTTTTTGAAATAAATTAATTATTTGTTTCAGCCAGATGGAAATGAACCCTAGGCTAAGGGCATTCATTTCATTACCTGCCAAACTATAGAGCAACTATGGTTAAACCCGAGATTGTCACACTGTGGCCTTGCCATTTACATTAAAAAGTATCTTAAGGCCAAAAGAAGAATTATGGAAATTCAAATATTTCACCATGCAAAAATATATTAATCTTCAAAAAAATCCTCTCAAAGAAACCAAAAAAAAAATCCTTCAACATATCATAACTCTATAACTGATCTCAAGTTTTAACACAAGTCAAAATATCGTCTTTCAAAAAATCCTTATATAAAAATAGACCTATTATTTATTACCTAGGGGCCTATAAAAATCCCTTAAGCTACTATACTCTATAATGAATCTAAACACGATATCCTTGCCTTGGTAGGCAACGCCAATAATTTAAAAAAATAAATAAATTTACTGGTATGTGATGAAGATATACCCTTAATACTTTAGAAGTTAAAACTATTGATTAAATTGCTTATTATTTATTGATGTACATTCCTCTAGTTAGAAGTTAGAACTGAAAATCTTGCTAACAAAGAGTAGGAAAATAGATAGTTACTAGGTAAGTAGATGGTTTATACATAGGTAAGGGCTGTTTTTACTACCTACCTACTAACAACCTACTTGTGAGGGTTGTTAGTAGGTAGGTAGTTAAAAAAAAAGCAACAGAGCTAACCACCGTGGTTAGCTAATGAACTAAAACCCAACAGAAAACTGTTTCCTGACCACTTATCATTCATCCTTTATGGTGTGCTGGTGGGTTGCTGGGTTTAGGGTTTAGGGTAGTAGATGTATAAGAATGTTTTAAATGTGTGTGTCCATATATACATACACCCCCCTCAAGTGCCCCGAGTGTGACAGAATAGCAGCAATACCGTACAAATGAATTATGAATAAAATGTGATACCATGACATTGCACCTACACACACAGCACGCAGCTCATAAGTCCCAACCACAGACTTACAATAATAATGCACACAATCAACACGTTTGCACATAAGATTGCACTTGTAGCTTTTACTCACATCAGCTGCAATCCGACATAGTCATCAGGTTCATAATATTAAGTTGAAAGCAGTTTGTATTGAGCTACTAACAATCTAATACAAAACCATGTTTCTGAATTATTTATTTGAATCATTGATCAATTAGTGTAACTATGAGAGAAAAAAATGAAGAAAGTAAGGTGAGAGTGTTTGATTCTATGGTAGCATTCTATTATGTATCCATATTGGATGCAAAACATATGCCTGAAGAAGAAGATTCATCATCAATATAAACACAGGAAAACACATTAGAAAACCATGACATGATGAGCCTTGCATTTGCACCTTTATGATCTTTTGTTACTAACACAACTTAGCAACAGATATCAGTGCCTTTTCACTACAAACACCCCAACAGAAATCAAATCATTCATGGGTGAGCTTTCCTGTTCGCAAAATTTTGAAACCTCCAAATTCCAATCTATCTTTGTCCAATTGCATGTTTGAATAAGATGTCCTACTGATTTCAGACACTTTTTCTGTTGGCTCAAAAAGCATTCATCAAAATTGCATGTTTGTTTGCATTGACATGATAATAATATGCGGGAGTTTTTGGTTTGTTTTGACTGGAATGAGATTTTTCAAGAGAATTTTGTTGCTTATCCAATAATGTCAATTTGCACCCGCTTCTCATGGGTGGGTGGCATTCAATTCTAGATAGATAAAAAAGTGGAGCATGATTGTGTACACCAAATATTGAATAAGGAAAAAAAGGTACTCGGGTTTGCATCATATCATTTACAACTCCTGCAAGGCTCCGTTCCCTTGCACTTGGTGATCTGCCACTTTTTGTCCCGCCAAGAATTAGTCCAAAGATGAACATTGCACCTGTGATCTGCCACTTTTTGTCCTGCAAAGAATTAGTCCAAAGATGAACAAAAACAATGTTGAAAAACATAGTTTTCCAACCAAGAATGACTATTGTAGACTCTTCATCTTCAATCCCTAAACACCTCATTCATTCGCCAAAAATGGGTTTTTGGGGGGAAGGATTTTAGATTCATGCAGCAAGCAGAAGCTAGAATTTTTTCAAGAAATTCTTTTTGGGTCATGTGGAGTGTGATCATAAGCTCCAAATGTCATGCCAACCATGGAATTGTATGTGAGATTAAGGGGATTTTTGCCCCAAGGCAAGAGGGAGCCAATCAGGTGAAGGACGATACCAACAAAGGTTGCTGTAATACTTGTGAGGTGGTAAGTGGGCAATACTTATTATGGCTAATTCACCAAAGATCAGCCTTTTTTACTGTTGAGAATTCACCTAAAAGAAAAAGGGAAAAAAAAAAAAAAAAAAAACAAAAAAAAAATGAAAAGATTTTGAAGGGACAAAA
>Ga0116227_10013303_pt1 | contig 12980 bp, 15 predicted proteins | sample S1TSphgellanicum_FD_89693 | JGI IMG/M metagenome (GOLD analysis project Ga0116227, IMG submission 89693) | Host-associated microbial communities from peat moss isolated from Minnesota, USA - S1T2_Fb - Sphagnum magellanicum MG | ecosystem: Host-associated > Plants > Peat moss > Unclassified...
TGCGATCCATCTCGGCGCGCGCGCGCTGGCGGGCAATATCCTGCTTCAGCGCCGGCTCGACCTCGGCGAAGGGCGTGGTCTTAGCCGGATTGATCTTGGCGACGCGCAAGAGCACCGTGCCGAACTGCGCCTTGACCGGAGCGCTCACTTGGCCTTCGGTCAACGAGAAGGCTGCCTCGCGCACTGCCTTGTCGGCGAGCTTGTCGGGTGTCACCGTGCCGAGCGACACGTCGGCTTGCGTCAGCTTGCGCTCTGCGATGATGGCGTCGAAGGAAGTGCCGCCGGCGATCTTCGCGGCGGCCTCGCCGGCGCTCGCTTCGTCCGGGAAAACGATCTGCTCGATCGTGCGCGTCTCGGGTGTCGCATAGCGCGCCTTGTCGACGTCATATCGTTTCTGCGCATCGGCATCCGAGACGGCGTCGGGCTTGGCGAGGCTCGCCGGGCTGACCGCCAGCGTCACGATCTTGCGATATTCCGGGGTGCGATAGGAGAGTCGGCGCGCATCGAAATAGCTTTGCAGCTCGGCTTCCGAGGGCGGCGCGATCTCGCCGGCAGCGGCCGGCGGGAGCAGGACATAATCGACGCTGCGCGTCTCGCTCTGATAGCGATGGATTGCCTCGAGCATCGCTTTGGGCACCTGCAGCCCACCGATCGCGGCAGCGACAATCTGTTGACGCAGATAGGCTTGGCGCTGGTCGGCGATGAAGCGGCGTTCATTCAACCCGTTCTCGCGCAGCGCGCCTTCGAAAATCTGGCGATCGAAATGGCCGGTAATGCCGCGAAAGGTCGGATCGCCGGTGATCGCCTTGGCGACATCGGGCTCGCTCATCGCGAGGCCTAGCGTCCGCGTCTCCTGATCGAGCACCGCCTCGTTGAGGAGGCGGCCGAGCACCTGGCGGTCGATGCCGAGCATGCGCGCCTGATCGTTGGTGATGGCGCGGCGCGCCTCGCGCTGCATGCGTTGCAGCTCGACCTGATAGGCGGCGCGAAAATCTTCGACCGTGACGTCCGTGTTGCCGACTTGTGCGAGCTTGCTCGAGCCAAAGCCGCGAAAAGTATCGCCGATGCCCCAGATCGCGAAGCTGATGACGATGACCACCATGATGAGCGCCATGATGATGCGCCCGATCCAGCCTTGCGAGGCGGCGCGCATACTTCCGAGCATGCAGGATGTCTCCGGTCTGGGGCCATCGTTGGGTCATCGCGCGCTCATGCGACGCGCGCGCCCGGCTTCGGCCGAGCCGGCCAGCCTCCGTGCTGTGTACTATAAAAAGCCGGCTTTGGGGACGCAACGCACCAAGCGAGGCACCGAGGCGGCTCGATCGCCTTGCCAAAGCCGTGCTGCGGCCGATATCAGGCCGACATCAGGTAAAGCGTGGCCGGGCGGTCGCGGGTGAGGCTTGTAAGCTATGCCGAATCGGCTGCGTCCGCTCGTCGCGGGCAATTGGAAGATGAACGGGCTGCGGCGCGGGCTGGTGGAGATCGCGGGCCTTTGCGCAGCTGTCGCGGATGGCGCCGCCGGCGCCGCCGAGATCGTGATTTGCCCGCCGGCCACCCTCCTGATGAAAGCGGCGGAGATCTGCGCCGGCTCCCTTGTTCGCCTCGGTGGCCAGGATTGTCACGTCGCGCCGCGCGGCGCCTTTACCGGCGACGTTTCTGCCGAGATGCTGAGGGATGCCGGCGCCGCCTATGTCATCCTCGGCCATTCGGAGCGGCGCACTGCACATGGCGAGACGGACGAGCGCGTGCGGCTGAAGGCGGCCGCCGCCTTGACCGCGGGGCTTTCACCGATCGTCTGTGTCGGCGAGAGCCATGCCGAGAGGAGAGCAGGCCGGACGCTCGCGGTCGTCTTGGCCCAGCTTGCTGGCTCGCTGCCGGATGGCGTCGCGGGCGAAGATCTCATTATCGCCTATGAACCGGTCTGGGCGATCGGGACGGGGCTCACGCCGACGCCGGGCGATATTGCCGAGGTGCATGGCGCGCTCCGGCACGGTCTCGAAGGGCTTCTGCCGGGCCACGCGGCCGAGGTACGCATTCTCTATGGCGGCTCGGTGAAGCCCGGCAATGCCGCGGAGCTCATGAAGGTCGCCGACGTAGACGGGGCGCTGGTCGGCGGCGCGAGCCTCGTCTGCGCCGATTTCCTCGCTATTGCGAGCGTATATCGGGAAGCTGCGCTGTGATTCGCGTGCGGCGATTTCCTGCGGCGGGAGCGCTGGCCGGCGCTGAACCAGCGCTTACATATGGCCAGCGACGCCCTGCGGTGCTATGAGGCCGCGCATTCGTCTAGTCTGAAGCGAGAGTCTCTTTGCGATGCAGACGGTGTTGATCGTCATTCATCTTTTGGTCGTGATCGCGCTCGTGGTGACGGTCTTGCTGCAGCGCTCGGAAGGCGGCGCGCTCGGTGTCGGCGGCGGCGGCGGCTTCATGACCGGCCGCGGCCAAGCCAACGTCCTGACGCGCGCGACGGCCATTCTCGCCACCTTGTTTTTCGCGACGAGCCTCGCCTTGACGATCCTCGCCAACGCGAATCGGGCGCCGAAATCGATTCTCGACACGCCAGCGGGCGCCTCGGCGCCGCCGTCCGGCGCGCCAGGAGGTGCATCAGGAGGCGGCAATCTCCTCGATCAGCTGAAGCGGATGGAGGATCAGAGCCCGGCCGCGCCGCCGGCACCATCCGCGCCGACCCCGCCGCGCTCGCAGTGAGGGCGGCGGCGCCGAATGGTGTGGCGAATAGGTGTGGCGAATAGGTGTGGATGGTGAAGGTGACCTTATAAATCGCCTCCCCAAGGCGCGCGAAAGAGGATAAGTGTCAAAGCCCATGGCGCGGTACATCTTCATCACCGGCGGCGTGGTCTCCTCTCTCGGCAAGGGCCTCGCATCAGCAGCGCTCGGCGCGCTGCTCCAGGCCCGCGGTTATAGCGTCCGGCTGCGCAAGCTCGATCCCTACCTGAATATCGATCCGGGGACGATGAGCCCCTATCAGCATGGCGAGGTCTTCGTTACCGATGACGGGGCGGAAACGGACCTCGATCTCGGCCATTACGAGCGCTTCACCGGTTGTCCGGCGTTACGCGCCGACAATATTACGACCGGCCGCATCTATCAGGAGATCATCAGCAAGGAACGCCGCGGCGACTATCTCGGCGCGACGGTGCAGGTGATCCCGCATGTGACGAACGAGATCAAGGATTTCGTCCTCGGCGGCAATGAGGGGATCGACTTCGTGCTGGTCGAGATCGGCGGCACGGTCGGCGATATCGAGGGCTTACCCTTCTTCGAGGCTATACGTCAGCTCGGCAACGACCTGCCGCGCGGGCATGCGATCTATATTCATCTGACGCTGCTCCCGTTCATTCCGAGCGCCGGCGAATTGAAGACGAAGCCGACCCAGCATTCGGTGAAGGAGCTGCGCTCGATCGGCATACAGCCGCATATCCTGCTCTGCCGCACGGATCGGGAGATTCCGAGCGAGGAGCGCCGCAAGCTCGGGCTCTTCTGCAATGTGCGCGAGAACGCCGTGATCGAGGCGCATGACGTGCAATCGATCTATGACGTGCCGCGCGCCTATCATGCCGCCGGCCTCGACAAGGAAGTCCTCGCCGCTTTCGGCATCGAGCCCGCACCGAAGCCGGACATGAGCCGCTGGAATGCGGTGATGGAGCGCATCCACAATCCGGAAGGCGAGGTGACGATCGCCATCGTCGGCAAATATACGGGCCTGAAGGACGCCTATAAATCTCTGATCGAGGCGCTCGCCCATGGCGGCATGGCGAACCGCATTCGCGTCAAGCTCGACTGGATCGAGTCGGAGATTTTCGAAGGTAGCGATCCGGCGCCGCATCTCGAGCACGTGCATGGAATTCTGGTGCCGGGCGGCTTCGGTCAGCGCGGCGCCGAAGGCAAGATTCTGGCGGCCCGTTTCGCCCGCGAGCGCAAAGTGCCCTTCTTCGGCATCTGCTTCGGCATGCAAATGGCGGTGATCGAAGCGGCGCGCTCGCTCGCCGGCATCAACGAGGCGAACTCAACCGAATTCGGTCCGACGCGCGAGCCGATCATCGGCCTCATGACCGAGTGGATGCGCGGCAACGAGCTGCAGATCCGTGCCTCAGAAGGCGATCTCGGCGGCACGATGCGGCTCGGCGCCTATCCCGCGGCTTTGAAGCAGGGCTCGCGCATCGCCGGCATCTATGGCGCGACCGAGATCTCCGAACGCCACCGGCATCGCTACGAGGTGAACACCGCCTATCGCGAGCAGCTCGAGGAAAAAGGTCTCATGTTCGCCGGCCTTTCGCCCGACGGGCTTTTGCCGGAGACGGTGGAGTTCGCTGACCATCCCTGGTTCATCGGCGTGCAGTTCCATCCCGAATTGAAGTCGCGGCCTTTCGCGCCGCATCCGCTTTTCGCGAGCTTCGTCGGCGCCGCCCTGGAGCAGAGCCGGCTGGTGTAAGGATGCCGCGAGATGGCTCACGGTCTCAAATCGCACCTCTTTGTGCTATATAGCTTTAATGCCGCAACAGGAAAATGAACCGCCGCGCATCAAGCCGACCGTCATTCTGCCGGACACAAGCCCACTCGTGCATCTGGCGGCGGCTGATGCCCTGCACGTCTTGAACGATCTCGGTCGCGTCATCGTCGTCGACGTCGTGGTACTCGAAGCAACGAATGACGGCAGCAAGCCCTATGCCTCTGAGATCGCCACGTGGATCGCGGAAGGTGGCGAGCCCGGCAGCAACCGGCCTGTCGAGATTGCGGTGACGGAGATCGGCCCTCTCTACAAGCTTGCTCTCGATCAAAACATGAAGCCGCCCCGCAACGCCGGAGAGATCGGTATTGCCGAATGGCTTACGGCCGAGCTGCGCCATCTCGGCGGCCCGGCGCTGGTAGTCTATGAGAACGGTCGGATTCCGAATATGCTGGCGCGGGAGGGAATTACTGAAACGATTGCCGTTGCCACGACGCGCAATCTGCTCGAGCTGGCGCAGCGGGAAGGCCTTATCGATAGCGCCGAAATGCTGTGGGCGCGGATCATCGAGGCTGTTCCAACCGCTAACCCCGCCTCCATCTTAACCTATATCAACGCGCCGAAGCCATGAACCAACCTGTCCCTATCCACCCCGCGATCCGCCGCTACGCCGCCGGCGAGATCTCCGCCGCGAAAGCAGCCGATCTTCTCGGGGAGAAGGCCACAATCGCCGACGTGTTCGTGATGACTCGGCAATCCGGGTTGCCCATACCGCGCCCATCGCCCGAACAGGAGAAAGCCGAGCTAGCTCATGCCCTGAAAGTGCTTGGCCTCACCTAATTATTCCGCAGGCTGGACGGCGACCGTGACCGGCTTCTCCTCGGCCGGGAAGATGAGCGTGCCGAGGATCACGAGGCCGCACGGCTGCCTCGCGGGATCGACAGCGCCATGTTTCGCACGGTGTCGCAACGCACGGCGTGCATTGCTGCATAGAGGCAAGGTTCACTCCCTTGTCACGCTCTATGGAAGCGGGAGCCACCTCGCTCTATCTTCGCGGATGCGATTCATGCTGCTTCATTCGCTCCAGGGCCTGCCGGCCTTCGCCGCCTATTTCGTCTTGGCGATCGCGCTCTGCGCGATCTATGTCGTGATCTACACGCGCGTCACGCCGTTCAACGAATATGATTTGATCGTTCGCCAACACAATGCCTCGGCGGGACTCGCGCTCGGCATGAGCCTCGTCGGCTTCGCCATTCCGCTGGCGAGCGCCATCGCGCATGCGACGAGCCTTCTCGATTGCGCCGTCTGGGGCCTCGTCGCGCTTCTCGTCCAGATCGTCGCTTATGTTCTGGCGCGCCTCGGCCATCCCGCGATCTCGACCGCGATCGAGCAGAATGCGCTGGCGAGCGCGCTTTGGCTCGGCTTCGTCTCGATCACAGCCGGCATTCTCAGTGCCGCTTGCATGAGCCCTTAGATGAATCCGGAAGAGCCGAATGGCGAGATGCCGGCCCCGAAGCTCGGGGCGACGCGTGATCTTCCCGCCACGCCTGGTGTGAGTCGCGTCCGCAAGCGCACGTTGATCATCACGCTCATGGCGGTCGGTGCCGGTGCGCTGGGGCTGGCCGCGCTCGGCTCGCGGAACACTTGCACGACCGCGCCCAACCCGGGGACGGGTGCCCCTGCGCAGACGAGCTGCGGCAGCGGACGCGGCGGCGGCTATTTCGGCGGCGGATCGGGCGCGAGCCAATCGGCCTCCGCCGCGCGCGGCGGTTTTGGCGGGACGGCTGCCGCCTTCGGCAGCGCCGGCTCCTGATCATGCGTCGCATCGCATCGAAGCCGCGGCCCGATCTCGACCGGCGCGCGGCGGAGCTGGGCTTCACGTTCCATGCGCCGGATGGCGCGCTCTACTGGGACGAGCGCAACTATTACGCCTTCACGCTTGCCGAGATCGAGCGAGATCTGGAAGCGCCGACGGCCGAGCTCGCGGCGCTTTGCTGCGAGCTTGCCGGACGCATTGTGCAAAGCGAGGCGCTTCTCGAAAGGCTCGCCGTGCCGCGGCATGCTTGGTCCTTGATCGCCGAGAGCTGGCGAAACGCCGAGACCTCGCTCTACGGACGGTTCGATTTTTCCTATGACGGCAAAGGGCCGGCAAAGCTTCTCGAATATAACGCCGATACGCCGACCTCGCTTTACGAGGCCGCGGTCTTTCAATGGTTCTGGCTCGAGGACATGAAGGCCGCGGGCCGGCTCGGCGCGGATGCCGATCAGTTCAATAGCCTGCATGAAAAGCTGATCGCCCGGCTGAAGGCGATCGTGCCGGGCTCGCTGCTCCATATTGCCGGCTTGCTGGAAAGCGAGGAAGACAGAGGCTTCATCGTCTATCTTGAAGACTGCGCGCGCCAAGCGGGGCTTAACACCGTGCGTCTCGGCATGGCCGATATCGGCGTTTCGCGTGACCGCTTCGTCGATCTCGCCGGACGCCGGATCGACTGTCTCTTCAAGCTCTATCCTTGGGAATGGATGTTCGCCGACGCGTTCGGCAAAGCGAAGGCGATGCGCGCAGCGCGGTTCATCGAGCCGCCTTGGAAGGCGGTTCTCTCGACAAAAGGCATCTTGCCGCTTCTCTGGGAGATGGCGCCCGGCCATCCGAACCTGTTGCCGGCTTTTTTCGAAAGCGATCCGCGCAAGGCCGAGCTCGGTGCGCAATTCGTGCGCAAGCCGCTTTATTCGCGCGAGGGCGCCAATGTGCTGATCGTCGATGGCGATTGCGTCGTGGCGCATGAGGAGGGCGCCTATGGCGCCGAGGGCTATATCCGCCAGGCGCTCGCGCCTTTGCCGAATTTCGACGGGAGTTATCCGGTGATCGGTAGCTGGCTCGTCGGCACTGAAGCATGCGGCATCGGCATTCGCGAGGACACAAGCCCCATCACGCGCAATAGCGCGCGCTTCGTCCCGCATGTCATCACGGACTGAAGCTGACCGATTATTCTGCCGGCTCGGCGGCGGTCGCGACCAGCCGGTCTTCGCCGGGAAAGACGATCGCGCCGAGGATCACGAGGGTGCAAAGCGCACCGAAGGCTTGCAGCATGAGCGTGAAGCCGCCTTGCTCGTGCAGCCAAGCCACGAGGCCGACCGAAGCGCCGGCCGCGGTGAAGCCGAGAAAATAGCGTGCCGCATAAGCGCGGGAACGCCATTCCTCGCTCGTATATTTGCCGATCATGGCATCGTTCACCGTCACCTGCCCGAAAATGCCGATGACGATGCCGATCACCGCAAGGATGAGCGCCATGCCGGCGAGATGCGCGGCGAGGACCAGGAGCGGCGCAAGCAGCACGGAAAGCGGCAAGAATACGCTTTTCAGCGCGTGGCGATCGATCAATCCGCCGATTATATATTGCGCCAGCGCCCCGAACACGTAGACGCCGGCAGCAGTGAGGCCGATGAGCGCCGGATTGGCGGCGAGATCGTGCAAGCGTTCCGTAAACAGTTTCGGCACGGCCACCGTCACCGCGTTGAAGGTGGTTGAGCTCGCGATCGTCGTGACGAGCAAAGCGAGCACGACGCGCCGCATCGCGCTTTTCGTCACGCGCGCCGCCGCTTTGGCCGGCTTCGCGGCGGTGCTGACTTCATGGCGCACGCGGGCCGCGAACGCGAAGCCGATGACGAGCGTGACAAAGCCGGGGATGAGGAAGGCGGTTCGCCAGCCGGCATATTGGCAGAGGATGCCGGTGACGAGCGCCGAGGAGGCGACGCCGAGATTGCCCCAGACGCCGTTGATGCCGACCTCCCGGCCGAGGCGCTCTGCATGGGAGACGAGCATCGCCGTGCCCACCGGATGATAGATCGATGCGCTGAGGCCGACCGCGAGCAAGGCGAGACCGAGCTGCCATGGCGTCTCGACCAACCCGACCGCCGCGAGAGCGAGGCCGAGGCCCAAAAAATAGAGGACCATCATATGCCGGCGGCTCCAGCGGTCGCCGAGCCAGCCGGTGAGCAGCGAGCCGGCGCCGAAGGCGATGAAGCCCGGCGTCGCATAAGGCAGGAGGTCGCCATAGCTCATGCCGAAGGCGGGGGCCATCACGATGACGGCTGCCGCGAAGGCGAGCATCGCGTAATGGTCGAGAAAATGCGCGGCATTGACGAATGCGATGACGGTCTTCGGGCGATTCATGGGCAGCAGCCTCTTCCTCATGATCCGGCCGCAAGCTAGCATGGCTGGTCGTCGATAGCTTGCCAATGAGGATCGCCAAGACGCCAATCAAGATGCCAGAACGCCATCGCGTGATCCCGGTCGAGACGGATGGCGCCTCCGGCCTCGAGGCGCGGGCGCGCGCCTATCCGCTCGGCATGCGTCTCGGATTGCATGTGCATCCGGCGGCGCAATTGCTGTTTGCGTCGGCCGGGATGATGCAGGTCACCACGCCGCGCGGGCGTTGGCTCGTGCCGCCGCAGCGCGCCGTATGGCTGCCGCCGGGCATCGAGCATGCAGTCGACATGTTGACCGATGTCGAGATGCGCTCCCTTTATATCGCGCCGCGCCGGCTCGCGGCGCATCCGGATGCGGCGCGCCTCGCGCATGAATTCGTCGTCGCGGTCGGGGCGCTTTTGCGCGAAGCCGTCCTGGCGCTCTTCACTGAAGCCGCCGTGGCGCGGCGCATCGCGATCCTCGCCGAGCTCGTCCTCATCGAGCTGGCTGAAGCGGAAGACGCGACGACCTTCATGCCGATGCCGTGCGATCCGCGCGCGCGGCGCGTGGCGGAACTCGTTCTCGCCGACCCGCGTGGCAGCCGCGGCCTCGACGATATCGCGGCGGCGGCAGGCGTCTCGCCGCGAACCGTGACGCGGATCTTTCCGGTCGAAACCAATCTGACCTTCAAGGAGTGGCGCCAGCGGGCGCGCATCATGGCGGCCATGGAAGCCTTCGGCGGCGGCGAGCGGCTCGTGAAAAGGGTTTCCGTGCGGCTCGGCTTTTCGAGCCTCGCGGCTTTCGGGCATGCGTTTCGTCAAGTCACGGGAATGACTCCAAGTGCCTTTTTGGCGCGCTGCTCTCAGCCTATGGGTGGCGCGATGAGCGGCGGCGGCTCGCCGGCCGGGCCGCCGAAGACGCGATTACCTTGAATGCGTAGCGCGCCGCTTGCGACGCGCTCCAGCGCCGAAGGATAGATCACGTGCTCTTGGCTCAGCACGCGCCGGGCCAGCGTCTCGGGCGTGTCGGTCTCGAGCACTGCGACGGCGGCTTGCGCGACGATCGGGCCTTCATCCATCGCCGGCACCACGAAATGCACCGTGCAGCCATGAATTTTGACGCCATCGGCGAGCGCGCGTTCATGCGTATGGAGGCCGCGATAGGCGGGCAAAAGCGAAGGATGGATGTTGAGAAGCCGGTCCTGCCAGTGCGCGACGAAGCTCGCCGTCAGCATGCGCATGAAGCCGGCGAGACAGATGAGCTCGATGCGGTGAAGCTCGAGCAGGGCCTGCATGGAGCCTTCGAACTCCTCGCGTCCTGCATAGATCTTGTGGTCGATGACGGCGGTGGCGATGCCGGCAGCCTTGGCGAAGGCGAGGCCTTCGGCGTCAGGACGATTGGCGAGGACGAGAACGATTTCGGCAGGAAAGCTTGGTGCGCGGGCCGCCTCGACGAGGGCGCGCATATTGGAGCCGCGCCCGGAAATCAGGATCGCGGTACGCGCGCGCGCGCCGCTCACAGGCCGAGCCGTCCGCGCATCTGCACGCGCGGCCCGCTTGCGGCGGCAATGACCGCGCCGAGCCTCACCGGATCTTCGCCGGCCTCACGCAAGGCGCGTTCGGCCTCTGCCGCCGCGTCGGCATCGGCGATCACGACCATGCCGATTCCGCAATTGAAGGTGCGCAACATGTCGGATTCGGCGATCCGGCCTTCGGCCGCGAGCCATTGAAAGACGGGAAGAACCGGTAGGGCGGCGAGATCCAGGGCGATGGCGAAGCCCGGCGGCAGAACGCGCGGCAGATTGTCGGGAAAGCCGCCGCCGGTCACATGCGCCAGCGCCTTGATGGCTAGCGTATGGCCGAGCGCGGCGAGGAGCGGCTTCACATAGAGCCGCGTCGGCGTGAGCAGGGCTTCGGCGAGATCTTGCGCCGGGGCGAAGGGGGCCGGATCGCTCCAGCGCAAGCCGGCCTGCGCCACGATCTTGCGGACGAGCGAGAAGCCGTTGGAGTGAACCCCGGAGGCGCGCAGCCCGAAGACGATATCGCCGCTCGCTATATCGCCGCGCGGCAGCAGCCGGCCGCGCTCGACGGCGCCGACGGCGAAGCCGGCGAGATCATAATCGTTATCGGCATAAAGGCCCGGCATCTCGGCCGTCTCGCCGCCGATCAGCGCGGTGCCCGTCTCGATGCAGGCTTGCGCGATGCCTTCGATGATCGCCGCGCCGACCGCAGGATCGAGCTTTCCGGTCGCGTAATAGTCGAGAAAGAAAAGCGGCTCGGCGCCCTGCACGACGAGGTCGTTGACGCACATCGCGACGAGGTCGATGCCGATCGTCGAATGCCGGCCGCTTTCGATCGCGATCTTGACCTTCGAGCCGACACCGTCATTGGCGGCGACCAAGATAGGATCGGAAAAGCCCGCCGCCTTGAGATCGAAAAGACCGCCGAAGCCGCCGATTTCCGCGTCCGCGCCGCGCCGGCGTGTCGCGCGCACGAGCGGCTTGATGCGCTCGACCATGGCATTGCCGGCATCGATATCGACGCCGGTATCGGCGTAAGTCAGTCCCGGCTTCTCGCTCATGCGCATCCCGCAACGGGCCCTCGCGAACCTGGGTCAGGCCTATCGTCTCGCTCAATGCAAGGCAAGGCAAGGCAAGGCCCGCACGCCCGCGCCTTGAACCGCAATTCGGAATATGTCTTGACCGCAGCTACTGCCAAACTGCATGGTTAATGGGCAGTGGCAGATAGCTGCTGCTCTGTAAGAGGGTGTACAATGAGAAAGTTTATGCTGCTTGCGGTGACGGTCATGGCCGTCGTCGCAGCCGGTGCGACGCCGTCCTCGGCCAAGCACTGGCACCATCACCACCACTATTGGCCGGTTATCACCTATGTTTCGCCGGTCGCTCTGTGGTGGAACTATCCCTATTATTACTACTCACCTCGGACTGTGGTCCGTATACCGTATACCGACATATCTGTACTGACTCATCGCGTTACCGAGGTCGGGCCGATACCCGTATGGCCGAGGCCTTGGTAAAATAAGTCTTTTTCGTCACGACGAAAAAGTGGCCAGGCTGGTTTGCGGCACAGCCTGGCGAATTCTGGTCCATTCATCTGTAGATGGAAGACGGCACCCGATCGGTCCTCCGTATTTTCTGGTATTGTCGCTCGATTCGCAATATTGGTGAGTCGTGCAAAGGGCGCATCGCCCCGCGAAAATCCCGGCCATTCGTCCAGGAGCCTGTGCACCCGCCTCTCGGCCGGGCAACAGGCCTGAATTGACGCCTGGGTCTCGATGCTAGATCGTGGTGCGGTTAGTCTAGACGATAATTGACGCCAAGGACGGAGGGCCGCCGTGAGGGTCAGTTCAGGAGAACTTATCAGGAAGTTTTCGCAATTTTGCGATACGGCCTTGCGCGAGCCCATCATCGTCACGAAGAATGGCCGCGACAGGCTCGTGCTCATCAGCATCGACGAATACAATCATCTCCGCGACCTGCTGCAGCCCGATGCTGCCCTCGAAGTTGCAACCGAAAGTGCCGGCAAATTGCGCAGGCGCGCGGGCGACGAGTGACATCGCGCGCTCAAAACATCTGCGCTCCAACAGGTTGCTTGACATAAAATACGTATTTATCGAATATCCCGCCGCGGTACTCGGGGAGGCGTCGGCGTTTTGGAGATCGGTTATGCGAACCCTTTTGTCTCTAACTTTAGCACTCGCGGGCGCGGGTGCGGCATGGTGCACGGCGGCAAACGCCGGCACTTATGTCATCGAAGAAAGCCAATCGCGCTATATCGCTTGCTATAATCAAGTTTACGTTCCGGCGAAAATTCAGGTCAACACCCGCGGCAAGCTGGTGCGCCCTTATAGCCAGAGCTGGGAAGTTGCCGGCAGCAGCTGGAACTATGTCCGCAATGTGCCGGTCTATATCCAGACGACGCGGATCGTGGAGCCGGACCATTATACTCTGGTCCCCTCGAGCTGCGGCCCGAAGCCGTACTGATCGAATCGGCGGGACAGATCTAGGATCGTCCCGCCGAATTCTTTTTTGCGACATCTGCTTTGCGCGCCGATAGATGACGGTACGCGCATCGCGCCACCTCTCTGAGCCGCGGCTTCAAGCGTGCCGATTGATCCGGTGCCATCCCGCCGGTCAGCAGAGACTCCGCATTCATTCCTCTTTGGCCGGAGCCAATTCAGAGGTATGTCGGCTGCGGGAGCCGCCTATCGTAGGGTTTTCCGCGCGCCTAGATGTCGAAGCTATAAAGGTTGTTCATCCGAGGCCTGGGTGTGAAACTGGGGTTGCGAAGCCAACCAGCCTTTCCAGGAGCA
>Ga0116227_10013304_pt1 | contig 12980 bp, 11 predicted proteins | sample S1TSphgellanicum_FD_89693 | JGI IMG/M metagenome (GOLD analysis project Ga0116227, IMG submission 89693) | Host-associated microbial communities from peat moss isolated from Minnesota, USA - S1T2_Fb - Sphagnum magellanicum MG | ecosystem: Host-associated > Plants > Peat moss > Unclassified...
CGCTGATCGACGTGTCGCACCTCAAGCGCACCGAGGCCGCCTTGGACTCCACCGAACGGCGGCTCGCGCGCACCATGCGCGGCACGCGCGACGGCGTCTGGGAGATGAACGTGCCGGCCGGCAGCTATTGGTTCGGCCCACGCTTCGAGGAGCTCTTGGGGTTGTCCGAAGGGGAACTCGAGCACTCGGCCAACCGGGTCGACGAGCTACTGCACCCCGAGGATGTTGCGCTCGTGCATGACGCCCTGGAGACGCATCTGCGCGACGATTCACTGTTCGACGTCGAGGCGCGGATCCGCCACAAACGCGGGCACTACGAATGGGTGCGCCTGCGGGCACAGGCCGAGCGCGATGCCGCCGGCCAGCCCACCTGGCTCGCCGGCTCGATGCAGCTCATCACCGATCGTAAGCGCGCCGAACAGGCCGCCATAGACGCCAAACTCGCCGCCGAAGCCGCCAACCGCGCCAAGAGCAACTTCCTCGCCAACGTCAGTCATGAGATTCGCACGCCGATGAACGGCGTGATCGGCATGTCACAGATCCTCGCCGACACGGCCTTGGACGCGACCCAGCGCGAGTACGTGGACATCATCCGCTCGAGCGCCCAGGCGCTGCTCTCGCTCATCAACGATGTTCTCGACCTGTCGAAGATCGAGGCCGGCCGCCTGGAATTGGAGAGCGTCCCTTTCGACCTGCGCGACGTGATCTACGAGACCGTGGCCGTGATGTCGTTGCAGGCGGCGGTCAAAGGCATCGAACTCATCGTCGACATCGGCGCCATTCCGACACTCACCCGCGGCGATCCGGGGCGGCTGCGCCAGATCATCATGAACCTGGTCGGCAACGCAGTGAAATTCACCGCCGAGGGCTACGTCCTCATCACCGCCACGACGCAGCCGGCGGCCGACGGGGGCGACATCTTGCGGCTGCAAGTGACCGACACCGGCATCGGCATTCCGTCGGACCGGATCGATCGCCTGTTCAAGGCCTTCTCGCAGATCGATTCCTCCACCACCCGCCACTACGGCGGCTCAGGTTTGGGCCTGTCCATCGTCAAACGCCTCGCCGAACTGATGGGTGGTGCCGCCGGCGTGCACAGCACCGAGGGCCGCGGCTCGACCTTCTGGGTCACCCTGCCGATGACCTGGTTGGCGGAGCAACCGGTGTACAAGCCGATGGGCGCCGGCCGGCGCGTCCTCGTGGTCGATGACATCGCCATCGGCCGCGACAGCCTGAAGCGAAAACTCGAAGCCTTCGGTTTTAGCGCCTATACCGCGGAGAGCGTCGCCGCGGCCCTCGAGTGGCTCGAGCGCGGCGAGCCGGTGGACATCGTCCTCGGCGACGAGCTGATGCCCGAGCGCGGCGGCCTCGAGCTGCTCGCGGCGCTGCGCGAGCATCCGCGTCACGGCGCGCTGCCGTTCGTGCTGCTGTCGTTGTTCGGCACCGAACACGATACCGCCGGCTGGCCGCACCGACCCTCCGCCATCGGCTACAAGCCGCTGCGCGGCTCGAAAATCGCCCGTCTCCTGGACAGCGTGCTCACCGGCAAGGCACCCCACCTCGCCATAGATCCCAAACAAAGGTTCGCAATGCCCACCTTCGCAGGTCACCGCATACTCCTGGTCGAAGACAACGCCGTGAATCAGCGCGTCGCACAGCGCGTGTTGCAAAAGCTCGGGGTGGACGTCATCACCGCCAACAACGGCGCCGAAGCGCTGGAGCGGCTCGCCGAGGGCAGCTTCGATGCCGTGTTGATGGATTGCCAGATGCCGGTAATGGACGGCTACACCGCGACCCGCCGCATCCGCGAGGCCGAGCACACGGCGGGCCAAGGCCACCGCCTGCCCATCATCGCGCTCACCGCCAACGTGATGAGCGAGGACCGCGAGCAGTGCACGGACGCCGGCATGGACGCACACCTCGGCAAACCGCTCGAACCGTCGCAGCTCGCCGAGTGCCTCGGCCGCTACCTGCAAAAACCCGCCGCACCCACCGCAGCCATCAAGCCAGCCGAGGTCGATCTCGCGGCGCTGCGCGAATTGACCGGCGGCGACCCCGAGTTCGAGCGTGAACTGGTCGAAAACTTCATCACCAGCGGCGATCAATGCCTGGCCGAGATCGTCAGCGCCCTGGGCGCCAGCGACTTGGACACCATCGGCAAGCGCGCGCATGCGCTCAAGGGCGCGAGCGCCAACATCCACGCGCATACGCTGAGCGCGGCCGCGTCGAGTCTGGAGCACGCGGCGCGCAACAATGCCTTGAGTGAAGTCGATGCCCTGGTGCGGCAGGTCGGCGAGCGGCTGCACGCAGTGAGCGCGCAATTATCCAGGGTGTCCTGACGCCTAGCTGTTCGCCGTCAGCAGCATCGAGTTCGGAATTTCGACGCCGATGATGCGATTGCGGCCCGCCTGGCGGCCAGTCAATGGCCGGGTGCGCTGCGCAGAGGCGCACCGACGGCCCGAATAGCCCAAGCAAGCCACGCGGCCCCTAAGCTTGGACGCAACATAAGGCTGGTTGCGCGCAACAAGGTTGTGGGCAGCCTTGGACCGGGCGGGCGTTTGAAATTCCTATCCGCCCGGCACTTTTAGCGTGAAGTATAATAAAGACGATGTGTACATGATCGCCAAGGGGTATTGAGTCTGTGAGCAAAGAGCCACTTGACCGGTTTAAGCGTGCTTTAAATTCCGTTTCGTGTTGTGGCCTCTATTTGCTGCTGGTGGCAATTGTTACCTCCTTGTCGGCGACCGCTGGCGAATCCTCCGCCGTGACACAGCCCATCGGGATAAGAGCAGGCAGCACTGTATATCGCGTTACCTGCCGCGAGGAAGTCGCTTGCAACGCTGAGGTTGCGAGAATTTGCACGACGGGGAACATCATCTTTGCCCGCGGAGGCACGCCTTTTGGTCTCGAATTCATTTGTCGGCCAAGCAAATTAATGGCGGCGGACTACGTTCCCACGCAGTCAGAAATCCAGATCTTTATACCGCCAGAATGTAAAGACATGTTCTATGGCCCCGACTTTGTTGAATTGGATGCAAACGGTAATGCAGTTGCCACAAAGAAACGCCCAAAACCAGATTACGCGCCTTGGGACCCCGGCCGCGCCATTCCGATGTCTTATAAAGATCCACGAACCTCAATCACTTTGTATGTTGAGAGTGACGGTCGGCACGTCGTTGCCATCGATTCCCAAGGCAAGCTGCTATGGATTCGCAACCCGTGGGAGGATCCGCCCGGATTCTGTCCGTATCGAACTCCAAGGCCGGTGATAGAGTCGTTGATCCAGACGGAACTAACGCAAATTGATTGGGATAATTTGAAGCCCAGAGGTGCAAAGTTGGAGCACACATTTATCGCACTACAGTTCACTTCCTCGCAGTATGGGGTGTTGGATGAATTGACTGGCGACTTCATTCCGGAGGGCCAGAATTGATCCGGTCATTGACCCCCGGGTTGGCGTGTTCAGCGGGCAATGGGCGCCCTCACCTTACAGGAGGGATTTGCTCATCGAGGTGCAATCCGGGGGGGGAACTTGCCAGCAAGAAAAAAGACGCGTAAAAATCGTCGCCTTCGGCTCCGCCGGTAACCCCTTCACGGTGGTACCCAACTTAGGAAATCAGGCGGTCCCCAACTGGGAAATCCTGCAGATTTGGTGCTGACGCATGAACGCCATACGTTCCATCCGCAGCTTGTCGGTGTACCCCAATCCCTCGCCAAGTGGATTTATGGCAATTCTGAAAGCCTATTTTGATGACAGCAAACACACCAACGAGTTGCTGACGGTTGGCGGTTATCTTTCAGACGTTGAATCATGGGGGCGGTTTGAGACGGAATGGAAGCAAATCCTTGATCAAGCGAAAGTTCCGTACCTACATATGAAGGAATTTTGGCACAAGGACGGCATCTACAAACACATCAAGGATTTACCGGCGGCAGAAGAAAGCTTTTTTCGTAAATTGGTACAAGCGATCAAGGGCCACACAAAATTCTGTACTCAGACAACGGTACTGTTGGATGACCTAAAGCGATTTAACTCAGACCACGACCTTGAATTGAGCGCTCCAGCCCTGTGCGTGTACGGCTGCCTGCGGGCTCTACAATGGGCATTCCCAAGAGGGGAAATAGAGGCAATTTTTGATAAATTTGAGGCCGCGTCGCCAGCCATTGATTTAGCCAAAGACTATCTACAATCTGACGTGTCCGCACAGCCCCAGCCTGGGGACCGAGAGAATCCTTTCCTCAGTATATATTCGTTAGAAAAACAAGATTCATGGAGGAACATATTGCCATTGCAAGCGGCAGATTGGCTGTCTTGGGAGATGCGCAAGACATGCATTGATACGAAGCCTTGGATTGAAAAGAAAGGACACGATCAGACAGTTGATTGGGTACACGATTTCAATAAGTGGGCTCAGCGGTTCTATGAAGAAAATGGGCGGCCATTCCGCAACCGAAAGAGTTTTATTGCTTTACGCGAGGCTAACCCGCCTCAAGGACACATCTGGAATTACGAACAGCTAGAGAGCGTCAAGGCTCGCCATCCTTATGGATGGGCGCTTAGCGATAAGAATGGGGCTCTCAAGTTATTTACGGCTACCTGAGTCAGATCCAGTGACGGCTTGCGCGTTCAATTTCTTGAAAGCCTTTTCAAAATCCTCCGGATCTTCCGACGTCTCAACCTTGCGGGCGGTCTCTACGAAGCGCGCATGGCGATCTGCGTCCGTGAGTTTCGGACGAGCCAACGCCTTCTTTTTGCTTACCGATTTCTTCGGTGTTTTGGCCACATGAATACCATTTGTTCGGTCAGTTGTGATGGTCGTCTAGCAGTGAGTTGTTTTATAGGTCAATCGCTTGCCTTTGAAACCCTGCAGAGCGATTTCAGCCCGCTGCGAGTCATTGATGCCGAGTTTCAGCGGGTATTCATGCGGAAAGAAAATTCCGGCAGATACCGGTCAAGGTGATTCTTGTCCATGTGCTGATATACGCCGACGAGACCGCGTTTGAAGATACTGAACCAGCCTTAAAGGGTGTTGGTGTGCACGTCGCCGCGCGCCCATTCATGCTTGGAGTGGTCAACAGATTCGTGTTGCGCCTTGAGAGGCATCATAAACTTTTAAGCTTGCGCGCCATCGGTGACCAGACGGCTTGCGCGGTCCAAGTGTTTACCCAAGGCCCTACGGACGTTGCGATGGTCCAGGTACATGGAGCGAATGTTGCCGCCGCGCTCAACCAGGGCGAACACCATAGGCGCGGGCTTGGCATTCAGCGCGGTGCCCTGCGGCTTGCGGGTTTTGGGAGATTTAGAGAGGTAAGTCTCATCGGCTTCCACGGTCTTGCCTTCACCGCCGATCAGGCCGCCATTGTCCTTCATAGCTTCACGAATACGGTGCCCCAAGAACCACGCAGTTTTCATGCTGCAATTGAGCATCCGCTGAATCTGACGGGTGCTGATACCTTTCTTGCTGGCGCACATCAAGTGAATGACTTGCAGCCACAGATGCAGCGCCAGATGGCTGGATTCAAAAATGGTCCCCTTACGGACAGTAAACGGCTTCTTGCAGCTATAGCATTTGCAGAGTCCCGGTCGAGTGCTTTTGCCGTTCAGGCGTCCGACGCGATCCCCGGATCCGCAATGCGGGCAGACCGGGCCATTCGGCCAAAGCCGCGCTTCAACGTACTCAAAAGCACCGGCTTCGGTTTTGTACTGAGGGGCGGAAAATATCGAGGTGGCCATGGCGGAATCTCCTATGGCGTAAATTCTAGGCTAGCGGCTTAGGTATGTAAAGTGTAACGTCGGCAGTGTGCCTGTACTGTTCGGCGTTGTGATTGCCATGCGCCGTAGGGAGCTCCCTAGCAGCGCTGGGCTTGAGATCCGCTACTCATCTGCAAAATAGTCTTCATCCAGCTTCTTGAGCTTGATGGTCTCGACGTCGCTGACACCCACGCCGAACTCCACCATCAGGTCCGCCAAATGCGTACCACTGATGAGCACGATGGCAATCGGCGATGTCTTCACATACTCGATGGCCTCTTTCGAGAAATTGGATGTAGTGATCATAACGCCCTTACGTGCGCGGTTCCCGTGTAAGGCGCCAGCGAATTGCTGTACGTCCGGTCGCCCTACCGTCGACTCCCAGCGCTTGGCCTGCACGTAAATGCTCTCGAGGCCCAGGCGATCCTCTTTGATGATGCCGTCGATGCCGCCATCCCCGGATTTTCCGACGACCTGCGCGGCGTCGGAGTAGGAACCACCGTATCCAATAGCAACTAGAAGGTCGATGACAAGCTCTTCGAAGAAGCGGGGACTAGCCAGGCTCACCCGCTCAAGAAGTTGCGCGGCCAAATCTGCACGCAGCAGTTGATATCCGACCCTAACCTGTTCGTCCGGAGTCAGAACCGCAATTTCCGGCGACGATACTTTGCTGTTTTCTGATGCTCCAATCTCGGGCACCGCCGAAGAATTGCGGGCTCGAAATTCCCGGTATTCCGGATACCGTTCGAGAAACACCATGTCGAGTTTAGGTGGCGGTGATTTCAAGACTTCCTGGCCTCGAGACGCGATGCGGTAGACGCCGCGCCGGGGAGAGGTCAGCAATTCCGCACGCTTCAGATAGATGTGTGCCCAGGCCACTCGATTGGCGAATCTGCTTTGCGTTCCACTGGGTACTCTCTCCGCAATATCATCAGGAGAGAGATGGAGCTGCTCTGCCACCTTTAGCCGAATTGCCTTCGGCGAATGCTCCGCCCCGTCCGCGAACTCCCGTAGAACCGGCAACATCAATGTCTGGAAATCAGGGACTGCCATACAATCCAATCAGTTCGTGGGGGAACCAAACGTTCGAGCTCTATTGTAGCGAATGCACGACGCTAGATTCGTGGTCGATCAGCAAAACATTGATGATTGGCCGCTTTCCTAATGTCCGGCCAGATGCCGACGAACACCCGCAGCCCATGCTAGATCTCCATCCTCGAGTAAATGGAAACTGCCGCTCTCTTTTCCCTTCTACCTTCTGGGCAACTCCGTCGGCGAGATCGGTGATCGCCGGCCGCATTATACGGTCTGTGCCCCAGGTATGCACGATAGCGGCCCAGAGCCGTAGCAGCGAATCCCCGCGCCTCTCGCTCGAATCGATTCTCCCAATATCCTCGTCTCGTCCACCCGCACAGATACTGGCGGCGAGTCAGATACCCCGTGCGCGATTGCCGCAATACATGAAAGTATTCATGCAATACTATTTCCGAGTTCGCGATGAACTCGACGCTACTGGTCGCGAGCAAAATCTAGCTCGGACGTGTGGTCGTGGCCATACCCAAATGCGCTTCCGCATATCGCGAATGCTCGATGATTTGAACTTCGCTCATCGATTCTTAAAATATCTACTCGAGTGCTATCGACACCGCTCCCGGAAGCCACATAACGTCGAACCCAACTATGGATCTTCACGGTTATCGCAGACAGACTTGGGTTATAGTCATGCAGCACCGACGTATTCCTATGGGCCACCCGATCGTTTCCAATGAGGCACATGGCCGACTCATCCACTTGTATCCTCGAGTGAAGCGAGCTCGGGGGGCAGCTGCGATTTCAGGGCGCCGGCAACAATAGCCTCCCACAACTTATACACGTGGCTAGAATTCATGATTGGAATTTCAAAAGCGGCCGAACCGTCCAGCGCGCGAGCGCGCTGATGCGCCTTTGCGACAGAACCAAGGGGAAAGTCCGCCTTATTCAATCGGGTTTTATTGTAGGCGCCGAGCGCCAATCGAAGCTTGCCTTCGACTTCGCGAGCGTTGGCGAGCGCAGCAACCTCAGTGGCGTCGACGTGATGCAATAACAGCCAAAGTTCAAAGGACGGCTTACTCAGCGCCATCTTCACTCCGAGACGTTTTGCTCGGCGTATCGCTTCCAGGAACGTCGGTGTGTGAGTCGACTGGAGGCAGTGGTCGACATCGAGTAACAACCATCGTTCGTCATCAGCGATATGTTCGATCGCGAGAAGTCGGTCGAGCACGTGTTGGGCCGAGGATGTGCCGTCAGTGGTCACTATCACGTGTATCTGTACGCGAGAAATCCTGAAGAATCGAAAATATTGTTCGGGCGCATAAGTGTCATCACACGCGACTATGAACAAACGGTCGTCGCGGAATGAGCTCTTGTCTCGGGTGAGCGGGCGTTTTTTGCGATGGATCAACGTCATTCGCTACGGGCATCGTGGCTCAATGCATCTAGCTCTCCGAGAAATGGAATCCCACCAAACCGGCCTTCGAGGTAACCTTTTCTGATCTGGAGGTCCTTTCTGACCTTGAAATCAGTCAGTGAATACACGCGAGTTCCGGCCGATTGATCTTTTTCCACAAACCAGATTTCGTCCCGGCGAAGCAAATCCAAATCCAATAGATTCGATTCGTGCGTTGTCACGATGATTTGACGCTTATCTCCGGTACAGTTTTTCAGAAAGAATTCAAATAGTTTCCGCACGAGAACTGGGTGCATGCTTCGGTCAATTTCGTCGATGAAATAAACCCCGCTACTGTTCTGCGCGAAGTACAACGCCGGCAGCAGATTGAGCAACCGCTGAGTGCCGTCAGATTCCTCCGCCATATCGAGCGGAACGACCGAGCCATTTTTGCATTGATGCGCTGCTTGGACAGTAAGGCGGTAACTCTCACCCTTCGGTTCAATAAAGAGCTCGCTCCCCTCGCCTAGCTGCAACTGCACGCCGCCCTCGGGTGCATCATCCACGATACGAGAGTAAAGGTCTCTCGGAAGCAAGGACCGCAATTCATCTTCCGACATCGTTACTTTGTCTACACGAAGATGGTCAACTCCGGTCGACGACGACTTCAAAAATTTACCTGCAAAATCGAGGAACTCCGGTTCATCAGAAAGCATCGCGCCGATCGCCGCGAAAGGTTGGTCGGGTCCAATCAGCGCTATGTCTTCAAACCACGAAATTACATTGCGGATATGCTCGCCCAACTCCTCTCGATCGAGCGTAGCCCTGACGGTTGCGAGAAATGATTGATTCGGAGGACCACCAACGGTCACCATGGCCTCAAGTTTTTGACCAGCATTCTTGAGTCCTGGAGCGTCAATCGCCACCTTCCCGTTAGCGTCAGTAGTTCGCTCGTAAAGAGTCTTTTCGCGTCCGTCTGCGTTATAGGCGAGCCACTCTTCAGTGACGTGCTCGTCATCGACTGAGAAACCAAAATGGTAGAGGGTTTCTGCGACAATGAATTGAAGGTCGAACGTCGACGGACCTTTGCTTTCTTCACCGAAACGGAATGGCTCGCGGCCTGTTCCGCTGCCCTTCTTGCCTCGCGCACGCAGAACAAACATCTCCGCGTACCGGAGCGCCTTCAGAAGATTGGACTTACCGGCGCCGTTGGCGCCGTACAGGACAGCGCATCTGAGGACACTCTCATCAGAACCAGGAATCCGGATGAGATGATCGTCATGAGTACCAGACAGGCGCTTACTGGCAACAAGCGAAAACGTCTCCTCGGCGGCGAAAGACCGGAAATTGGCGAGCGAGAGCGATACGAGCATAAACAGTCCTTCGCGGAAAAATCACAGATCGAGGCATATTGACACCGGACTCAAAGGCTGTATAGCATGTTTCCTGTGATTTTTTCACAATAGAAACATCTGGGGTGATCTGCGGCTCGAATAATTTAACAAAACAGCATCGTTTTTGCAGTGCAGTACGGAATGTTCGTGCCGTTGCTGCCTGCTCGTCAAAGAAGGTCCCAACGCTATGAGCAAGTTTAGAGTAAAGCTTAAATTGAGTGGTTTAGAGCTCGAAGTAGAAGGGTCCCGTGAGGACGTGCCCCTCCTGACCAACAATATTGCGGCTCAATTGGCGGGCATGATGACGCCCGCTGCAAGTATTGCGGAAGGAAACGCCACACCCGCGCTTATGAGGCAGCCAACCCCGGTCAACGAGACGATAATGAGGCCTGTTGCTTCTGCCCGAACATCTCGCAAGCGGCGAGCCACCTCTGCAAGTGGCGAGGGTGCAGCCAATGATGGCGCCCTCATCTGGCAACACGACGCTAACACCTGGGGCACTCCACTCCAGCAATGGAAGGCGGTCGAAAAGGTCGTTTATCTTCTGTACGTCGCAAAGCAAGTCGGTGTTTCCGAGCAAATGACAGTTGGGCAAATGGTTCAGACGTTTGAACGACACTTCCGCACGGCAGGCAAGCTGAATAAAGGCAACATTGTTCGCGATTTCACCAACCTTAACAGCGAACCGCCGCCGAAAGTTCAGATGAACGGCACGGCAAAACCGGCAGCTTGGTATCTAACTGATGCCGGTGTAAGAGTGGCAGAGAATCTCGTCAAGGCCGCTCGCGGTGAACCGGTCTAGGCGTCACCGACATGGGCCTGATTGAGAAAGCCGCATTAGCGCGAAATCTTTCGCCACCGTTGGACGGGTTTCTGTCAGGCCAACTATTGGATGAGTTTGTATCCCTTGAGCGGCGATACATTCAATGCGACTGGGAGCCGGCTGAGCTCGATGGCGGTCAGTTTTGCGAGGTGCTTTCGCGTATTCTTTACGCTCACGACGCCGGCAACCTCAATTTGTCGAAGCCGTACGAGGAATGCCTGAAATACCTCGAAAACGAGCAGGTTTCTCACGCAATTCAACCGCGCCGACTTGTTCTCCATCTAGTTGCCGCCATCAAGGTGGCCTATAAATTCCGGAGTCAACGGGGCGGAGTGCATATCACTCCAACATATAGCCCAAATCAGATGGACGCTAAATTCATCATCGAGGTGGTCCGTTGGCTAATGAACGAAACATTGCGCATTTTCTGGACAGGTGATCGGGAAAAAGTGGCAAAGGCAATTCGGGAGATATTGCAGTTTGATGTGCCCTGCATCGGTAAGTTCGAGGATGTCATCATGGTGCAGCGGACCGACCTAACACCAGACGAAGAGATACTCGTACTTCTGCATTTTGCAGGCGAGGCCGGGTTCACCCGTACCCAGCTCGGCAAGTATGTTTATGCTGCATCTCCGAGAGTTACTGAAGCGCTCCAGCGACTCACCGCGCCAAAAACTCGACGAGTGGTCAAGCTCCCTAACGGTTCGTTTCGCCTATCCGATCTTGGATCGAAGCACATCCGCGAAATCTTGGCAGACAAGCTGCTGGTCCAGTGATTCATCTAAAAAACCAGGATCTGATTTTAAACGCCGGAAACGCTGCTCTGTCGAAGCGCGAGGCGTCGAGTGGCTTCCGGGTACGCGTGCCGGGCATTCCTCCGCTAGACACGGACGTTCTCGAATGATTCCGGGGACTTTGCGGGCCAGTATGCCGCGACAGCCGTCGAATAGGATTCGGCTGGACGCTTGGCAATCTCTACCTCCTAACCATACGACACGTCCGGATAACTGTCATTATCAAATGTACAGTGCTAGGACGACTGCGACGGTCCTACCCACTGCGACGCTAGCGTTGAGCCCGTAGCGTTGAGGTCCGGTCCACCCGGACGAGAGTAGACAGATACATCGAGGGAACTCTCGCGATCCCTGCCTTAAAATCGACGGAACTGGACCCTGCCCCGGTGATTTCGTGCTACCGGACAGTCCTACAGACGCGGTCTTTATTAGCCTTGCCGAAAATTCCCGATTGGTCCCCGTCTTTTCCACTCGCCGCTCTTCAGTTCATAAAAAATGGTGCCATGGCTGCCCCCCCCCTTACACGCGGGTACACGCGCACGATGCGGAAAACACGAAGGCCGCGTGTTCATGCGTTGAGTCGAACGCTATCTCGCTCAGGGTAAGTTGGGTTCTCCCCGACCCATCAGGGCCCTCGTCGGAGGTTCTATCCCTCGGAGCGAGGAGCGTACCATCGAGCACGCGTTCCCACTACGGCTCCCTTGCCGCCTGCAATCGCACCGGAATCTCGATCAGCTGTTTGCCACGCTTCACGCCGAGTCGAACGGTATTGCCGATTCGGTAATCATCCAAGGTCGCGAGTAGGCGCGAAACGGACTCGATCTGCTTCCCGTTGAGGGAGACGATGATATCGCCCCCGAAGAATTCCCCCTCTCGAGAAATTTTTGCGGCCCTAAGCCCTGCCTCCTCGGCGGATGAGCCCTTTTCGACCCGAAGCACGAACGCGCCCTCGATGCCCGTGACCTCCTCCAACCGTTCGTTCAATCGCTCATCGACCCTGATTCCGATCGAAGGTTGCTCATAGCGACCATATCGGACGAGGGACGGCACCACGCGATTGACCGTATCGACGGGTACGGCGAAGCCGATGCCGGCCGCGGCTCCGCTCGGACTATAGATCGCGGTATTCATGCCGACGAGACGGCCCGCGGAGTCGAGCAACGGCCCACCAGAATTGCCAGGGTTGATGGCGGCATCGGTTTGTATCAAATGTTCGAGTAGACTGCCGTCGTCTTCGTTGAGCGATCGATTCAAAGCGGACACGATCCCCGAGGTCAGCGTCCAATCCAGACCAAACGGATTGCCGATCGCATAGACTCGTTGTCCCACTTTGAGATCTCCGCTGGTACCGACGGGGATCGGCCGTAGGTCCTTGAAGCCGACACCGATCTTAAGGACGGCAATGTCATGTTCAGGTGAAACGCCGACCAAGCTGGCTCGAAAGCTGCGGCCGTCGACCAGCTTGACGGAGGCCTCGCTCGCACCCTGGATGACGTGAAAGTTCGTGACGATGTGGCCGGTATCGTCCCAAATGAATCCAGAGCCCGTTCCGCGGGGAACCGACATGACATTACGGCTCCAGAAATCCACGACCGCCTGCTTGGTCGTGATGAACACCACAGAATTACGCGAGCGCTCGAAGAGATCGATGGTTGCTCTCTCATCGCCCGTGCGTATTCCGGCGAAGTTGACCGGCCATTCCGCCGGAACGTGATCGGCGATTCCGCCGAGTCTGCGCTGTAGTTGGTTTCTACTCGGATCGGTCACGTTCAGTCAAGATTCTGGCCGCCAC
>Ga0116227_10013305_pt1 | contig 12980 bp, 11 predicted proteins | sample S1TSphgellanicum_FD_89693 | JGI IMG/M metagenome (GOLD analysis project Ga0116227, IMG submission 89693) | Host-associated microbial communities from peat moss isolated from Minnesota, USA - S1T2_Fb - Sphagnum magellanicum MG | ecosystem: Host-associated > Plants > Peat moss > Unclassified...
CGGCACCGACAACGTGCCGTTCCAGGTGCCGACCATCCACTCGGCCGTGGGCGGCCCCGGCGCCGGCCACGCGGCGTCCCAGCCCGACTACAACGGCATGGCCGTGCCCAGCGTCTGGCGCACCAACCGCACCCAGGCCGCGGCCAAGGTGGATGCGCTGGCCTCCGGGGGCATGGACGACTTCGAGATTCCGGCATTCCTGCGCAAGCAGGCGGATTGATGGGGCCACCCCCGAAGCAGCCTGCGGCCGCTTCCGCGGTGTTTCCCAACGGGCCGCGCTTCGCGGGCCGCTGGGAATGCATGTTCAGGGGCTTTGGTCGGCTCGTAAAATCATGGGCATGCTCCAGCAACGCACCCTCAAATCCCTGACCAAGGCGGTCGGCGTCGGCCTGCACAGCGGCCAGCGGGTGGAGCTCACGCTGCGCCCCGCGCAGCCGGACACCGGCATCGTGTTCCGCCGGGTCGACCTGCCGGAGCCGGTGGACATTCCGATCTCGGCGCTGGCCGTGACCGACACGCGGCTGGCCTCCACCATTTCCAGCGGCGGCGCCAAGGTGCACACGGTGGAGCACCTGATGTCGGCCTGCGCCGGGCTGGGCGTGGACAACCTGTACGTGGACATCACCGCCGAGGAGGTGCCGATCCTGGACGGCTCGGCTGCCTCGTTCGTGTTCCTGCTGCAAAGCGCCGGCATCGAGCTGCAGAAGGCGCCCCGGCGCTTCATCCGCGTGATCCGGCCGGTCGAGGTGCGCGAAGGCCAGGGCGACCACCTCAAGTGGGCCCGGCTCGAGCCCTACCACGGCTACAAGCTCAGCTTCGAGATCGACTTCGACCACCGGGTGGTCGACTCCACCGGCCAGCGCGTCGAGTTCGACCTGAGCGCGGGCTCCTACAGCCGGGACATCGCCCGCGCGCGCACCTTCGGCTTCACCAAGGACCTGGAGATGATGCGCGCCAACGGCCTGGGCCTGGGCGGCGGGCTGGACAACGCCATCGTGATGGACGACTACAAGGTGCTCAACAGCGACGGCCTGCGCTACGACGACGAGTTCGTCAAGCACAAGATCCTGGACGCCATGGGCGACCTCTACCTGATCGGCAAGCCGCTGCTGGCAGCCTACAGCGCGTTCCGCTCCGGCCATGCGCTGAACAACAAGCTGCTGCGCGAGCTGCTGTCGCACCAGGATGCCTACGAGGTCGTCACCTTCGACGACGAGAAGCAGGCGCCGCGCGGCTTCGCCCAGCCGGCGCGCGCCTGGTAGGCATGCTGCTGTTCCGCTGGCTCCTGATTCTGCTGTTGCTGGGCGCGGCGGTGTCCTTCGCCTTCTACGCCGGCACCGGCCAGCCACGCTTCCGGCGCTTCGGGCTGGTCGTCCTCAAATGGACGCTGATCGCGGCGTTCTGTTTCTTCGCTGTCCTGATCCTGGAGCGCCTGGCCTGAGACGGATGGCACTGGCGCGCTGATGGCCGGCGCAACGCATCGCTCAGGGAGGGCGGTCTGGCACTTTTCTTGCCAGACCGCGGGGTGGGTTGCATAATTTCCTTGCTCACTGGCGCGAACGCGCGGCTGTCTATTGCTGCGGGCCTGTGCGAGAAGAGTTTTTTGGCATCCAAGGTGAGGGTCAAGATGCAGAGTCCCGCAGACCGATCCGACGCGCGCGTGCAGATTTCCACCCGGCAATTTGGCGATCCGAGCTTTGAGGCGTGGCGGCAGGAGTTTGCCGCCCGGCTGGCTCGGGTGGAGCTGACGCAACTCCATGCCGACCAGAACTTCCATCTGAATCTGCTGGGATTGGCACTTCCCAGCGTGTCGATCACCCAGTACTCGGGTGAGAATTTTTCCTTGCAGCGGACGCGTCAGTTATTGAAAGACGACCAGGATCATTTCCATTTCACGATTGCCCTGGCGGGCCAATTCAACGTGATGCACGCGAACAGCCAGCGCGCTTTCACCCCGAGGCAGGCCTTTGTGTACGTCTCCAACAATGAATGCCGCTGCATTGCGCAAAAGAATATGGCCGCGCTCAACGTGTCCCTCAGCCGTGATGTCGCGCGCTCCATCAGTCCGCATTTCGAAAGGCTATCCCGCAACGATTTCAGCATCGGCAGCCCGATGCTGCCGATACTGCAGGCCTATTTGCAAAGCCTGCTGGGTTTGCCCGAGGCAATGCCCGAGGCGACGCGGCACCTGGCCGACCAGCAATGCCGCGAATTGCTGGCGCATTTGCTGCATCCCGCCAGTGATCTGGCGCATGCCCCGGCCTTTGCCGGGATCAAGGCCGCCCGGCTGCAAGCGGTGCTCAAAATGCTTGCCGCAAAGTTTGACAATCCGGATCTGAGCGCCAAGCTGGTCGGCGAAAAACTGGGGGTGTCGGCCCGGTACGTCCAGCAGTTGATGGAAGGGACGGGTTGCACCTTTTCCAGCTACGTACTCGAATTGCGCCTGGAGCGTGCCTGGCGCAGGCTGGCTGACCCGTTGCAGGCGCATAAAAATATCAGCGATATCTGCTATGCGGTGGGTTTCAGCTCTTTGCCTTACTTCAATCGTGCCTTCCGGGCCTACTTCGGCTGTACACCCAAGGATGCGCGCCAGCATCGGGCCAAGGCTGGTTGATCGGCGCCGCGTCCAGGATCAAGGCAGGGTCACTTTCAGAATCTGGCTGCCACTCAGCACCACCAACTGCTTTGGCCCGAGGATGGCGAGCGCGTCGACGTTCAGCAGGGAAGGATTCGTGCCAAGGACGATGCTGGCGCCCTGCGGGATGAGGATGCTGGGTGTGCCCCCCACGGGCTGCACCATCAGGCCGTAGGTGCTGCCGTAGTAGATCGTGCCCGCGGCATCCACGGCCAAGGTGCTTGCGCCAGTGATTGGCAGGGTCGAGACACTCGATCCATCGGGGGCGACCCGGCGGATGACGCCGCCGAGGCCGTCGATGACGTACACGGCACCGTCAGGTGCGAAGCCAATCGTGCCCGGGGCCTGGAAGCGTGCCGTCGCGATGGGCCCGTCCACCCGGGCGCTGGCGCCGATCAGGCCGGCATAGGTGCTCACGTTGCCGGCCAGGTCAATGCGCCGGATCGCATTGTTGGCGCTGACGAAGATATTGCCGTCGGGGCCGATCGCCAGGCCACTGACGCCGTTGAAGCGGGCCGTGGAGGCATTGCCGTCGGCCGCACCGAACTCAGCCGGCGAACCTGCCAGCACGGTCGTCGCGTTGTCGGTGCCGATCCGGCGCACGCCGAAGCTGTCTGCCGCGTACAGCACACCCGCGCCATCGCTGGCGATGCTGCCCGGCAGGGACCATTGTGCCGCGCTGCCGATGCCGTCCAGCGGCGCGTTGGGCCCGCCCACCAGGCCCGATGCCAGCGTGACCGTGCCCGCCGGACTGATGCGGCGAACCGTTCGCGCCGTCGAATCGGAGATGACAACGTTGCCCGCCGGGTCTACCGCCACCGATTGCGGACGGTTGACGGCCAGGCCGAAGGGCATTTGCGCGAGTGTGCCGACGCCCGCTTGCGTGATGTTCATCGCGTAGTCCGAGGCGATGGTGCGCACGTCTCCGGCAGCGCTGACAAGACGCAGCCCGAGGTCATCGGCCAGCATGAAGCCGCCGTTGGCCGCGCCGGTCACGCCGGAGACGTCGCGCATGCGCGCCGCCGTTGCAGGGCCGTCGGCGAAGCCGAAAGGCTGCCCGCGCGTTCCGCTGAGCGTCGTGACGGCCGCGGTGGTGAGATCAATCTGGCGCAGCAGGCCGTAGTAGTCGCGTACGGTGAGCGTGTTGCCGCGCAGGACCATGCAGCATGGGTTCGAAATGCCCGCTGCCGCGCCGATGCCATCGGGGCTGGCGGGGCCGAAGCTGCCATCGCCGGCCAGCGTTTGCACCGCGCCGGCGGCGTTGCCATTGCGCAGGATACGCCGGATGCGGTGGTTCGAGGTGTCGGCGACCAGTACGTCGCCGTTCGAAGCCACCGCGACATTGCGTGGAGAGTTGAACTTGGCGCTCAGTGCCGAGCCGTCGGCGTAGCCCGAGCTGCTGCCGGCGTAGGTCGTCACGACGCCGGCGGCTGTGACGCGGCGGATCAGGTGGCTGTCGCGCTCCGCAACGTACAGGTCGCCATCGGGCCCCAGCGCGATCCCGCTGGGGCGCGCGAACCGGGCGGCGCTGCCCGTGCCGTCCGTGGTGCCGCTGCTGCCGGCCAGGCCCGCCAGGGTGCTCACCGTGCCGTTGGCGGCGATGCGCCGGATCGTGTGGTTGTTGCTGTCCGCCACGTAAAGGTTGCCGGCGGCATCCTGCGTCAGCCCGAAGGGTTGGTTGAAGGACGCATCGGCGGCCGCGCCGTCGGCGGAGCCGGCGTAAAGCCCGCCCGCTACCGGCGTGATGGTGCTCAGGTCTGCGCTCAGCCGCTTGATGCGGTTGCCGGCGATGAAGCTGAAGCTGCCGGCGGGGTCCTGGTCGATGCCCGTCATCGACGCGATGTCGGCCTGGTCGCGCAGGCCGACGATGGGCAGCAGGCTCAGCGTCACCGAGCCCGGCGCGGTGACCGTGAGCAGGGCGGCACGGCTCGGCGTGCTGCTCTGGCCGCTGCAGTTGAGCAGCGCGCGGAGCTGCGCACCGTTGTCGCCGATGGCTGTGGCCAGGCTGTAGGTGCTGGTGGTGGCACTGGCGATGTCGGCCCAGGCCGCGCCTCCCGAACGCTGCCATTGCACGCCCAGCGTGCCCGCACTGCAGGTGCCGCCGACATTGAACACCGCCTGGGTCCCGGCGACGACGTTGATGTCGGCCGGCTGCTGCGTGATCGTCAACACGGGCGGGCTCGTTGTCACGGTCAGCGCCGCGCCGTTGCTGGTTGCGCTGCCCGCGCAGTTCGTGACCACGGCGCGAAAGACGCTGCCGTTGTCGGGCACGGTGGCCGTGAATGCGTAGCCGGCCGATGTTGCGCCGCTGATGCTCACGCCGTTGCGCTGCCATTGGTAGCTCAGGGGCGAGGTGCCGGTCGCGACCAGGCTGAAGCTCGCAGCCTGGCCCATGGTGGCCGAGACATCGGCCGGCTGCTGCGTGAGGGTGGGCGCCGCGCAGGGCAGCCCGCCGCTTTCAGCGGCCAGTGCGGGGACGTCGGCGGCGCCGCCGCCGCCGCATCCGGCCAGCCACAGGGCGACGCCGGCAAGCGCCATGCGCGCGGCATTCAGGCTAAAGCGCGTAAGCCACATCGATTGCTCCAGGCTGAGGTAGGCCCTTTGTCAAAGGCAGAAAACGACAAGAGGACTCTATTCACAGATGCCGTGAATAGCCCCGCCTGGGCCGCACAGTTTCAAACCTGGAGCGAACTTCCCGCTTCTTTTGCTGGCGCAGGCGCCCTCAGCCCAGGCGCCCGTCCTTGTACAGGCCGCTGCTCTTGCGCTTGAGGCCGGCTTCGTCGAGCCGGGCCATGGCCGCTCCGACATGCGCATGTGTGATCGCCAGGCCCAGCGCGTCGGCCGCGTCCTTGCCGGGCAGGCCAGGCAGCTTGAGCAGGCGTTTGACCATCTCCTGCACCTCGGGCTTGCCGGCCTTGCCGTAGCCGGCGATGGCCTTCTTCATCTGCAGCGCGGTGTACTCGGCCACCGCCAGGTCGCAGGCCACCAGCGCCGTGACGCAGGCGCCGCGCGCCTGGCCCAGCAGCAGCGTGGCTTGCGGGTTGACGTTGACGAACACGATTTCCACCGCCGCCACGTCCGGCTGGTAGCGCGTGCGCACTTCGCCGATGCCGTCGAACAGCACCTTCAGCCGCGCCGGCAGGTTGCCCCGGTCCAGGTGGGTGGTGCTGATGGTGCCGCTGGCCACATAGGTCAGCGCGTGGCCGTCCACGTCCACCACGCCGAAGCCGGTGGTCTGCAGGCCGGGGTCGATGCCGAGGATTCTCATGCGGCGTGGACGGGCGGGCTACAGGCCAAAGTACCAGCGCACCGAGTGGAAGAACACCGGCGCGGAGAAACACAGGGCATCCACCCGGTCCAGCAGCCCGCTGGCGCCGGTGACGGACTTGCCCTCGCCGCCCCAGTTGGTGATGCCGCGGTCGCGCTTGAGCGCCTTCATCACCAGATGCCCCATGGAGCCCGCGACGCAGGCGATCACGGCCATGGCCAGCGCCTGGCCCGGCTTGAACGGCGTGATGCCGGCCAGCAGCCCGCCCAGGAAGCTGGCCACCAGCACGCCGATGGCCCAGCTCTGCCAGTTGAAGCTGCGGCTCACATGGGGCGCCACCGGTTCGCGCGCGAGCTTGCGGCCGGCCAGGTGCTGCACGATCATGCAGGTCTGCACCACGAACACCAGGAAGAACACCAGGAACGCGGTCTTGCCCTCGTAGCCCGGGAACCTGAGCAGCAGCAGCGCCGGCACGTGGCTCATGCCGTAGACGCAGACCATGATGCCCCACTGCAGCTTGGCATTGCGCTCCAGGAAGCGCTGCGGGTCGTCGGCCAGCGCGCTGACCACGGGAATCGCGAGGAACACGTAGACCGGGATGAACACGGTGAACAGGTCGAAGTGCGCGCTGACCACCAGCGCGTACTGGATCGGCAGCACCACGAAGAACGCCAGCACCAGGCTGCGGTGGTCGCCGCGCCGCGTGGGCGACAGCGTGATGAACTCGCGCAGCGCGAAGAAGGAGACGATGCCGAACAGCACGGTGGCCACCCGCTCGCCCGAGGCCCAGCCGACCCAGAACACCACCACCATCAGCCACGAGGTCCGCAGCAGTCCGTTGTAGTAGCGCAGCTCATTGCGCCGGGCCTCGCCGGCGGCGTCGTCGCCACGCTCGCGCAGGGACAGCACCACCATGGCGACGCTGACGATGGCCAGGAGGCCGAAGACGATCAGGAACAGAGCGCCGACCTGCTGGGTCGCGCTCAGGCCGCGCAGGAACTGGTTCATGCCCATCGCCCGCCTCGCGTGCGCCGCAGGGTGCCGCTCATTGTGCTCATACGTCCCTCAGCGCGATGACGGCCGCGCGGGCCCGGTCCAGGAAGGCGCGGCGCTCCTCGCCGGCTTCCACCTGCAGCGGCGCGCCGAAGGTGACCGAGCAGAGAATGGGCACCGGCACCACCTCGCCCTTGGGCATGACGCGCTGCACGTTGTTGATCCAGGCCGGCACCAGCACCACGCCCGGGAATTTCTGCGCCAGGTTGTACAGGCCGGCCTTGAAGGGCTGCGGCTCCTCGGCGTTGCCGCGCGTGCCTTCGGGGAAGAGGATGATGGAGTCGCCGTTGTTCAGCGCCTCGATCAGCGGCTCCAGCGGGTCCTGTTCCGCGGCGGACTCCCCGGGCAGGCCGCTTCGCTGGCCTCGCACGCGGTCCACGTAGATGGCGTTGAACACCGCAGTGGTGATCCACTGCTTGAACGGGGTCTGGGTCCAGTAGTCCTTGGCCGCGATCGGCCGGGTGATGCTGCGCAGTTCCTCGGGCAGCGCGGCCCAGATCATCACCAGGTCGGCATGGCTCTGGTGGTTGGCGAAGTAGATGCGCTGCTCGGCCTTGGGCGGGCAGCCGTACCAGCGGGCCTGGGCGCCGGTGAGGAAGCGGATCAGGCCCAGCAGGAACAGGCTCATCAACTTGGCAAGCATATGGCGGCGATGATAAGCGCTGGCTGCGCGCCGGCATGCCGGCTTTCAGGGAATTCAGAGGGAAAAGGCCTGTGAGCCATGTGATATGTGCGGTGGCAGCTATGAAATTGGTAGCATGCAACACGACCCGCCGTGCGCGAGGCCGTGTACGACTCAGGGCAGTTCCGCGTCGCCCATGCGCGCCGCGATCACCGAGGCGCGGCCCGAGAGGTAGGCCGAATTCGGCAGCTTCTCGAAGAACTTGGGCCGCGGCAGCATCACCGCCAGGCGCGCGGCCTCGTAGGCGCTCAGCTGGCTGGCCGGCTTGCGGTAGTAGTGCTGGGCCGCCGCCTCGGCGCCGTACACGCCTTCGCCCCACTCGACGCTGTTGAGGTAGATCTCCAGGATGCGCTGCTTGCCCAGCAGCAGTTCCAGCAGCATGGTGAGCACGAACTCCTGGCCCTTGCGCAGCAGCGTGCGCTCGCCCGACAGCAGCAGGTTCTTGGCCAGCTGCTGGGTGATGGTGGAGCCGCCCACGATTTTCGGCGGCTTGCCGCCGGCGCGGGCCTGTTGCGCGCGCCGGGCCGCCTGCTCCTCGGCCTTGGCGTTCTTCTGCCAGGCTTTCTCGATGGCGTCCCATTCCACGCCGTCATGGTTGACGAAGTCGCCGTCCTCCGAGGCGATCACGGCGCGCTTGAGCTTGTCCGAGATCTGTGCGTAGGGCACCCACTGCTGGCGCCAGCGGATCTCGCCCCGCGTGCTGAACTGGCGCCAGGCCTCGGAACGCTGGAAGGTGGTGGACTGCGGGTCCACCGCCACCATGGCCGCGATGCGCGCCACGAAGAACAGCTCCAGCGCGATGGCCGCTACCGCCACCAGGCCGATCCAGCGCAGCAGGGCTCGCATGGCGCCGCTACCCGAGCAGGGCGCGCAGCTCGGCCAGGACCTGCGCCGAGGGCGGGCGCACGCCGCGCCAGATGTCGAAGGCCTCGGCCGCCTGCTCCACCAGCATGCCCAGGCCGTCGCGCGGCACGGCGCCGTGTTCCCGGGCCCAGGTCATGAAGCCCTGGGCGGCGGGGCCGTACATCATGTCGCAGGCCAGGGCGCCGGGCTTGAGTACCTGGGCGGGCACCGGCACGCCGCCGCCGCTCAGGCTGCTCGCCGTGGCATTGATGATCACATCGAAATTGCCCTGCAGCCCTTGCAGGCCGTGCGCTGACAGCTCCGTTTTTTGTAGCGCGGCCAAGTCCGCGTGGCGCGCCGCCAGGGCCTCGGCCTTGGGGCGCGTGCGGTTGGCCACGACGATGCGGCGCGGCCCCGCCTCCAGCAGCGGCCCCAGCACGCCGGCGGCGGCACCGCCGGCGCCCAGCAGCAGCAGGTCGCGCCCGGCCAGGTCCACGCCGGCGTTGCGGGTGATGTCCTTGACCAGGCCCACGCCGTCCGTGTTGTCGGCATGGATGCCCTCGGCGCCCAGGCACAGGATGTTGCAGGCCTGGGCCAGGCGGGCCCGCGGCGCCAGCGTGGCGGCCAGCGGCGCGGCCTCGAACTTGAACGGCACGGTGATGTTGCAGCCCTTGCCGCCGGCGGCGCGAAAGGCCTGCACCGCGGCGGCGAAGCCATCGAGCGCGATCAGGCGCTTGCCGTAGGCCAGGCGCTGGCCGGTCAGTTCGGCGAAACGCGCGTGGATCCAGGGCGAGCGGCTGTGCTCCACCGGGTTGCCCATCACGCAATACTGGTCCATCTCTGGGGTCATCGGTTCACGGAAGTCGTTTTGGTTTCGAGGGTTTCGTCGCGCGTGAACTTGAAGCGCGAGGCCACCACCATGATCTGGAACTCCCTGAGCATGGCGGGCGTGAAGTCGCCATAGGGCGCGCCGGCCTTGACGATGGCCTGGGCCATGCGGTCCAGGGTCTTGTTGCCGGAGCTCTCCACGATCTCGGTCCGGATCACCTGTCCCTTGGGGTTGAGGCTGATCAGCATGGTCAGCTCGCCGTAGAGCTTGCGGCCGGCGGCCACCGGGAAGTTCTGGGTGCCCAGGTCCTCCACCGTCTCCTTGAAGCGGCTGTAGTACAGCGCATGCACGCCGGCCACGGTGGCGGGGCTGATGTAGCGCTTCTTGGGCCGCGCGTTCTCCTCGTTGATGCGCCGCTCGATCTCGGCCAGCAGCTTGATCAGCTGGCGGCGCTTTTCCTCGCGCGCGGCGGCCTCGGGGTTGTTGCTCGGCTGCTTCGGGTCGGGCGGGGGCAGGGCGGCGAGCTGGCGCTTGAGGTGGGCCAGCAGCAGGGTCTGCTGCTCCTGCATGGCCTCGATCTTGCGCTGCGCGTCCTCGGCCGAGTCGCCCATCTCGGTGAAGGCCGAGGGCGGCAGCGGCGTGGTGGCGCGGCCCTTGTCGGCATCGCCGCCGCCGGCCAGCGCGTACTGGGCGATGGCGCGGGCCTTTTCGGGGCGCTCGTTGGCCTTGGCATTGACCAGGATCACTTCCAGCGGCGTGTCCTGGAACACGCGGTTGAAGCTCTCGGGATCGACGAAGCGGACGGTCAGCAGCACCGCGTGCAGCGCGATGGACGCGCCCAGCGCGATCTGGAGGGTGCTGAAGGACCGCAGGTTCACGGGGATGGATTATCGCTGCAGCGTGCCGCCGCCGGGCGCCTGTCAGGCGGGCGGGGCGCTCCCGTCGGGCGTGGCTGCGCCATCGGCTTCGCCCAGGTCGACCGCGATCGCGATCGGGCCGGCCACCGGCTCGTCGTCCTCCTCTTCCGCGGCGGGCGCCTCGGCCGCGGCGTCCAGCCGCTCGATGACGGTGCCGTTCACGTCCAGCGTGATCTCGTCGATGGCGCCGAGCTTCACGCGCACATGGGCGCCGCGGGCCAGGCCCTGCGCGCCCAGCACCGGCAGCACCAGCGGCAGCTCGTCGGCGCGCACCAGGAAGCTGCCGCCGAAGCCTTCCTTGAACACCGTGGCCGTCAGCTCGGTGATGCCGTTCTGCTGCAGGTACTTGAGCGTCCAGAAGCGCTCCATGCCGGCCTGGTAGCCGTTGTAGGCGCTGTAGGCGGCGTCGAAGCTGCTGATGATGGAGAACAGGTCGGCATCCTTGGGCTTGAACGGCGCGGCCAGCGCCGCCGTCTTGCCATGGCGCGCGCAGGCGATGATTTGCCACTGGTTCACCAGGTCGGTGTAGCGGCGCAGCGGCGAGGTGCTCCAGGCGTAGCTCTTGACGCCGATGCCGGCGTGCGGCAGGGCCTTGGTGCCCATGCGCACCTTGACGCCGGGCGCCAGGCTGGCCTGGCTGCGGTAGATGCCGGGCACGCCCAGCTCGCCGAGCCAGCTGCCCCAGCTGCTGTTGGCCAGGATCATGGCCTCGGCCACGATCAGGTCCAGCGGCGCGCCGCGCTGGCGGACGCTGATCTGCACCTGTTCGTTGCCGGTGGGCTCCGCGCCGTCGGTTCCGACGAGGCGGAAGTTGTAGTCCGGCCGGTTGAAGTTCTCGGGCTTGCCGCGCACCACCTCGCGCAGCGCCTTCAGGTGGCGCGCCAGGCGGTATAAAAAGGAGAGCTGCTCACGACCGACGGACGGGGCCTGCGGGCTGTCTGGATGCTCGAACGCGAGGTCGAGCAGCCAGGCCTCGGTGACCACGCCGTCGAGCTGGTCGTGGCGCAGGTTGGCGGCGACCGGCACGCGCTCGAGCCGGGTTTCGGTGGCGCGGATCTCCAGCGAGGCTTCGTCCAGCGTGACGTACAGCGAGACGGCCGGGCAGTCGCGCCCTTCCTGCAGCGTGTAGGCCTGCACCACCTCGTCGGGCAGCATGGTGATCTTGTAGCCGGGCATGTAGACGGTGGACAGGCGCTGGCGCGCCACCTGGTCGATCGCGCCCGCGGGCTGGATGGCCAGGCCCGGCGCGGCGATGTGGATGCCCAGCACCACCGTGCCGCTGCCCAGGCCCTGCAGCGACAGCGCGTCGTCGATCTCGGTGGTCTGCGAATCGTCGATCGAAAAGGCCTGCACCGCGGCCAGCGGCAGCTCGTCCTTGATCAGCGGCGCTTCCAGGGCGGGAAAGCCGGTGCCCTTGGGGAAGTTGTCGAACAGGAAGCGCTTCCAGTGGAACTGGTAGGCCGAGTCGATGGCGCCGGCCTTTTGCAGCAGGTCCAGCGGCGCGGTCTGCGTGGCGCGGCTGGCCTCGACCACGGCCTTGTACTCGGGCGCATTCTTGTCGGGCTTGAACAGGATCTTGTAGAGCTGCTCGCGGATCGGCGCCGGGCAGCTGCCGCGGCCCAGTTCCTCGGCCCAGGCCGCGATCTGGGCCTGCACCTGTTTCTTCTTCTCGATGGCCAGCAGCGCCTGCTGCACGATCTCGGCCGGCGCCTTCTTGAAGCGGCCCTTGCCGGCGCGGCGGAAGTAGTGCGGCGCCTCGAACAGGCGCAGCAGCGCGGCCGCCTGCTGCTCCAGCGAGGCCTTGTCGCTGAAATAGTCGCGCGCCAGGTCGGCGAAGCCGAATTCCTCCTCGGGCGCGAACTCCCAGGCCAGCTCCAGCTCGATGCCCTGGCTCAGGGCCTGCGCCTGAGCCAGCAGCTCGGCCGGCGCGGGTTTGTCGAATTTCAGCAGGATGTGGGCGGCCTTCACCTTCACGCGCTTGCCGCTGTCCAGTTCGACCTGGGCGGACGACTCCGCCTCCGACAGCACGCGCCCGGCGAGAAACTTGCCGGCTTCTTCAAACAATGCAAACATGGGGCGATTGTCCCATGCGGGCCGCGGCCGGCGCGGCCGCGGGCCGGTGCACGGGGCTTCAGGAGGTCTTGAGTTTCGCGCCGGTGCAGTACAGGGGCTTGAAGGTGCCCGGGATCGTCTTGAGCACGCCGTCCAGGATGGTGCACACCTTGTTGCCGTTTTCCAGTTGCTGGCTGTCGCCGGTGGCCTTGTAAAGGCAGCCCAGGAATTGGGCGTATTTGTCGTGCAGGTAGACCTGCGGGTCGGAGGTGTCGCCGGGGTAGCTGAGGTTGCCGCAGGCCGAGGCCGTGGTCGGCTCGCTGCCGCTGGGCGCGCCGGCCGCACCGCCGCCGGCGGCCGGGTAGCCCGCTGCTGCGAACGCGCTGGCCGCGGTCTGGGCGGCGTTGGGCGAGTCCGTGGCGAGGGCGTTGTCAATGGCGTCGCGGAAGATCTTCTGCATCTGGGCGAGGCTGGGATAGGTTTTGGCCTGCCACATGCGCGAGATCATGTCCCCGAAATCCTGGGCCACGGACTGCGCGTACGTCATGGTGTCCCGGGTGTCCGGGTCGTTCAGGTCGTCCTGGGTCAGCAGGAAGGACTTGATGATCCGGTCGCAATCGCCGTAGCCCAGGCACAGGGAGTAGAGCCAGGTCGGCTTGAATCCGTTCGAGCTGTAAATGCCTCCGCGGTATTCCTGCAGC
>Ga0116227_10013306_pt1 | contig 12979 bp, 8 predicted proteins | sample S1TSphgellanicum_FD_89693 | JGI IMG/M metagenome (GOLD analysis project Ga0116227, IMG submission 89693) | Host-associated microbial communities from peat moss isolated from Minnesota, USA - S1T2_Fb - Sphagnum magellanicum MG | ecosystem: Host-associated > Plants > Peat moss > Unclassified...
AAAAAAAAAACCCAAAAAAAAAAAAAAAAAAAAAAAAAAAAAAAAAAAAAAAAAAAAAAAAAACAACAAAAAAAACAAGAGAAACAAAACATGTGAGGTTTTAATTTAAACTTATACCTTGGAGGATTACAAAGCCAAATAAAATAAATTATGAAAAATTGGTTTAAACTAATACCTTCCCTTATTAGCCCTATCACTTTTCTTAAATTACAATACCTTTCTGGACCAGCCTTTTCTTTTGGGTGCAAAATATCACAATGTTCCAAAAAATTTGAAATTTTTTGTTTGCAAAATTTGAAATAAATTTCTAAAAAATTGCCAGATTTTTACACATGGTTCGAGTGAATAGCCAAAAATAAATTAAGAATGTTTTTTTCCTTGCATATTTTTAATAGCCAAATTTGGCTAAATTGGCTTACTAGTGATCACCTCCTTGGCTACATCTCAAAATTGAGGAAAAAAAACTTTTAAAAACAAACACACACTTGTTTGCGTGAGCATGCACAGAGTTCCAGACCCAAACCAAGGTGAAAAGTGTAAACCCAAGTTGGATGAACGAGGGTGCCCCTTGTTTGGAGACTAATAATATGTTGGGGTTACATTACATCCACCAGAAACCTCAATTGATGTGGGGGTCCAATGTATTGCTTCAGCATTAGTTGGGGGGGCCTAGAACTGGTCAAACCAAGGTGGAAAGTGTAAACCCAAGTTGGATGAATGAGGGTACCGAATTTGGAGACTAATAATACGTTGGGAGTCATCCATCAGAAATCACAATTGACCAGGAGGAGTCCAATGTATTGCTCTAGCATTAGTCTGGGACCGATAACCGGTCAAACCAAGGTGAAAAATGTAAACCCAAGTTGGATGAATGAGGGTACCGAGTTTGGAGACTAATAATTCGTTGGGATTCATCCACCAGCGTCCACAATTGATGAGGGGCCCAAAGTATTGCTCCAGCATTAGTGTGGGGCCGACAACCGGTCAAGCCGGTTACCGTCTCTCTCGTTCCGCCAGCGTCCCTTTTTGCGTCGCGTCTCGTCTCGTTTTCGTTTTGCTGTTGTTTTTGTGTGGCGGAAGTGTTTGTGTGCGAGGTGCTTGCAGCCGAGGCGCGGTGTGCCCTAGAGATCTGCATCCGGGTTTCTAGATATTGGCTTGCGCAGCGGGGTTTTATTTTTTGCGCCATGGCTTCGGGAAGTGCACGTCCTGGAAGTACGCGCCTCGTGAAGCTTTTATATGGAAATGTGAACTCGTATTTGTCTTCGGGAGCCGCGGGGATTAATGGCGGTGGCGCCGTATGGGGTTCGACTACGGGTTTGTCGTCCGCGGAGCTAGCTCCCTTCGGAGCTAGATCCGCTTCGGGGCAGATCGTGAGGAATAGGATGAAGTCGGTGAAGAGTATCCAGAAGATTACCAAGGCGATGAAGATGGTGGCAGCTTCCAAGTTGCGGAATATTCAGGTGAAGGCGGAGAACTCACGGGGACTTTGGCAGCCGTTCACGGCTCTGTTGGGCGATGCACCGGCGACTAAAGTGGATAAAAAGCTGATCGTGACCATCTCGAGTGATAAGGGATTGTGCGGGGGTATCAACTCCACGGTTGTCAAGTATTCCCGGGCGCTCTTTAGGTTGAATGGCCTTGATGGACCAGACAAGGATGTCAAGTACGTGATCGTGGGCGAGAAAGGGAAGGCGCAATTGCAGCGTGATTCTAAGAAGCTGATCAGCATGTACTTTGGAGAGACGCAAAAGAGCAGCATCTGTTTCACGCAGTGCTCCATGATGGCAGACGAGATCATCAAGTCCAATGAGTACGATGCCATCCAGATGGTATACAACAAATTCAACTCTGTCGTCTCTTTCCAACCCACCGTTGCCACCTTGTTGTCCCCGCAGCTTCTGATTGGAGACCAGGAAGTCACTGGAGACCTAGATGCTTACGAGATCGAGGGATCAGACACTAAAGAAGAGGTACTTCAGAACTTGTCAGAGTTTCAGTTTGCATGTACCATGTACAACGCCATGTTAGAAAATGCGACCAGTGAGATGGGAGCCCGTATGTCAGCCATGGAAAACTCCACTCGGAATGCCAGTGACATGCTCGACCGCCTCACTTTGACCTACAATAGGTCACGGCAGGCATCCATCACCACAGAGCTGATTGAGATTATATCAGGTGCTGCCGCTCTGGAGGGTTAAGGCTCTTGCCTCCTATCCAGTCTGATCTGCTCAGCTTCAAAAGGCAAAGTGGGTGAATATTGTGCTATGCAATCTTACATCCAGCAGGCATGCATCATGTTGGAGTTTGCTTGGTGAAGCCCATGCAGATCAGTGCAGGTAGGGTTTACATATGGAGTCACCTTTCATTTTCTGATGCAGCTCTATGATCTGCAAGTACCTTGGGGAACTGTCACAATATGGTAATGGCCGCTGAAGGATGTGACTGGAAAGCTCCTAGGCAGCAATCTGGGCTTGGTTGTTTGCGAAAATAAAAAGTCTGTGGCACACCTTTGCATCAAAGTCTGTGGCACACCTTTGCATCGAAGTCTGTGGCATGCATTTGCATCGAAGTCTGTGGCATGCATTTGGGTTGAAGTCTGTAGCACTTGTTTGGTGCAAGGTTCCAGAGATTTACATACAGGTTTTGATTACTTTGTGGATACAAAGTATACAAAACCTGTATGTAAATCTTACATGCATTATGTATCTTTGGAAACTTTACTGGAATGCTGCACCCATTTTTCTAGTGCTGCAGGAGTAAAGAGATGATGTACAACCTTCACTCTTGTGATTGGATGTATGGATCAACTTTTCCTGTGGCTTTTGTTCTTCTCCCTTCTTGGTTTGCCTCTGCTCATCTAACACTCTTGAGCTGCAAATCCTGTCTTGATTCTGTGTTCATCTTCATCTATGTCCCCCTTTTGTTCTGATTATTCTTTGAACTATCTATGCTTCTCTAGAACTAACTACTTTCTCATTGTTAGGAAGAGCTTCATTGGTAGTCATAGAAAAAAAGGTTCATGTAAATATAATTCTGGATACCTTATGCTGCTCTGCAGGGATGTAGACATCACTGATGGTAGTTGCCAGAAAATTTAGAAGGGCATTTACTGGGTTGCCTGATCTGACAGGAACTCTGTTACATGAGAAAACACATTTGTTTGAGAACATTGAATGGGTTTATGTGTTTGTGCCAATACACATTGCTCTATTAACCCATCAGGTCTCTCTGTCTTTGCAGCGATTGATAGTAGAGTTCTATTACCCATGAACACCAATGTTCTGAGGGCCCTTGTATTTCTGAGACTAACTTCTAATTTGATTGTGCTTTTTGTGTAAATCAATCTCTCTGTGTCTCTCTCATGCAGATTGCTATTGTTTCATGCCTTATTGAATTCAACAGAGTTGATACTTGAAGCAGCAGAAGATGTGGTTGCTTATGGTATCTGTTGTCATCCATTATTGCCCAACCATGATGCCGACTATTTGTCCATGTTGCTTCTTGTGGCATGGTTAGATTTTCTAAGTTTGCAGGCAACGAGAGCATCAGACTTTTCTAGAGATTGTTTCCACCACTTGAATCACGTACCATTAGAAGTGCGTCTAATGACAGGGAGAATGGTTGTCATTCTCATAAGCTGCTTACACTCAGTTCCCAAAAGAGTGCTATTGAGTATCCAATGTGTACATGTGGCTGTTTTCAGTGAACTACCTGTCTGGCTGCTTTATTTTTGGGTATAATAACCCACTATTGCTACAGATCTCCTTGCTTTGGATATGAGATTGTTGCAGAGATTGGATATCCATGAGAAAGAAAAGATGGCAGGTTAAGTCCTTTTGCTGCAGTTCTAACTCAAACTCAGTGATACAAGCAGTTATTCCTCAGTAGACACCACAGTCCATGGCAGGGTCTATTCTGAATGAATCTAGAAATGTAATGAATTTCAGAGAACTTCCTCATTTCACTGTAAGCATCAACTAGAACTCAATAAGTCACCTCGCTTGGCCTGCAGCCACTCTTCTTGATAGGTTTGATTCCGTTCCTAACTTCTGCGAACTTCCCAGCACTTGCATAGCAGCTGATGGAGGTGTTGTATGGGAAGATGTCAGGTTGAAAGCCACAGCAATCGTCTCATGTAAGATCCTAGCAGCTTCATCATCCATCAGCCCATGCTTTTGAAATGCAAAGATGAGTGGTGTTGTATGACACATGGTCTGGCATCTTTCCAACTGCTTGCATCTCCCTTCTGTCCTTCAATGCATCCCTTCTTCCCCATACATGCTCATCATGCAGTTATAGGTGACAATATCTTGAGCCAAACCTGTCACCTTCATCAGCTCTAGTAACTCTGCGGCCTAGTCCACTCTTCCATACAGGGCAACCATAGCATTGAATGCGTTCATGTCTGGCAAGTGCCCATGCTGTTGCACTTTCTGAAATGTGAGCTCTGCTTCCTCAAGCAAACTGCACTTGCCCTAAATGAGAACAAGAGTCTTGAGAAGAATTTTACTTAAGGAGAACTGTTCTGCAGACAAATTCTCAATTGTCTTTCCTAAGTCTTGGCACTTACCCACCATGTGAATTTTAAGTATGCAACAAGGAAGCATAACCAATATCATTGGGCTTGTTTGTAGTTGGCTTTCTTCAGCTCTTCTAACACCAACTCCGCTTGCTCCCACCACCCTTTCTCTTACAAGGGTAGCCAACAATGTGTTGAAAGTAGTCATGTCAGGTGTGGATCCAGCCCATAACATGCCATTGTAATATCCCCAAAGCCTGCTCTCCAGAACCACATCTCCCATAGGCATCATCAATCGGTGTGTTAAATGTGGCCTTCTCTGGCTTACACCCTTCCTTCTTCATATCACAGAACACCTGACAACCAGCAAAACATTAGAAGGCATCAATGCCTGACCTAGGAAATGGCAATTCACACTTGCACAATGCATTCAAAAGGGTCACAAAACATCTTCATACATGCCATTCTTGCCAAAGATGACTCCCAACAGAGTGTTCCATGTCACAATGTCTGGGGCACATCCGCATGCCTGCAATCACATCATAACATATTCAAGGACTTAGCCATAAAGGAGCTCTGAGACATGAAACATTGCTGAAGAAGCTACTCCTCCTCTGTATGTTAGTGTATGCATGAAATTGAACCTCTTAATATTGGTCATGCAGACTGCCTAGCATGGAAGAAAAAATCATTTATGGCACTTTGGATGCTTCCTCATGCCAACCTGCCTTTCCATAAACATCCACAAGTGCATTATTTGTAACCTAGTCTGGCAAACACTTTGCTGCCTTCATTTGTGCAAAGATTTTCTAGCTTCACATAGTTGTCACAAAACCTCAAGGAGCATGTGAAGGTCGTGCACAAAGATCTTCTCTTCTTTTGTTTTGTTTTGAGCTCTCATTTTTTTGCTTGAGATGGTAGGCAACACAAGTGCAAGGAGAACACTCTATAGAAAAGGTTGAGAAGTGTGCAAGAACAATTGAAGTTTAGAGAGGAGTTTGTAAAAGGAGCAAAGGAAAAAAAAAGTGTGCAAACGAATGCCTTCAAAAGAAACTTGTTAGCAAGTCAATTTGTAAAAACCTTTGTTGCAACTCGTTTTTTCAAGTGAGGTCTTTCCCTAGTTAAATGTTATGGTTTTAATAGCCTACAAAACTCAAGAGGAGGATGTCTTTTATGATTGTCTCAACCCAAATATCACCTTTTTGGCAAGTTAGGGTTGAGTTTAATGCACATTTGACACATCCTTTATGCCCTTGGGAGGGTTATGTAGGTGTTTTATTGATGCACATTTTCCCTTGTGAGCTCTCATCCTCATTTGGCAACTTTGTAAAGACTAACTTCAATTTTATATACATGTAATTGATTTTGAAAAGTTAGGGTCAGGTCTAGTACACATTTGGCACATCTTTTGTGACCTTGGGAAGTTCTATAAATATTTTATTGATGCACATTCGCCCTTGTGAGGTATGATCTTCGTGCTCAAACCCTAAACCTTAAATCTTGCATTCTAAAGTTTATGTCCAGACCTAAAAATTTTAAAATTTAAACTTTAAACCTTAAATTTTTAATTTAAACCCTAAACCCTAAATATAAACTTTAAAACTTAAATACAAACCCTAAAACCTTCAATTTCATATTTTAAACCTTAAAGCCAAACCTTAAAACTCACAACCCGTAGATTGTAGCCCATAGTCCCTAGTCACTAGCCTCCAGCCCATAGCCCTTATAACAGGTGGGTAATTCATGGATAAAAAATTTGTTGGAATCAATTTTGGGATTTCATGTTGGGTTTTCCTTTTTAGTCCCTTTTTGAAGACTTTGTTAATGAGAAACAAGATGACTTGATGAGCCAAACCAAAGTCCAAAATGAAGCCCAATAGGGCACCAATTTAAGGAAGACTCTACTATGTTATGAATGTTTGGGTTTGGATCTCAATTGTCATGTAATCTACAAAATTTGATTTTTACAAAAATTCAATTTTTTTTCATATTAACATATTATATCATTTTTAATTCATCAAATGAAAGTTTGTAAATGAGGTATATCCCAAAACAATTTTGAATAAAATCAAAATTTAAACAAAGTCCATTCCAAAATATTGATAATTTTTTTAATTTAAATAATTTATTGCTTGAACATTTTAGATTGCCTCATTTATTGTATGTTTTATACATTTTTTTTAATTCTTTAATGAAAATAATTAAATTAAATTTACACAATTATTAAATAAATGAGATGCATTACAATAAAATAGATCTTTGAAATAAATGGAATATAAATTATTGGCATGCCTTTTATTTACTTTTGGAACTTTGAATACAAGATTTTTAGTGTTTTATCCTAAATTATAAGATAATGGGTATTTTATGTGGGTGCATTTGAAGATTGTTTATTTTTATCCATAAGGTTCAAACTACTTCTAGCATAAAGTGTAGGGTAATACCCAAGGAACACAATGTTCCCTAAATGAACACCCATCACTTTGTAAAATCATTTTTTTCATTTTTTCCCATTATCCCCAATAAAAACCCATTGGGTATCATGAGAAAACAAAGAAAAAAAATGAGACATTTCATTTTGCAAAATGTTCCATTGTTTGAAAACATTTTTTTCTTGATAACATGCCCCATTAAATACATTGAACATGTTTTGTTGGTGTTTTACAATGTTTTCGTAGCACAAGTATGAAAGATAATGGAAATGTTGTCATATTTTGATTGTGGGTCTTGCAAACTATTGAAATTAAGGTTTGAAAGTTGTCTAATTAGATGCAATGTGTAATGGAAGGCACTAAAGAACCTTTTCCAAATACAAAGGCCATAGTTGCCTGCATGCCCCTTAAATATCAAGAGTGCCTTTTTTTCAAAACTTTATTATAGGGCATGAAGCTTTTATTACTAACAATAATCTTTTGTAGCAAATTGTATTGAAAAGTTTATATCAATACCTTGTGACAAATTTATAAAGGTCGCCATCATATGTGAAACCTTAATTAAACTTGTTGGTTTCTTATGTTTCCTTGTGCATGATGTGTGAACCATTATTCCCATTGGGATTTTGGAACAATTGGAGCTCGTGTTTTTTTTTAAAAAGTTTAAAGTGTGTTGTAAACAACTTTTGAAACAAAGTTATTAAAATTTTAATATCTCAGGGTTCAATTGAAGCTTATAATAATAATTGACACTTGATTTGTTGGCACCCTACATATTCATTGCATTTTGAACTTGAATAAATTATGGCTACATAGGTAAACCAACTTCATGATATTTTTTCAAAGACATAATTGGCTTTAGTATATTGATGTGATATGCATAAAATCTTATGTTCCAATTTGTCATGTAATTATAAATTATAAATCTTCCATTAACTATTTTTAATTCTTTTTTAGTCACACAAATCATGATCACCTAAAACATGTGTCTACAAACAAGACCAACATGTTTCCAATGCCTTGTTGAAAGTGAACTAACACATTGATATTTTCACAACCTTATTGAGTGAGGCTTGTTAGTGCCTACATTTTAACTTGAGAAAGGTTAAATTATATTCAAAGATTTTGATTTAATCTTATGACATGGGGCAACTTTATGTTAAGATAGGTCATGTTTATTTATTTGTTATTTGTTTGATGTGATCATATGGTTCAAATTTGTCCTCTAATTTTTATTTTTATTTTTGTTGTGTGGAGGAAAACAAAGAAACTGTGCCACCCAATAACTCAATAACTTGACACATTATTGTAATTGTTATCAATTTAATAAATGAATTAGTACTAATATTATTATTATTAAATTTAAATTATTTAAATAATTTTAAATTTTACTTACCCATTTGTTATTAAATTGTCTAAAATGTTTGGTTGAAAATTGCCCAACATTAAATTTAACCATGGTACCAATGCAAATGTTAATTTACCCAAAGTATTTGCAATTATAACCTCAAGCTTACACTTAAAACTAAAACAAAAAAATGGAGAAATCATTAGTACAAAAATGGGGTGTAGTTAATTGGCTTAAATCATTATAGGTCTTTAAAATTGAAATAGGTTCACTACATCTTAGTGATTTCACTTTGATTAAAGTTATTTCATTATATGATCACTATGTAAATATCATGTTTCAGTATTAGTTGACATAATTCAGTACTATAATTTGATATGGTGAAAAATATATTTTTATGTTGTTATTTTAAATACCATAAGTTATTTTAGCCTATACCTTATGTTATTTTAGGTTACCTTAGTTCTCTTAATTTATACCCTAAGTTATTATGAATTATTATAAAATTTTATTTTTATTATTTTAAAAATTATATTATTATAAGATATAATAAATTTAAATAATCAATAATAGCCTTATTAAAATAGTTTAAAATAGCTTGCAATAAAATGACTTTAAATAACCAAGAATAATCTACAATATAATAGCCAATAATAACCTACAATAAAATAACTAATAATACTTTACGATGAAATAATCAACAATACCAAGATTAACCTATGATAAATAGTTCAAAATAACCAATAATAATTATGATAGAATAACCAAAGATAACATATGATAAATAACCTAGATTAGCCAACAATAACCTATAATAAAATATCCAAAAATAACATATGATAAATAATTTCAAATAACCAACAAAAGCCTATGATAAAATAACCAAAAATAGTTTAAAATAAAATACATTAGAATAACCAACGATAGCTTATGATAGAATAACCAATAATAATTAAAATAAAATAGCCAAAAATAGCCTATGATAAAATAACCAATAATGGCTTATGATTAAATTGCTTAAAATAACCAAAAATAGCCTATGATAAAATATCCAAAAATAACATAGGATAAAATAAGCTAAAATAATCAATAATAGCCTATGATAGAATAACCAACAATAATATAGGGTAAAACACCTTTACGTTAACAATAACCATTAATATATCATGGTAAAATGGCCTAAAATAATTAAGAATAATTTGCAATAAAATAACCAACAATAACCTATGAAAGAATAACCAAAAGTAACCTATGGTAAAATAACCTACAATAATTCAAAATAACCTATGATAAAATAGCCAACAATAATCAATGGTAAAATAACTTAAAATAACCAATAATAGTTTATGATAAAATAACCAATAGTAAAATAACCTAAAATAACCAACAATAACATACAATATAATAACCAACAATAACTATGATAAAAAAACCATCAATAACCTATGGTAATGTAATTTTAAAAAGCCAATAATAATTTAAAATAAAATAGCCACCAATAACATATGGTAATATAGCCTGAAATATCCAATAATAACTTACAATATAATAGTCACCAATAACATGTGGTAATATAACCTATAATAGCTAACAATGGTGTATGATATAATAGCATGAAATAAACAAGCATTGCCAAAAAATAGCCTATGGTAAAATAACGTAGAATAGCTAATAATGGCTTATGATATAATACTTTAAAATAGCCTATTGTAAAATAACTAGAATTTGTTTAAGGTAAAAAAAATTGTGTATAATCATATGTGATAACAAAAAATACCATTTATTTAAATAATGGTTCGACTTGTTCCTTAAACATGGAGGTGAAAGTTTGAAACCGTCACATTTCCACCCTAGGTTGGTGTGTCCAAGTGAGTTAAGTTTTTAACTAAGGCTAGATAGTCTAATGATGGTTATTAGGTGCTTAACCTAGGTTCATAATTAACTATTAGTGAATTTACTATTAATGATTTAATTATCAGTGAATTCATTATTAATGATATTAGCAAATTTATTATTGATGATTTAATTATTAATGAATTTGATTACCTATTGATAAATTCAATTAGTTATTACTAAATTCACTAGTATGTAACAATTGATCCTTATTTATTAAAGGGTTGATCACTTTCACCATGGTAAAATTGTCCAAGTTTACTCAAAATTCAATGAAACACATAAAGAACTTGGATGCATATTGGTGTAGTAATGGGCTAGAAATAAGTTAAAACAAAAAAAGGTTCCCAAACACATTCTACTTTTGAAAAGGATATGTGTTAAAGTGCAAAAAGAAGTTTCCAATACTCCAAGTGCATTTTCATATTTGGGAATCTTGAGTCTTGACATGTCTTACAACTTTGGAACAAGATTTGAAGGTTAAAATCTTCTTATTGGTGGATAAAGGAAGCATACATATGATGTTGTCAAGTTACAACATTGGTTATCAAAATCTTTTAAAATCATTGACACAAGTCCAATTTAATTTGGTTTGAAATAACCATGTGCATCATTCAACTTGAAACTTGCCATTTATAGAAATTTTCTTTCATGAGCTATGGACAATACATAACTTCAAGCCATTTCTTATGATAAAAACTTTGAAAATGATGACAAACAACCAAAATTATATAAATTTCTTACATTCCACATCTATCACTAAAGGTTTATACTTCATTAAACATGAACATGATGCCTCCATCAACAATATACAACTGAATAAAAGTGATCACCCCAAATATTTGATTAAAAGGGTGGTGAACAACTTATGTTGCATTTGTTGCAACTTTCACATTCAAATTCCTAACTATTTCACAAATGTAACCTTTACCATGCATAAGCCAAATGAAACCTATCACTTCAAGAAATCCCATTTTTTTCCTTAGAAAAATTAGTCAAAAAGACCCCCCATGTGGTCTTTTTGCCCCCTTGTTTCACTTGACCAAAGTGCCATTTTCAACAAGTAAATTTGGACACATTCCTTTTGATTAGGTCTTTTTGGTTAGTTATTTTGATAGGTTTTTACTATTGGGGTTTTTTTATTTGGTTTTTTGCTAGATTTTTGAATTAATCAAATGAGATAACAATATATGCACAAAATGTTTTTTAATCTATATTTTTAATAATTAAAAAAATAATGAACAAATAATATTTATTTACTTACATACTTTATTTACTTTACTAAATTACCTACCTACCTTAACCTATTTAAATTAATAGGCTAACTTAGAGGCTTAGAGTAGTTGATTTTGTTGAGTATGTTAATTATACACATTCAAATAGTTGAAAATGTGAGGATTTGAACCTTTCACCGCCACACTAAAACACTATGAGAAAAAAAAAAGTTTTGCAATTAACCTTGCAATTCAATTTTTGAGTTGCACCAGATATTTACAATTCATTATATTTATACATTATGAATGCTAACATACAAGTTGCATGAGTTGTAGAATTGCAACTGACCTTATATACACTACTAAAAAAGTGAGGTGCGGTTCACTAACCTAAATCATTATGGGACCTTAAAAGTGAAATAAGTTCATTACATTTTACTAATTTCACCTTGGTTAAAGTTATTTCAATATAATATCATTATGTAAACATCATGTTTCATTACTAGTGAACATAATTCACTATTATACTTTATTATAGTAAATAGGTTTTTTTATTTTTAAAAAATATTTTATATATGCTACTTTATGATATATATTCTATATTATTTTAAATTACTTTAATTATTATAAATTATTATAGGCTATTATAAATTATTGTACCCTAAAATATTATACGTTATTTTATTTTAAGGTATCTTAACTAACTTATTATAAATTAAATTATTCAACTAACCTTAAGCTATACCTTAGGTTATTTTATTTTAAATTAATATATGTTGTTTCAAGTTATACTTTAAGTTACTCAAAATCATTTTACTTTATGTTATTATAAATTATTTTATCATAAGTATAATAATTTAAAATAATTTAAAATAAAATATAATGACCCAAGGTAAAATAACTTAAAATAGAAAATATTAACCTATGAAAAATAATTTAAAATATCTTATAATATAATAACTACCAATATCCAACAATAGAATAAGCATTAATAGCCACTAATATAATAACCATTAATAAAATAACCACCAATAGCCATTAATATAATACCATTAATAATTACCAATATCCACTAACAAAATATCCACCAATATCCACGAATAAAAGATCCATCAATAACCATTGAAATATTAACCATTAATAATCACCAATATCCACCAATAGAATGGCCACCAATAGACACTAATATAATAGCCATTAATAAACAACAATATTCACCAATAGAATATCCATCAATAACCATTAATAGAATAAACACCAATAGGCATTAATAGAATAACCACCAATAGTCATTAATAGAATAACCACCAATAGGCATTAATAGAATAAACATCAATAGGCATTAATAGAGTAACCACCAATAGTCATTAATAGAATAAACACCAATAGGCATTAATAGAATAACCACCAATAGACATTAATAGAATAACCACCAATAGGCATTAATAGAATAACCACCAATAGGCATTAATAGAATAACCATTAATAACCATTAATAAAATAACCACCAATAGTCATTAATAGAATAACCACCAATAGTCATTAATAGAATAACCACCAATAGTCATTAATA
>Ga0116227_10013307_pt1 | contig 12979 bp, 6 predicted proteins | sample S1TSphgellanicum_FD_89693 | JGI IMG/M metagenome (GOLD analysis project Ga0116227, IMG submission 89693) | Host-associated microbial communities from peat moss isolated from Minnesota, USA - S1T2_Fb - Sphagnum magellanicum MG | ecosystem: Host-associated > Plants > Peat moss > Unclassified...
CCTGAAAATGTGGGACCAAATGCAAGCTACACCCATCCCTCCATAGTCAAATGGATTCTATCAATTAGTTTCAGGGTGCACCCAAAGGCTTTTTTTTTTTTTTTTTTGAAGGGGCCAATTTTATTGGCCCATCACTTGCCTAGCTACCTTGCTAATGTAACTTTCTTCCTACCTACTAACTTGCCTACCTACTCTAGAAACCTACCTACCTCGCTCCTTGAGCTTCCTTTTTACTTACTAATTTGCCTACTAACCCAATTACCTATCTATATACGTACTTATCTACCTATGCACCCACCTTCCTACCTACCTTTGTTTTTTACATAGTCAACTACCTAATAATTACCTATTCACTTTTTCCACCTCCCCCCTCCCAGCCCCCCAATCTTACCTATCAATTTATTAAGATTCACTCTAATTCATAGATGATGAACATAGGTCCCCATATGTAGGCATTACAAACAATTTATAGTGGAAACAATGTCATAATTGTAGCCATTTTGGTTTAGTTAATGTGTATTTCACTAAATTTTGTTTACCTAATTTATTTATAGAATGGACATTACAATGCATCTTTTCATGTAATTACTATAAGTATGTACTATTGAATTATGGTTTAAGTTTAAGGTTGGGACACATAAATTAGTTAGCAAGTTTTTCACAAATCTATAGTAATTAACTTAAACTAGGCTAAATTTGAGAAGGAAATTTGAAGGTTTAGACATATGTGAAGTAATTCAATTTCATTTTATATCTTTGTCAAAGAGTGAAAAAAATTAGTTTGAGAGATCACACCAAGGTAAAAGTCATATTTTGTTTTTTGGTTTTTTACAAAATTTATTTGATTATTTTTTAAGATTAAGGTTTTTTTTTTCCCCATTAATACATCTTTGTAGTTTAAAAGCTTTAAATTTTGGTTTTTAAATTTTTTCTTATGTTTTTTTTTAATTTTAATTTTTTGCATTATATAATTTGTATTTTTTGTATTTTTTATGAGTCTAGGGCATATATCACTAGGACTTTTTTTATTATTAAGGTTTGTATTGTTAGGGTTGCAATAGGGCTTATGGAAAAATATCATTTGGATTTTTACAATTATGTCTTATGATTTAATGTTTAGGAATTTGGTTCATATATATTTCGAGGCTTAAGGTTTATACTCTATACTTTGCTCATTATATTAGTTTTTAATTCTATCATTTGTTTAGATCTATAACATAATTATGAATCTCCTTTGTTTCCATATGTTTTATAGTTGTTAATGTTCAATATTTCCTAACCCACTTTTGTTCAAATGCAATACCCGTATGATATTGTGATAATTCATTAACCATGAAACCTAAAAATATTTTTTAAATATTTGATTCCTCACAGATACATCATGAAGTTCATGTTTTCAAAATTATTTATTCACATTATAGTATGATTTAACATATATAAAAATGAACATAATGCAAAATTGGTCACATTAATGATACAGGGGAGATAGGGTTTAATGTAAAATTTATTACTTAATGTTAGAATTATTGTTTAGGTTTAGAGTTTGGGACATATAAATTAATTAACATTTGTTTACAAGTCTATAACAATTAAAATAAATTTAGGGTGCATTTTGGGTGGAATTTTTAAGGCTTAAGCATATGTAAAACAATGCAATGCCATTTTATATATTTTAAAATAAAGTGAATGAAATTAACTTGGAAATATTACCAAATGATAAAAAACATACCTTCTTTTGTGTTTTGTTACAAATTTTATTTAATTACTCAAAAAATTAAGGCCAAATTTCTAGTTGGTGAAAAAAAATACGTGTGCAGGTATTGCAAAATTATATGAATACCTAACCCTAAATGCAATACCCATATTCAAATTTATTTTGATATGACCCATAGGTGAGTTAGGTAACTTGAGGTGCAGACCCAACCCTAAACGCAATACCCACATGTAACATCCTCTCAAAATAACCAATATATAGTTTGGGTGGCTTTTGAATGAAAACAAAAACCTATGTGCAATACTTACATGCAAGTTCATTTGAAATAATGCATAGGTGATTTAAATAACCTTAGGTGAAGAATCAACCTTAAATGCAATACCCACATGTAAGGTCATTTCAAAATAAGTGGTTTGGGTACCCAAAATATGTCTTTTTATATGCCTAGATTAATTTTATGATAATTAATTATCATGAATAATTATCTAAAATAATGATTTGAATATTTATCAACATAAAAATCTAATTAATATAATAAATTAAACATCAAATTATTGATTTGATTTTATATCTAAATTTTAATTATTTAAATATTTAAGGTTCAACCAAATAATCGGTTCATTAATATTGAAAAATAAATGATTTTTTAAATATGATAATCAATCATTTACATTATCTAAAATAATTTTTTAATAATTCCTTAATTATGACATTATTTGTTGAAATTTATACTAGATTATTATGTCATATGAGTCCCATAAATATTACAATGGAAACCTATATGCAAATATTGCAAAAAATGTTTAAAATCAGCAATTATTTATGGACCTATATGTGGGTATTATAATGGATGTTTAAAAAATCAACTATTAGACCTATATGTGGGTATTGCAATGAATGTAAAAAAACCAGCAATTATTTACGAAACCTATATGCGAATATTGCAATGGATGTAAAAAAACCAACAACTATTTACAAGACTTATATGTGAATAGTGCAATGGATGTAAAAAAACCAACAATTATTTACGAAACCTATATGTGGGTATTGCATAGTTGAAATGGCCTTATAAAAATTATAATAGAAAGGATGTAGGTAATGCACAACATTCATTTTGATTTTTGTAAGCTTTAGACAAATTAATGTTACCTATTCATATGGGCTTATTTAAGTTTTCATTCTTACATCTAAAATATTAAGAAGATTATGAAAAAAAAGACATATATAATTAACCATATACTCATTAAACAAATGTGATTAGAAGAAAATATTATATTGATAAAAAAATGTACAAATATGGGTGGATCAAAAAATGTTTATAAACCCAATGAAAAAAAAGGTTCTCTATAATATATAAAAGGACCAAAGTTCACAAATTGGGTAGTCTAAAAAATGACAGGGTTAAAAAAAACTAGTTAACTATATAAAGTGGAAACCCTAAACCATATCATTATTTACAATCCCGTGTTTAGCTCAGTAAGTAGTTGCTACATGATGAGTAATGTATAGATGGCAACATTACATTTCAACTTGAATTACATTTGCACCAAACTCTTCCTTTGTTGTGCCCTGAACCTTATAAACACCCAAAAACCACCAAATTAAACCCTAACACACCTTGGCTTAAAATAAATAAATAAAAAGACATTGATTATTATTTTTTCTTACCTTCCATGAATCATTCTAAATTCATGGAAATTTAATACATCTTCTTTTTTTTCTCAGACATAGGGTCGCAAAATTTCCTATTGTATGGGCCCACTACATAGGTTCCACATTGTGGGGGATGTTTTGTGGCTTGCCCAAAAGTGTTTTATATCATCCAAATATATCAGTTTTAGCATTATGTGCACATTAGACTTCAAAGCTTATCGTCATCACATTCTTCGCTGTAATAGCACCGCAGAAGAAGACGACAACGCATTATCATCATTTTCTTCTTCTCTAACACTAAGAAAAAGGTAACAACATTAAGCTGCCTTTACTTTTTTCGTTTCAACATGACCAAGAAGAAGGCAATGGCAACAAACATTGTCACCTTCTTCACTAAAACATCACCATAGAAGAAGATGATAACGCGTTATCACATCGTCATCTTCTTCTTCTTCTCAAACATAGAAAAAAAGGTGATGCCAACTTGTTGTCGTTGCCTTTTTCGCTACAATAGCACCACAGAAGAAGACGTCGACACATTGTCGCCATCTTTTTCTTCTGAAACATAGAGAACAAGGCAATGGCAACAAGCTGCTATCACCTTCTTCATTGCAACACCACGAAAGAAGACAACGATGCATTACCATCATTTTTTCTTTTCAAACACAAAGAAGACAAAACACGCAATAAAATAACAAAAGAAAACTAAGAGAAGGGAAAGAATTTACTTTCAAGCTCTCATTCTACCCTCTCATTTTTGGCTCCCACTTTTGCCCTCCCACTTTTGCCTTCTTGTTTTTGTCCTTCCATTTCAAGTGCTTTCTTTTGGTTGCCACTTCTACCCTCCTACTTCTGGTTCTTAGTTCTACCCTCCCTCTTCTACCCTCCCGCTTCAAACTTTCTAGAGTTCTAACGATGGAGTGAACACAATATGAAATGAAGTAAGTAGGTAGGAGGGGGGAGGTGGGTAGGGAGGAAATTTTTTGAGATGGCAGCAAGCTTGTTGTTATCGCTTTGTTCATAACAAAAAATAGAATAACAAAAATAGGCAACGACATACTTGTCATCACCTTCTTCGCTGCAAATAGAAACAAAAAAACAAAAGAAGAAGATGATGGCGTCTTCTTATTCTCAAGTAGAAGGGAAAAAAAACACAAAATAAATAAATAAATAAATAATGCAGAGAAGGAGGGAACTTACCTTTCTTCTCTTGCTTCTGCATTTGGGATGAAACATTCCTCTTGCCTTTTCCTCTCCACATTCCTTCAACATTGAGCTCTTCACCTTCCTCAAGCCTTGTGCCTCACGTCTCCTTGAAGCTCTGTGCTATTCAAGCTCAAGAGCTTTCCTAAACTCTTGAGATGGAGTGAGCAAAAAATGAGGTGAAGTACCGAGGGAGGTAAAAGGGGGGGGGGTTGGTAGGTAGGAGGGGAAAATTTTGGGGCAAAGAAGGGGGCTCGAAAATCCTTATGCAAAGGAAGAGGATGGGTTTTTGGTTCATCCCCAAAACTGCTTGAACGACCCCATCAACATTTAACATTTTTGGCCATGGTGTGAGACCATGCAACACCAAGAGCATAGATATTGCAAAAAAAATTCACCCACAAAATTCCAAGGCATGAGAACAAAATAATCAATCTCATACACCATCTTTTGTCCAAATAACTTCCCAGAATAGTTGTCATTTCACTGCAACCCGAAATTTATTTATTAATGAAGGTCGTTTGTTTTGTTTTGTACATTGGGGTCTCCCAAAGCATGGTTTCATGCCACATTCTTGGTATCTTTGGAAAGTTCTTGATGAATAGGGGTGCATCAACTTGGATTGAGAGTGTTTCAAACTACAGTGTGGAAGCTATTGATTATTTAACCATTTTCTCAATGAAAATTAAATAAAATAAAAACTAAAAACTACAACAGAATTTGGGGACGCTCTTGGTATTGCTGGAAAGCCCTCAATGAGTAAGATTTAATAAATTTTATTTCACAATTTTTCGAGCTAATGTGTGCAAGATATTGATTTTTAAGTGAATTCTGTTTGTTGGAAATCCAAACAAATTGCAAAAATTCAGTTTGGAAGGAAAAATTGGGTTTGGAACCTTCAATGTGTTCACACTCGGGTCAATGGCACACGTGACACTAGTCATCATGAAAATTTGATGCATTCCAACATTTGTACTGTCCATGCTTAACATGCATTCCATGAAAGGCCATTCATCGACAATTCAACCTAATTTCCCGAATCGACATAAGTTTTCCCAGTCTTTGTCCAAAAAAATTACATGACATGTCAATTGAGATGCTTTAATAGATTATTAAACAATATTGCATGCGGATTAGCAATAATGTTGCATTTGTAGATGCACTAGAAATTTCCTAGTGCATGTGGAAGGTACCTTATACAAATTAATATTCCCTCCATAAAAAAAGGAGACCCCTTACACATTGGCTTGTTGTATAGTGTCTTGTGCATTCTCTTGTAATGTTTTGTGACTTAGGTATGTATAGGCTTATGATCTCTTCACTTTGTGCTCTACAATGGTTGAAGAACACAAGTGAGAGATGTTACCCAAGGAAAAGTAACCCACCCTCCTGCTTTGCCCACACTTTTTGTAAATTATTATGGCTTGTGTGGCTAGCTTGTGTATGAACATGACCTTGATGATAGAGCTCAATTATGAAAAGACTTTTAAGTTTTAGATTCGTTATAGTGATAAAAATCAATCAAATTTTAATATTTCCCCCAAACTTGGGTCTAAAATTTATGAAATCATCCCTAAAGAATCTCACCCATTGAGGGCTTTTCAATAATAACATGTGCTCACCTCAATCTTTCTAAAATATTTTATTGAATTTTATTGAATTTCTTTGAAAAAAACTCAATAATTGATAATTCTTGCATTGTAGTTCTTAACATTAACAAACCACCTCAATGCACCCGTGCTAATCAAGGGCTTTTGAATCATATCAAGAGGATGATGAAAGGTACCATGGTTTGGGAGATCTCAATGTGACAAACAAAACAAACAAACAATTTTCCTTCACATATAGAAATTTGGTTGTAAGGCTTATGCATGTGGGGGGATGTTCCCCAACCAAAAGTAACACCCTTCTCCTTTGCCCCTATCAATTGTTGTAAATTATTTAACGTAATTCACCCTCTCCTTTCACCTTTCTTAAAGGTCAACAAACCTCAAAATGTTAAATTTCAACTTAGAGACCTAATTTTTGTTTAAGTATCATTTAGAGCCATCATAAAGAGATCTTGGATTAATAGTTGTATAGTACATAATGTGATCCATATTACCTTACCTTGAGGTCAAATTTTTCATTATCTACTCCTCAAAATACTAAAATTAATTTTTTTGAAAATATGAAGTTGACATGTTGAAAATTATCATAATTATCATAGGCTACACTCTAAATGTATAGTACATAATGTGATCCATATTATCTTACCTTGAGGTCATTTTTTTCATTAACTAATCCTCAAAATACTAAAATTAAATTTTGTGAAAATATGAAGTTGACATGTTGAAAATCATCATAATTATCATAGGTTACACTCTGAATAATTTCACTACTCATATCACAATATTATAGTAGATGATGAAAATTTATATAATTTTAGAATTAAAAAATGAATTCATTTTTTAAAAAGAATATAAATATTCGTTCTATCAATGTGGAAACTAACCTAGGCTATGGTAGTATTCAAACAATGTGATTTAATTCATATAGTTGGGGGTGCATTGGACAAGTTTAGAATTTTCTTTTGCAATGAGCCTTTGGCCAATCACAATCATTTTTTGAAATTTTGAAAAATTTGACATAAATGAGAGGTTCATAATCCCATTGACCTTTCTTGTGTACAAGCCTAATGAAAGGTCCAACACCCTAATAGCAAGGTGGCAAATTCATATATGGAATGAATTGTAGGTCATAGGATGGTGGCATAGACTACAAGTCTCCATCCTCAAGAAGGCCTCAAATGAAACATTCTTCCATTTCTTTCATGGTTGGGTTCACTAGAATTGGACCAAGAGCATTAGTGTTTAGGTGAAAACACATTAAAGGAGCCACCCAAGTGAATGGAAACTTTTTTAAAATATATTAATTTATTTTTTGAAAAATCACAAGAAAAATACAATAGTTGGATTGTCAATATGTTTTTTGGAGTAGGATCCATAGATGCAAAATTCAAATGCTCAACGTTTGATGTTTTTTCACGTTTAAAGCATTCGAATCTCAAGATGGACGATCCTTGTTTTTTTAAATGTTCATTTTTCTTTATTAAAGGTGCACCATTCTTCTTCAAAAATAAAAAGGATATTAACATTGATGATTAATAAAGAAAAAAAATGAAATTGGTGAAATTTATTGTTAAAACACATTTGAAAACATTTGGTTCAAACGTGCTTTTAGCCCTTAAAATTATGGGTTTTGAGGACGTTGTGGTTTTTTAAAAAAATATTCATTTTTATTTGATAAGAAACATCAATTCATAATACATATGAGATAGGATCAAAATGTATTAAAAATATATTTATAATTAACACATAGTGGTAAATTGCGCATGATTTTAAAAAAAAATTAAGATTATGAATCAATTCAAGAATGTCATGTATGACATACAATCCTTGGAAAAAGACTTTTACCTTGGTGTCCTTGGCTCCTTTAACTGTGTTTTCACTCGTTAAGCATATGGAACACCACTATTGGGTTCCACCATAAAAAAAAGGTGAAAATATTTAACAAAAAAAACGTTTGTTTCAAAAAAATCACAAAGAAGTGGCCATGTATGCTACCCCAAGATTACAACGTCAAATGGAATGAGTTATGGGAAAAAAACTAGGCCAAAGAAATGTTAATTCCTTTGGGCCCTATATCACAAAGCCCTAACTGTAAATGCATGGAAAACCAAGGTAGTAAAAAGATAGAGGTCAATTATCCCACATGTGTGATTCGACCATTCTAAAAACTTTGATACACAAATTTTAAATGATTGTCCTATGGCCAAGCTAGCATGAAGTACTTGGGTTGCCACCTTACTATTCTAGCTTAAACACATATGATTGTTTCAATGTAATGTAAAGAAGCTAGACATTTTACAATGTCTATTCAACAAGAAACTCCCTAGAGCTTACATACATTCAGTTCTATTAAATTTCTTGTGAAAGAGGTGGTGGTTTCAAGCATATGAATTGAACCTAATTAAAGGATTCTTCATGATCAAGTTTCCTTTAAATGTAAGTTAGCCAATTGATCACGAAAAACATTATTGTAAATGGCAGATTATACAAGGAAAAAAATTCTAACATGTGTTTAAAACAACTATTACTAAGAAAACCCACATTGAAATTTTTCATGGGCTTTCACATTTTCACTCCATTCTTTGTGCCAAATACAACCATAGGATTAGATGGAATTATCAATTACCCAGGTTAATATGCATTATTAATCAATCTTTTAATATTGTTCTATTCAATGTGCTTGGGGGTGCTCCCCCAAGCCTAAAGTTGTACTTGTTTGTTTTTCAATGATTTTTTAATATTTGATCCTTTTAAAATTTTAAACAAACAAGCCCCAATTATATTTGCCTCACACGTATAGGTTTCAAGAGGGAAATGTTTAGGATTAGCATATGGTACAAAATGAAGTGCTATTGGAAACACATTAAGGAGTATAATGGGAACACATTGGGAACAATTTTTATAAAAAAAGAATCCTCTCTCTTGGGCCGTTTCCCAAAAGAAAAAAATTGGGTTTATTTGGTACATGTTGCATCTTCATTATGTAACTAGTATTTTCTATTTGCAAATGTGTTCATCATCTATTTTGGCATCAATTGTGAAGACATAGTAATGTGGAAAAATAGACACAATAGACTAGTTTTTTGGAATGAGCATGTGCCAACTAGGGATGACAAAAGCCTACATTGCCAACGAGATAGCTAGAATGGGAACTTTGAATTGTTTTGAAGAATTTTATTCAATAAACTAGCTCTCAAATGTTATAATAACCTCATAAAACTTTCCCTAGGTGTGAAAAAAAAATTGTAACCAATCATAATGTTCAAATTAATGTGCTAAAGTACTTAAAAAGTTGCCATAATGAATTAGTACTTACAAAATCCATGCAAATACAACAAGATTTTAACATTAATTTGGACCTGAAACATTTTTTCCCCTTAATTTCACCAATGATGCTCTAACATTTAATATTTTTCAAATTTCAAATTTGCAAGCATTTCCTACCTAACACTAGATTTGGTTTTGGCACTTTATTTTTGTTATTTGGTTATCATGCTATGAAGGTTCACATGACCCAACACCCACAAACACACCATATCATCTTATGGCCATTTTCAATTTTATAGGGTGAACCCCAACCCCCTTTACTTCGGTTTCATCCTTGGTTTTAAGTGATCCCACTTATTTACACACAATAGAATACCTACCCATAACAGATAAACCTACTTAGCTCCCATTCTACTTCCCCTCCTTTCTATTGCCACCTTCTTCTATATTAGCCCATTCGTTATGTTTCCTTCCTCACTTTTGTATTTCTTCTCCTCCAATTGAAAGAATGTAACATGAGCTCAAATTTGTTAGATAATAAGGAGTTTTTCCCCTCTCATTCCTTTTTTGTTTTTGTTTTTCTCATTTGTTGTATCACCATGAAAGTTGAACTCCTTGTGTTGAATTTTGCGGTAAAATCTTCTATTGATGTCATGGGGATTCAAGTTGAACCCATTGCATTGTTTCCTTTTTTTCCTTTTCCTATAGATTTCCCTTGAGCTTTCTTTTCGTTTATCTTTCTTCCCTTTCACATTATTGTGTTATTTTTTAAAATTCATACATCATTCCTTCAAGTTAGTCCATCAATGTTTTGAGCTCGTTTGTCATTATTTTTTGTGTGGTTTATTATTTTTTATTGCTTATCATTACTACTTTGAGATAGTTTGCCAATGTTCCTATTTCAACCTTCAAGTTGGCCCAATGCTATTGCATAGAGCCCAATTAGTCATTGTTACTTTGAACCTTATTTGTTATTAATGTTTCAAGCTAGACTCGCCATTATTAATTTGAGCTCAATTTGTCACTATTGCTTCAAGCTCTATCTACAACTTTTGTTATTTTAAACTTGACCTATCGTCACTATTTGAACTTCATGCATCATTATTTCTTTGAACTTTAATTACCAACTTCTTTTTATTATCCTTTGCTCTTTGTTTGTCATTGTTGCTTCAAATCAACCTATCATTTCAACTTTGTGTTTAATACTTCCCCTTTTTTGCATGTGTAAAGTGCAAGCTTAGGAATTTGGACCATAAATATTCAGCTTCAAAATGTCATTTTGCAAATAAGTGCCTTTTGTTTCATTATTTTATTTCTAAGTTTTTTGTTTTTTTATTTGATTTTTTTATGTTTTTTATTTTGAGTTTGTTATATATTTTTTAATGTACACACTTTGTTTGTTTGTTATTTGTTTGTTATGTTGGTATGTTTGTATATTTGTTTGCACATTTTACTTGTTTTTTTTTTGTTGCACTAAAAAAATAGTTTCAAGTTTTTTTTTGTTTTTTTTTCATTTTTCATTTTTCATATACAAGATTTGTGATACCAACTTTTAAGCTTCATAAATTGAATACATATTCCACATTGCATTCACTTTCATTTTTTTGCACAATGATCAAAGAAGAGAAAAATCAATGAAAATTTCAAGATTTTCCATGTTATCTTTAACTTGTAAATGCTTGTATTTTGATATTAAGGGCCATCTTATTTTTGATTTGTAAATGCTTGCATTTTGATATTCATGTTAGTTGAATTGGTGTAACACAAGGTTGCTTATTTTTATTTTCCTTGGGTAAGAAATCTTGTGAAAATTGAATATGGAACAACCCTTTCGAAATGAAAACAAAGTAGGTGAAAACAAAACAATTGAGTTCTTTATGAATGAAACAAAAGTGGAAAACTACTATTGTTAAGAAAAAATTGAAGATGGTCCAAGTTTACAAATAGAAGTAAACAAAATCTCAAAAAATGAAAATGAAATATTAAAGGTGAGTATTTGGAAAATTGCATGCACAAAAAAAGATCTAGAGATCTCATAACATAAGTTCATTTTCTCGGTCTTTCTTTTCTATAAATGACAACACATAAATGGATGTGAATGTTGTATAAATTTTGTATTCTATTCTTTGTTATAAAGGTCTAATGGATGCATCAAACTCAAGAACAAATTCAAGGAAATGATTAATTTCATGCTAAAATACCAATGGATTAAGAACATTGAAAGAGCATGTGAATACAAACCATTATTTTATTGTAAAAACAAAAAAAGAGGAATCGAATAGTCCATTAAAAGGAAATGTGGGAAAAAAAATCAAGAAAGAAAAGGCCTAATGTGTTTAGAACTACAATCACAAATGTTTTTGTTACCAAAGATCCCTTTAAGAAACATGTGTAGCAAAAACAAATTGAAAGACCTTGGCCTTTAAATTGTCAAAAACTGCTTACTTATGTAGTTTGTGAAAGATGTTTGGTTCCAACACCTACCTATGCGCATTTGTGTTCAAAAGTTGTGATTCCTTCCGAAACATTCAACTCATAAGTTATTTTAATTCTTGAGGTAGTGGGAAAAAGTAAAAAAATTTATGTTTGACCAAACTTGACAAAATGAATTTCCACAATACTATGAGTTTTGATTGGATCAAAGTATGGTTGGGGTACCCAAAAGGATTGTTTCATTTTATATTCACTAAACCCCTTCACTTAAACATGTTGTTGAAACTTAATGACACATTCATATTAAAAATTTGATTTTATTCATAGATAGATACATTACAAAGGTACTATTATATGCATAGAATGTCAAATTTGAATAGGTTTAAGGATTCCTACCAAGTCTTTGAAAAAATTCTAGGACTTTGTCTCATGAGAAAAAAAAGTTCAAAGACCCATAAGGAATGTCTAAACAATTTTTTTTGGCCTAAGATTTTTACCACAAACATCTTATGTGTTAATGTGTATAAAGGGTTTGAATGTGACAAAAACAAAATGCCTTCTTGCACTATAAAAAGTTTGAAAAAGTCAAATTTCTTGGGATTTTGGGCCATTGATAGAACATGGCCCGCATTGGATATATTTTGTTATTTGCACTTTCCTAAGTGAAAACAATAGATACTTTAGATGCCTACATAAATTTGGAACATAAAAAAAAGTGTGAAATGTAAGACATGTCATGGGAAAAGTGAAGAAAAAGGTGAATTTGGGAGTCCTAGAAATGAGTCCTTATATTTCAAAGAGGGCACCCCAATCATGCTTGGACTCGACTTATGGATGTTAAAATATGTTCATGATATTTTTGCACTTGTCATTAATATTTTGGAAATTTGATTGATTTGTTGGAACAATATGGGTTGAGGAAACAAATTGTTATTTATATGAAAAATAAAATGTTTAACTTTAATGCAATGACTTTTACATTCAAATCAATTGTAAGTTGTGAAAGATTGGGTTTAAACAAAAGCTTTTAGACCATATGTTTTGGTGATGTTTTTTCTAAAGCATGTCAATATGTTACATTAAATGAAAAAGTTTATAA
>Ga0116227_10013310_pt1 | contig 12977 bp, 12 predicted proteins | sample S1TSphgellanicum_FD_89693 | JGI IMG/M metagenome (GOLD analysis project Ga0116227, IMG submission 89693) | Host-associated microbial communities from peat moss isolated from Minnesota, USA - S1T2_Fb - Sphagnum magellanicum MG | ecosystem: Host-associated > Plants > Peat moss > Unclassified...
AAATATTTTTGTTGTAATAAATTTAAAGTAACTTTTAATATCATCCCAGAAACCAAACCACACAAAAAAAATAAAAAAAAAAAAAAACACACACACACACACACACCAGTTGTCACCTTAGCAGCCTCAATTACCCAATTTACATCAGTTGTCACCTCAGCATTCTAAAAGCCTTGTATTTGGGATGTCAAATTTACATCAGTTGTCACCTCAGCAGCATCCCTAAAGAATGGGCCAATTTTTCTTAATGTATTTTTTGGACCCTCCTGAGCCGCCCGACTTTTCCATTGGTATATTCCAAAATCTGGAATGTCCAAAACATCTTGTCAACTGGGCCTTCTGAGACTTTGGAAGGTACAGTTCTGATTTTTTTCTTTTTACATCTTCTTTTCTCTTCTACTGCCTTTTTTTTTTATAAGTACAATGCAAAGAAAACAAGAAAAACCTGCCCATTTTCTTGGTGCAGCGTGTTTTGATGACAACAGCACATGCAGTGATATTTGTCCTTCAAAACAAGGCACAATCCTACACAAAGTGTGTGTTAGGAGATGATTTTATTCTTCTTGCCATAAAGACTTACGATTGTTTTTATCCTCTTTTGGATTTGTTTCTAACTTATTGTGTACATGCTTGTATAGCTTGTTATCAATAGGCATCCTTGATAATTTCATTGCTTATATCTTATTATGGACAACGAGTGTTGATAGTCTTACAATGTGCGCAACCCATTTTTTGATTTTTCAACACATTATCACACTTAATCACAATAATTTTCCATCTCTTTCACACATACCAGCTTACCTCCATCAATCGCTGATTTGTGATAGAGGATGCCCTTTTAGCATTATGTCTTCCATTTCATTAGTATTGTTTTGATGATCTTGGTTTTTCCTTCGTGTGTTTATATTTGCTTCAACTTGCCTTGTACTTTTTGTGGATGGATTTCCATCCTTGTTTATATATATATATATATATATATATATATAGGATTACTTTCTTCATTTACTTAGGAGAAAGGTTTGAATATAAATTCAAAAAAACTTTAATATTTTGTCTCACTCAAGACTTCTAGCTAGTAAGTGGTTTTTTTGGTTTCTTTTATGGTTTGCGAAGATCCCCAAGATTTTTCATTGCCCTTCATCACTCATCCACACAATAAATTCATCCCTTTGCTTCATCTTAACGTGTAAAGTAAGTTTGTGGTTTGAAAACTGAAACACATGTGCATATTCACATTTTTCTTATCTCCACTTTACATGTTTGGGGAAGGTCCCTTACCCTAGGACCTTAGACAATACCTGCGAAACCCTAGCAAAATCCATTAAAGAAGGCACCTAGAAGGAACAAATAGAAAAGACCCAAAAGTCTAGGACCTAGAATGGGTCATAAAGGGGCATCGGAACAAATCATGTTCCAAAGCCCCCACCAATCACAAGAAGCACATAAAAAAAAAGGGGATGGGAAACTTGAAAGAGTAATAAACCTAGAAGAGCCCTCACCTACAACAATGGTGCATTTCAAAATAAAAGCATCCTCAACTTTTTGCAAAGCTATCAACACACTCTACCTATAGAAAGCATGCAAAATAGTTAAAGGAGGGCCACCAAAGCCCTTTGCTAACCATGCCATGTTATCACATTGATGAAAAAAATTGTCTACTTGTTGATGTAAGCAGCCAAAACCTCTATAACAAGGGGAAGAAACACATTTGTTGAATGTCGAACATGATAAAAAAATTTCTTAGCCTAAACCACCACAATCATAACCACCCCACGAGATGAAGCAACCCATGAAACCAAATATGTTTGGGTGGGATCAACAATGACAACATTAACCAAGGTGTGAATGTCATCATTTGATAACATGATGTTAACACATTGACAAGAAGACTGAAACGAAGTTAGTGGAAGGATGTCAATTTATTCACACAAAAGATGAAACCATGCATCTATCATAATGGAGGCAAAGCCATCCCAAATGGCATTGTGGGATACAATTTGTTCCCCACTATGGGAGCAACAAAAAAGAAAGGTCCCTGCTAAATCTAAAAATTATAAACCACAAATGCATTAAATCAACCCAAGAGCTAAAGGATGGGGGACACCCAACTTGGTGTGCAATGTAAAAGAAAGAACATTTGAAGGTGTTTCCATAATATAGTGTACACATTTTATGTCAAAACTAGATGTCCATAAAATATCAAAAGTCATAACACATAAAAATTCATTCACTTCGAATTTTTTTAAAATTTCATATAATTGATTTGAGTCTTTACGAAGAAACAAGTTATATAAATCATGAATATGCAATTGATTCGTACTTTTATCTTTATTTAATTGTACATCAATAATTTGATAAATTTTATTTTAAACACCTTGTTTAAGATTAGTTTATTAGTTGTCGTGAATTTTAAAATTTCACCTCATCTTTGTAGAAAATTTAAAAAATATTTAACCCAAGTACATCAAGTGAAAGTACAGTGGCCAAAAAATGTAGTCACAAATATTATTTTTTGAAACTATGCAATTTTCAACTTCCACCACGCCAATATTAAAAGACGTTTTCATAAATTATAATCAAAATAAGGTAGTTCAATAGTCAAATAATGCAATTGTCAAAGGAAACTACAATTTTTTATTAATATTGAATGCTTAAATAGTATATTTGTGAAAATTTAAATGTTGTCATTATATATTACAAAATGCAAATATATTCTAAAATTGATTCAAATAATTGCAAAAGTTGATGAAATACTTAGTCATATATTGAATTTGAATTGATTGTACCACTTCAATTACAATTGAAAATTTTGATTCATGTGATTTCACAAAAAACATTTGAACAAGTTTTTCATTGAAACAAGCATAAGTGTGTTGAAAAAAAACATTTTGTTGAAAACTTACATTCATTTGAAAGATGACGAGAATTATGTCAAAGGCCTTTGTATCAAAATCCATTTTATATATGTTTATAAAAACACTAGATGAAATCAAAGAAAAAATGCCCCCAAAAATATACCAAGATATACCCAAAATATACATTTTATTGCTTAAAGCGACCCCCCATAGTGTGTTTTCACCCCATTTTTAATGGGAGAACATTTTACAATTTGAAACAATCATAATCATCAACATTATCATGACATGACGTACTATCAAATTTATTTATCATTTAATATAAACATCATGACTTTAAGAAAAAATGAAAGATTCATGGAGAAGATTATTCATTATGGTTTTCTCTTTGTATATGCAAAATTTCATGGACAAAGTTTTATTAAAATTAATATTTTTTAGCCCTTTTGTTAATTTCTGGTCTTCACTACAAACCCCTACAAGTTAAAAGTGTTCCAATCAACCATTGAATTATTCAAATGTGCATCAATTTCACAACAAAATGAATGTATGGAATGTTGTCCACCTTTAATTTCACATTTCAACCACAAAATCTTCTCCAAATAACTTAGAACACCACATGTCATGATGTGTAGTGTCATAACGTACGGTGTTGTGAGGGTGTAAATCGATAGTAAACTTTACTAAACAAAAAGATTAAAACCAGTCAAAGGTAGAAACTAATCAACCAAAAAAAGATGCATGCACATATGTATACAATGCACAAGAAGAGGCTGAGATGAAATTCTCATGTATCCCCCCCCAGACTTGAGCCGAGAAAAGCGTGGCATGGTCTGAGTAAAAATCAAGGTGTTGCAAGAAAACATGATGAACAATACCAAATGCCGACGGGAACTTGACTGAGCTCTAGCTTGAGGCAAAATAAATGGTATCCACCATTACAATTATCGCAAAACAACATCTAATCACCATTGTCTATCCTTTGACATACCTAACATGGATAGTCAAGTGGAGGAATCTAAGTCGACGTGATGATGGTAGGATCCAAGTTTGGCAAGTGGCAAGGCACATAGTTTTTGGAATGATCTTGAATTATGCGTCCGTCATCTCCTTACAACTCTAACACACCTGAAGGCCTGATTACCTTAATCTTTAAGATAGTGCAACCAAAAGAAGTGTCTAAAGTATCATTAGGTTGCCGCTAGAAATACACAAAGTCACCAACATCAAATTGTCTCACCTTAAGTTTGTAACTGCCACCTCGTGTGTGTGCATACCATAAGGTGTCTCGATGTTGTGCAATGGACAAGTTTTCAATGGCCATGGGCATAACTTTTTTAAATAGAACAGCCCTTTTTGCAATGACCTTAGCCTAAGTGGCTAGGGAGTCCAAGTTCACAACCTGGTCCATTTGAATAATAATGGAAGAAGGTGGAATGGGTTATCTCCCAAAAAGTAGAAAGAAAGGAGAGAAATGAAACAAAGAAGTGTGTTTAGACATCCTATAACCCATGGCGATGTAAGGTAGGGCCAAGTCCGAATCCTATTTATTCCTAATGAAGCAAATGTTTCGAAGTCCCTTCTTACATGTTTGAACCATCTTCTCTGCAAGGCCATTAGCTTGGGGATGATCCCTTGAAATTCGGTGATGGTCAATGAGAGCATGGTCAAATACGTCTTGGAATTCTCCTCTGAATTTTGATCCTTGATCAATAAGGCACTCAACACAAGCCCCAAACCTACCTAGGACCTATTGTAAGAAAGCTTAGCTGGTGATGTGTGATGACTTGTCCGGTAGCGCAACAAGTTCAACCCACTTTTAAAAATGCTCAATCATAATCATGATGTAAACATCACCCCTGGAGGTTTGTGGTAACTTTCAAGTTAAATCACATGACCAGCGATAGAAAATGCCATGTATAAGGAATGAAGAAAGTGTGAGTTGTCAAGAGGAGAAGAAAGTTTTCACTTTATCACATTATTCACACCTAGTAATGATGTCTCAAACTTGAACATACATACTTCTCCAATGGTAATGAGGAGCAAGATGGTTATAAGTACGTTTAACCCTAAAGTGTAAAGTTCTAAGTGTACCTTCTAAATAAGACTAGGTTGTTCATGTGGTGGAGGAACCACTCTATTGCCTTGTTGTAAGCATCGAATGAGGTGGTTTTCTCTCCATGAGTAGTGTTTGGTGTTTGGACTGCTGTTGTATGTGATCCTGAGGACTTGATGTAACTTGGGGAGGGTATTCCCCATGTTAAAACAACCTTAGAGTGTCCAAGTCCTCCCATATATCCACAATGGGATGCTCAACCAGGATACATTGCAATAGTGTAAGATAACTAGATGCATAAGATACATGTATTGCTAGAATTTAATTGAAGTTTTGCCTAGCTTCTAAAAAATCTTCAGAGGTAGTGAGGGGTCTCCGTGACATGGTATTTGCATTCTGATGTGTAATACCAGGTCGATGAATAACCTTGAACTCATACTCCTAAAGTATAAGCATCCAACGAGCTAACTTACTAGTAAGCTTATCGTTGGTCATCAACCACTTGATAGGTTGGTGGTCAGTTTATAAAGTGAATTTGATGCCATAAAAATAGGGCCTAAAATGTATAATGGCCTACACTATAGGCAAGACACTCCCCCTCGTGTGAAGAGTAGTTGCTCTTAGCCTTGTTGTTGCTTCGAAATGCATAGGTGATAACATATTTCTTGTTTTCCTCATCAAGTTGACCAAGAATAACACCAATACCAAAAGCATTTCAGTTAATATGTAGAATGAAGACCTTGCTGAAATCAGGTCTTCTTAGAATGGGGAACTTTGAAAGCTTTTCCTTGAATGTGTCGAAAGCTTCCTGAGCCTTTTCACTTCATGTCCAAGCAACATCCTTCTTTAACAATGCATAAAGAGGATGAACAATAGTATTAAAGTCTTGAACATAAATCCTACAGTAATTACATAGTCCGATGAAACTCTTCAAAGTGTGAACATTAGTAGGATTGGGCATCTTCAAAATGGCTACTACTTTGGCTCAATGAACCATAATACCATTTGGCAAAATTATGTGTCCAAGGTAGACTATTGAGGTGATAGCAAACTCACACTTTTTAGGATGGATCTTCATATTAACTTCGTGGAGCCTCTTAAATAATTCCTGAAGATGAACCAAGTGCTGCAGGAGTCTTTGCTATGCACTGGGACATTATCTGTGTAACATTTTAGGAAATTTGCCCTTTCGAAAACCTAGTCCATGACTTGCTGAAAGAAGACAGGTGCATTCTTCAATCCAAAAGGCACCGTAAGTCATTCCCACAACTTGTTGCTTCCATGGAATGTCGTTTTCTTGCGATCCTTCGCAATGAGCACAATCTAGTTAAAGCTTTGCCTTAGATCCATAATTGCAAAGATGTTTGAATCTCCAATGCTTTCAAACAATTTTTCAGGGAGGGGCATGGGGTACCTATCTTGAGATGTAACTAGGTTCAAAGGCTTGTAATCCCCACACATCCTTTTCTTAGTCCATAATCCAACTGAATCCTTCTTTGCTTACATTACTGTAGCGACTGCAAAATCAACACTTGATGGCTGAATGAAACCAACCTCATGGAACTCTTTACATCTTTCATCTACTAATTCTCACTCACGTTTGCTCAACCTATGCCTCCTCTGATAGATGGGTGTCTCATTGGTAAGGTCTATAGAAAGCTACATGGTTTTACACCTACCTAAGTCTTTCGTTGATAATGTGAACACATTCTCATACTTAATTAACAAATATGTGACCTGGTTTTTCTCCTTCTTAGTGAGCTGGTTCCCCATAATGAAAGGGTAGTTGGAAACACATGGAATGTAGTTGGAAAGTGTGTTTGAAGAACCTAGTGTATTGGGTTCTCCACTATCCAACTGCGCAAATTTGTAGAAGGTTGTAATTGTTTCTCCAGAAGCTAATGTACTTCTAGGTGCATCAGAAACAACTTGAGTCAATTACATGGTACCTCCTCCCCCCCAACACTAAGAATGAAATGTAGAGTGTTGAAAATAGGCAAGTGTACTTGGTTGGGGTGCCATGTAGTCGCATCACCAAAATTGCAAGCTAATTGAATTAGTGCTAACATTGTGTACATTTGAAAGAGTACACAGGTTACCAACAACCATGTAAAGGAGTTCAGGTCCATGCCTCTCCCTAGTAGAGCGTTACGCTCTAATCTAATCACCTTGTTGTGACTAATAGTGCCAGTTTGGAACCCCATAGCCCTTTCTCTTTCTTTTGGGCTTGGTTCATCCCAAATGGCTTAAACATGACAATACACCAAGCTTGGTCCATCCCCCTAAAAGGCGTGTGCTCTTGGGAAGGAAACAAAGGTGGGCCAAGCACCTTTTGGTTTTCCTATTGTGTACGCAGGAAACCAAGGAAGTTTCTCTTGCTTTGTAACTGGATGGCAAGAGCTATGATCATCCAATATGTGAAAAATCTACAAGTTGGGGTCTTTGATGGTGTATATCAAAACATATTGTAAAATTAAGAGTGGTGCAAGGTTAGTCCACCAGTTGCATAGCCGATGTGCATAGGAACTGCATTGTGCTACATTGAGTAGGAATAACTTTCCAAGGTAATGCTTAATTAGTGTGTAATGCTCCTGGACTTTGTGCTTTTGGTCAAACTAAGAAGGGGTGTTCTCAATTACATAACTAAGCGTAGGAGAAATGGATTGAACTCAGGTGATCAATCGTACCATGTCCGTGAAAAGTTCGGATCTTGTGTCATTCAAGCCTTCTCCAAATCTAGCCACTGAAAATCCTTGACACTCCCAACCTAAAATGATGAAGTTCACGGGGCCAAATAATTCCATATGCTTATTCTGAATTAGTTGTATGTTAGAAGGCAAAAAAATGAAACTAACCTTCCATGTAGTGGTTGCAAAATATTGTGGAAATTTGGCTCTAAGCTCCATCATTCTCGATGGTGCCACTTGCATTGTAATAGGATCAATGTTTACGTAAAAATACTTCCAAACCACCATCCTTGATTATAGTAGGGCTTCGAGACCTGTACCAATACCACCAAAAATGACGCGCTCCCAAGTCCCAAGTTAGCCCCAAGTTGGGGCTAAGTCACTCAAGTTGCGGAAGTATGGGGGACTCGAGGCACGCTCCCAGCTTCCAGCACTAAAGGGGGTGAGAGGGGCATGTTGAAAGCTCCGGGATTAGACTAGGAAGAGGGACAAGCTTACTTAGTTATTCGATCTTGCATCTAAATCCAACCAACAAGTTGGTTAGAACTCATTCTACACACTTTCAGTGTTGGGACAAGCCACGAGCGACCTTGGACTCACTTAACTCACCATGGCCCGGACTCGGGGGAAGACACCACCTTCCCCCATATAGTATGCTCTGCAGCTCTTCGTTGCACTTATGTCCAAATGGTTCTTTTTCCCGGGACTCCCAAAATGGAGTCCCGAAACAGTCCCGGTTTGGACTCCTGGGACTTTGGGCGTTCATAACTTCTCACCCCGAGCTTGGATTGGGACGAGGTCTAAACCAAAGTTGTAACTCTCCTTGAGAGCTTTCCAACAGTGTGTTGCACACCACCTGCACGCACCGGGATCAGCTCGATTCTCGACTTTTAGCGGTCGAGAGTTAAATTGTCAGTTTGACTCCCGGCCCTTCTTTCGACCATAACTTGTGCTGTAGATGTCCAAATGGCTCATGCAAGGCCATTTTGGACATCTACACTTCAAGACCTTTCCACCAATATAAAGAACACCTGAATGTAAGGTGTTTTGACCCTCGTAATCACGCTCTGAATTTTTGGGAGTCCCAAAAGACTCCCAAGTCCTATTTTCGAGAGTATGAGTGGCGACCTCACACTTCCTTCAAAGTGGGGTTGCGACAAAAAAAACTCTAGTAATGTAATCCCTTCATTAGGCAGTGTCCAAATGATTAGCTAATGAAGTACTGGCTTAATCGATTCACCATGGCTTTCCATGTTCTCAAAATTAAACAAAGCTTTGACCAAAGGCTTGTGAGCTGCTTTGAACCTCTATAAAACCTTTTGGTCCATGATGAATGTCTGTAGGAACCACCTTCAAGCTTTCAGTAGCTTGGGCATAAGCTCTCTTCTCTTTATCTCCCTCTATCCATTCGTGGTTAACTTGTTGGATGTAGGAAATGGTGTGTGTTTCCTTGAGCATATAATGGTGAACCATAGGACTATGGTTCCCATGTAAATCAAGGGGTATGTATCCCAAGTGGTGGCCATTAGTCTCCCAATCCACTTGGTAGTACGCATGTTCAAACCAGTTGTCAATTATGAAACCTGGTGGAAATAAGGCCTCTTGCCCAATGAGCACATTGTAACTTGTGACCTTGGTGATGAAACATTTGACCTATAGGCAAAGCCCCTAATCTGTGCTTTCATTGAAGTTAAGTGCAATTAAATCCGAACTCTCCCCAAATACCTCTTCTACACTCCCATTAGTGGTGGAAATTTGCCACATGGATTTCCATAGTTTGAAGTCGAACATGCCCATTTTCTTAGCGAATTGAACTCCAAGAATCATTAGTTAGGCACCTATATCGAGAAGTACCATTCTAGGTGTATGTCCTCCCACCTAGATTGTTGACTTAGTATTGTCAATAATGGCAACTTTGGTGGCGATGGAAATTCTCTCACTAGGCACCACCTTAAAAAATGAGTGAGAAACTTTGTGGAGAAAATAACTATCCACAATGCCTTTGCTGAGTAACAAATCCATAAGTGAGGTGTTCTTAGTTCCCTTCTGATATGTGAATGTAGAATCAGGGGTAGGAGAGTCCACTAGTTTAGCCATGCTAAAATTAGTGACCAAATTACGAACGCCATTTACAACACGTGAGTCAATAGAATATCTCTCCAAGGTGTTGGATGGGACCCCTATAGCATGTGGATCAAGGATTGGTAAAGGATTTGATGTAGTGTTTAGGGTATCCTTTAATACTATAATTATGTCTCTGGTGTTTAGCTTCAAATCTTGAAAACTAAACAAGGGTGTATTCACAAGCTTTTGCGCCACTTCACGCATTTGAAGTTGCCACTCCATAAGTTGATTAGTGGAAAATTGTGTGTTTTCCTAATGTACATGTACTTTTGGGACACAAGAATTTGATGCCCTAATAGCTTATGGTGTAGTAGTTTCCTCCCCCTTCGCCAACAAGGTGCATTTTTCTTCTATGTTGAAAGGACGAAAAGATTGTAGCATGACTCCTCGAGTTCCTCTAGCCTTGGTAATAAGATTTGAACTAGATGCGAGTCCATCAGTTTGAATTACTTGCTTAGTGGCAAAAACTTTGGGTGCCATACTAGCCTTTTGTGCCGTGGAGTAGGAAAGGCAAAAAGAAGTAGCAAATTCTAGTGTGAAACTAAAATTATGTGCATTGGAAAAAACATACTCCCCAACCATGGCATCATGTGAAAGGCCATAGAACAACCTAAGAGGTCCCTCCCATGATCCTCAACCCTGTACAGGTTGGGCATGATTAGTTGGTTGGGAAGACTTGCCTTTTAGATTAGCAAGTTGGGCCCTCAATGATTCAAGTTCATTTTTCCAAAGTTTGAACTTGAATAGCATGGGCTTGAAGCACTTCCCTTTTGTCAGCATTGTGTTCCTTCTTAGCATTCTTACTAGAATTACCCTTGGTGGGGAAAGCTTGATTGGAAGGCTAAGGTGCCTTGGTTTTTGGTTGAAAGGCAACAAAAGATGCTAGCAGATTTTGCTGTTGTAATCGGAGTTACTTCCATTCCAGGAACTTGGCAAAACAAACAGTTTCATGACGTCCCTTTTTCCCATAATACTCACAAAAGAGATCCTCAGAACGAACGTTGCACTCACTAGCTTTGTGAGCAGGATTACCATAGTAGTTGTAAGAGGTAAGATGGGTATAACCGAGTGCACCACTTTAGCCCTTGAAAAAGAATGTGATGATCTGGTTAGCGCAATGGTGGAGGTTGAGGCCTTGAACGTGATGGAGGCCTCATAGTACTAGCTTCATAGTGTGCACGAACCAGTTCTAGATTTTCAAAAATGTTGTACACATCAAACAAAGTGTACGAATCTCCAAATTCTGCAAAAACCCATTACAAAACTTTCGCATGGAGTGTCGGAGTCCTTTTCAACAAACGAAGATATCGATGGGCAGCTTCCAGGTCTATGATGCTCTGAGTATCCTCTTTAAGCTTGAAAAGCCTCTTGTAAAGCATTTTGAGGGTTTCATCTTTTTGTCGAGAAAAGGTGGCGAGTTGTAGAATTTTTTCAAAACTCTTAACCGAAAATTCCAGCACAAGAATTTGAAAGAATTCCCCCACTGGATCAACAAAAACTGGTGCATCGATGGTGGGAGGATTGTTTGTAGTAGTAGCAATGAGTTGTTGAGGAGAAAGGTTTACTGAAGTAGGTACTAGATCTAGATTATTGGGCATAGTCCCATGATGTGAAATGGAAGTTTACAATGCAGCTTGAGAGGCAGTGGTGATGGTTGTGGCATAAGCTGGATTGGGGATCTGGGTGACGCCCAAAATCATGGGAAAATGTTGTTCATAGACATCTAATGCCTCATAGTGCACATAACGAGCTAATTGTTTGAATGTAAACGCCTTAGTGTAATTAGCACCATACTTGAACTCCAATTCACAAACCATAATTGATAAAGTTGTTTTGAATTCCCTCAAAGAAATGGTACTTGGCCTTCTGCTGAACTTTTCAATTCTCCCAGAGGAACTACTAACCTCCATGGTGTATATGGGTGTAGAGGTCACGGTTTGTAGCGAAATATACAATGATGGTGTGAAAGCTTGTGCGATAGTGGGTGTACCCTACTAATTAACCCCTCTAAATGGATTCTGATGTACCATTAATGTAGTGTAATTTGAACCTGAATTCCTGGTAAGAGTTATACTAGATGATGGTGCCATTATAGACGCTTAATGGTACCGTTGTGAAGATCGTGCACTCAAAGAAATTGGCTCAAATGATTGTGTGTTATGTCCTAGCTGATACTTTGGCTCTGGCTGAACGATAGTACTTTCATCATCCAATAACATGGTGTTGTCCCATGCCCCAAAGTTTTGTAGCAATACAAAACATTAAATATGGTTTGAAGAATATGGTGTGTTGATAGGGATGAACGGTGATGGACAGACATTGGTCGACAGACATTTGTGGACGTACATTGGTGGATGAAAGGGGTTAGACAGATGGAACCAGACGGAAGTTGGATGGACATTGGATGAAAGTCAAACAGATGTCGAACGAACGTTGAACGAACATTGGACGGATGGACATCAAACATGATGACCATAACGCTATAAAATGTCTATTAGTTTTGCAACGATGGTGGAAAACGACATGTCAACCACAATGTTGCAAAGCACCCATGAGCTCCGTAATGATGGCGGATGCGACACAACAACCATGGCCCTGTGACGCAACCATGAGCTCCACAACAATGGCAAACATAACATGACATAACGGCCATGGCGCTATGAGGCGACCGTGAGCTCCACAACAATGGTGGGCCACAAGGTAACACTACAAATCGTGGTAGTGCAAATCGTGGCGTTGCAAATTGCGGCACTGCAAATCGCGGTGTTGTAAATCACGACACTATTAATCGCTCGAGAGCTTTGCAACAATGGTTTGCAAAAGAAATTTTTTAAATTTTCTTCTTACTTGACACTACACTTGGTTTTGGCAACTTTGAGAATTTTCAAGGCTTCCTCCGCCTCCTCTTGTGCACAACAAATGATGATCCACGTGACGTCCACTAGCGCATAAGAGAAGGGACGAAAAGTTAACCGTAAAAGGGATAATAATGCACCAACAAAACGTCGTCACCAGTTGCTACTGCTAGAAATAAACCGGAAGAGAAGATGCAACTCTGCATCAATTGAGCCTCAACACTACTGCTGACGCACCCCCAACTCCTCAAAGGACTCAAATGTGAGCCCAAGTAGAAAAGCAGCGGAAAAGGAAGAGTCGGAGCACGCTCCTTAGCTCACAACACTTTGAGGGGTAGAGGGGCGTGTTGGAGCTCCGGGATGGGACTAGGAAGAGTTGACAAGCTTTAGTCACTCACAT
>Ga0116227_10013311_pt1 | contig 12976 bp, 10 predicted proteins | sample S1TSphgellanicum_FD_89693 | JGI IMG/M metagenome (GOLD analysis project Ga0116227, IMG submission 89693) | Host-associated microbial communities from peat moss isolated from Minnesota, USA - S1T2_Fb - Sphagnum magellanicum MG | ecosystem: Host-associated > Plants > Peat moss > Unclassified...
ACGATCAGGCTTCTCACCCCTTTACGGGTGGCCGGAAATTAATCGGAACGCCGGCCGGGATCGCTTCGGAATGCCGGCCGGCATCAAATCGGAATGGTGGCCGGCATGCCCTCGGAATCCGCATCTTGACGGATGCGTCTGCGTCGAGGAAGACCCATGATGCGAATTATGGTTTCACAATGTGGAATTCATCAACGCGAGGGAAAGCGCGACTTGTAAAGTCAGAGAGGATCGGGAATGTTTTGTGAAACAGGCCTTACCGCCGTGTCGGCCCTCCTTGTTGCGCCTTCCTGTCGGCTTTTCTCGTGCAACCCGCATCACACCTCGTGACCTCGCCCCGCCGGTTCGGCACGATCAAGGGTGGATGGAGAGTGGCCCTGCGAGTTGCACGTCATCCCGCCTGGCTTGCCCTCTGCCTCGGATGGGCGTCTGCCAGCATAGCCGCAGGCGCCACGCCGGTTTTAAGGATCAGCGACCAGGCCGATGCCGGATTTGTGCTGGCCCGCGAGGGCGCCGCGGCCTCCATTCTGTATGATGCAAGGGATGCGCAGGTCGTCCACATCGCGGCAGCGGACCTCGCCAGCGATATCCTCGCCGTCTCGGGCGGTCATGCGGTCGTGGACGCGGCGCGGCGCCCCTCCAAGGCTCCGCAGATCATCATCGGCACCCTGGGCCATAGCGCGCTGATCGACACCGTGGTGAAGCAGGAGCGGATCGATGTGTCGGCTCTTCGCGGTGCCTGGGAGAGCTATCTGATCCTGTCGCTTCCCGCCTCGGCGCGCCTGCCGGGCGGAGCGCTGGTGGTGGTCGGCAGCGACAGACGCGGCACCGCCTATGGGGTTTTCGAGGTATCCTCGGCAATCGGGGTTTCGCCGTTCCACTGGTGGTCGGACGTCAAACCACCGCATCGCCCGACACTTGCCGTCCCCACAGGGCAACGACGCCTTGGCCAGCCTGCGGTGCGCTATCGCGGCATCTTCATCAACGACGAGGACTGGGGGCTGGTCCCCTGGGCAGCCAAGACCTTCGACCCGACCTATGGCAATCTTGGGCCCAAGACCTACGAAAGGGTGTTCGACCTGATGCTCCGGCTGCGGCTCAACATGCTGTGGCCCGCGATGCATAAGGTCAGCCAGCCATTCAATGCCGATCCGGCCAATGCGCGTCTGGCCGACCGCTATGCCACTAACCCCACGGGCGTGCGGGATTATTGGCGCAAACGGGTTTCGGCCAATGCCCAGTTTGAAAGCGCATGGACGCTGGGCATGCGCGGCATCCATGACAGCGGCATGGTCGGCGGCGACACAACCGAGCAGAAGGTCGCCCTGTTGCAGACCATCATCTCTGATCAGCGAAGGATGCTGCGCGATCTGGTCAATCCCGACCTCACCAAGGTGCAGCAGGTTTTCATGCCGTACAAAGAGGTGCTCGACCTCTATCGGCATGGGCTCAAGGTTCCCGATGACGTTACCATCCTGTGGCCGGAAGATAATTTCGGCTATATACGCGGTTTCGGCAGCCCGGCCGAGCGTCAGCGTTCCGGGGGACTGGGCGTCTATTATCATCTTTCCTATCTGGGGGCGCCGCTCTCCTATCTCTGGCTGTCGACCACACCACCGGCGCTGATGCAGGAGGAGCTGGTGCGCGCATGGGATCTGGGCGCGCGCCGGATGTGGGTCGCCAATGTCGGCGACATCAAACCGGCCGAGGTCGATCTGAGCTATTTCGCGGATCTGGCCTGGGACGTGGAGCGATGGCGCAGCGTGGATCAGAAGGCCTATCTGGCAGATTGGGCCGGGCGTACTTTCGGCCAGCGCGACCCGCAGGCAATCGGCGATGTGCTGGACCGCTATTACACGCTCAATTTCGAGCGACGTCCCGAGCATCTTCAGGACAGTCTGCCCAAAGGCAATCCCCCGCCCGCGCCCTGGTCCATCGCCGAAGCTAACGAGCGACTGCGCCATTTCGCCATCCTGTCGGCCGACAGCCACGAACTGGCCAGCCGGATGGACAGCGAAGCGATGGACGGATTTTTCGAACTGATCGATTATCCGGTTCAGGCATCCGCGGCGGCTAACCGGCGTTACCTCGCCCTGCAGCGCTACAAGGATTTGATCGACACCCAGCCCGCGTTGGCCCGTTCGGCCGGCGGGGCGGCGTTGCTGGCCGATCGTCAGATCAAGTCACTGACAGACAGGTACGAAGCCGTGGTGGCGGGTGGCAAATGGCGCCACATCATGGCGGTCGAGCCGGCGGACAATCAATGGGCCGGTTTCCGCGTGCAACCGCTCAGCCTGCCCGCCGAAGGGCTGACAGACGACCCCGCAACCTTCGAGGCCGCCGTCGAGCAGAGGCAGCCAGGGGCAGGCACACGCATCGAGGTCGAGGACGCCGGCACAGGGCCGGACTGGCGGTTCATTCAGGGCCTCGGCCAAGGACGCGGCAGTCTCGCCGCGCGGCATCCCGGCGCGACCATGACGGTGGCGTTCTCAGCGCCCGCGCAAGGCGCCTCCCAGCTCGAAATCGGCCTGCTCCCCACCTATCCTGATGAGGGAGACGGCCAAAACATCGCCATCGCCGTGGCCATCGATCACGGCGCTCCACGACGCATCGACATTCCCCGCCACACGGGCGACCCGGCTTGGTCGAAGGCGGTCGTCGATAATCTGATCCGCGTGCCCGTTGCACCCCTGCCGGCTGGCGGGAAGCACACCCTTTACGTCACAGCGATAAGCAGCGGTGTCGTCCTGGACACCATCTATGTCACGACAGGCGACTGATCAGATGCCGCCTTTACGATTGAGAACATCAGACAACACGATCTCAGCCCCGGAGGTCGCTCCAGTAAGCGCTCGGATCGATTGATCGACGAGCGGTTAACATGCCCCGGCCAGACGTGGGACCCAACCGGACTTCCTCACGTTCATTTCATGAGAGAACGTGACGAGAGCATGGCCCTCGCTTCCACTTTGGCGCTCTCGAAAGCTGATGGATGGGACGATGCCAATTTACCACTTTAATTTGCATGACGGCAAACCATACCCTGACGTCAACGGCATCGAGCTGCCTGACCTGAAGGCAGCGCGCATTGAAGCGGTCCGTCATGTCGGCGCAATGCTCCGCGATGGGGCCGAGGAATTCTGGAATGGCGACGAATGGACTTTGACTGTGACGGACAATGCCAATCTGGCTCTGTTTTCCCTGACGTTTATGGCTACGGAGGCGCCGGCGGCGCTGCGCATAAAGCCTATAGAGCCGCCTCTGACAGGCTGATTGAAATCGTCGTCTATCCAATAGAGCCAAAACCCTGATGTGCGGCTCGGCATCAGATCCTTGGCGATTTTGTGCATGAACTGCTGCTTTCGCATCAGCGAGCGCTACCCAAATCCTGTTCAACAGCGCGCTTTCCTGCGATCAACTCACCGTGCGCAATGCCCCGACGGTATCGTCAGGGGAAGAGTGGGCGACAGGCGGGCATAGAAGAGGACCGGATCGCCCTTTTGAAGCGATCCGGAGGGCTCTTAGTTTGATTAAAGCTTATCGCCCAAGGCGCCCTTGACACTGCCTTTCACGTCCTGCGCGGTGCCCTTGAGCTGCTGGGCCTTACCTTCGGCTTCCAGCTCGGCATTGTCAGTCACCTCGCCAAAAAGTTCCTTGGCCTTGCCGGCGATCTTGTTGCTGGCGGCATCGAGTTTGTCGGTAAATTCACCCATGGTCGGCTCCTTTAAATATGCGGCACGGGGTCGTGCCGTCACTCGTCTGATGTGGGTGATACATCCCGGGCCTCCTGCTGTTCCATGCCGCTTTGGATCGGTAACATCGACGAGATGGCAAGCCTGACCATACTGGGCTCGATTGTCCGGAAGACTCTGAAGGCGCGCCTGCAGGCATACAGCTTTAACGCGCCAGCATCAGAGGCGTTGCCGGTCCACTAACGATAGCGCATTGCAACATCGACGTGTCTCGTGGCTTCAGTTCTCGGGCCTTGGTTACCTGCGCCCCCGCCGCCAGGAGATGATGAAAATGACCGAGCACGACATTCCCCTTCCCTCGCGCGAGCGGATCCAGGACTTGCTGTTTGATGCCGCGCGGCTCGGGCGGGAGGATATGATCCCCGCGCTCCTGCAGGCCGGCGCGGACATCGGTGCCACCGATGCCAAGGGCCATACGGCGTTGATCCTAGCTACCTATCACGACCAAGGAGGGACAGCGGCGCTGCTAATCGATCATGGCGCCGCAATCGATCAGGGCGATACGGGCCGTGGAAACACGGCGCTGATGGGCGTGGCGTTCAAGGGATACGCCGGTCTCACGCGGCATTTGCTGGCCGCCGGCGCCAATCCCCATGCGACGAACAAGGCCGGGCAGACCGCGCTGATGATGGCGGCCTTGTTCGGCCATGGCGAGATCGTGGATGCATTGTTGGCTTGCGGCGCGGATCCCCATCAACAGGACGCCGCCGGCAATAGCGCGCTGTCGGTCGCCACCTCCCAAGGCAATGATACGCTGCGGGTGAAGCTTGAGGCAGGCGTTTCTACCTGACATGGCCACGCCGGGGCGAACCGTGTCCTGCGGCGGCGTCATCGAGGATCGCCCACAGCTCAGGTCCGCAGATCAAAGGGGCGGCATTAAGCCCCGACGCGCTCCGACACACGCCGTGACAAGGAGGCAGATCTGAGCAAGAGCAAACCGCCATACCCCGTAACGCCGGATGGACGCTATCTGGTGGTGCGCGGCAGGCTGTGGCGGCGGACCAATCCGGCTTTGCCCGAGGAACTGCGCGAACACCTCGTCAACAACCTGATGGAAGCCCGGCGCGCGATACGCGACGCGCTAAGCGACAAAGACAAGCCACGCGAAACCGAAGCTCGGCAGCGGGTGCATGCAGCCAAGGAGGCGCTGGGCGAGCGGGGGCCCGTCTGGTGGCAAGATGGCGCACAAGACTACAACCGCCATCTAGTAAAAAACACACCCTATGCTGATTGGTTCGCCGCACTGGCATCATGATTTGGACGTTTTTCCATGGCTCATGGCCTTTCGCCATGCCTGCGAGCGTGTGGAACGCCGTTCGTCTGATCCAAATCAGTCGTAAGAGAGCCTGCACCGCAACCCAGCAGGCAACGTGCAATATGTGAAATTCGGGACTCTCCATATTTCAACAGTTTTGGCCGGAGGTTAATTTTCCGAAGTCTCCAACTAGCTCGCCATATATCCGGTCATGGCAAAGGCAGGACCTGGAACAAAGCTGCCCTTCACGACAACTCGTCGAGGCGCCGAAACTCGTCCTACGCTCATGAATGATGAAAGGCAGGCGTCCTGCCGCACTGAAAGACCACGTGCAGCAGGTTCCTGAAAATTGCGACGCTGCCCAAACCGATGGCGCGAGGATCAACTCAAAACCGTGTCCGGAAGCCCGCCGTGACATAAGTGCCGATGGGGTCGTACATCGAATAGTTCGATTCCAGAATGAAGGATGACACGGTGCTCAGCACCGGCGGCTTCACATTGAACAGATTGTTGACCGTCACAAAGACCTCGCTGTCCTTGCCCACGCCGCGCAGCTTGTTCTTCAGCGTCACGTCGGTGTAGAGCCGCCCCGGCACATGGTTGCTGTCGATATCGACGCCTGTGACATATTGCGCATTGTACAGCCCCGCGCTGATATAGCGCTCCTGCACGAAAGCCGAGAACGTGCCGCGATCGTAGGCGGCGGTGAGCGTGCCATTGAACTGGCCCGCCTCGCGCGCACGGTCGATGGGCGCGGCGCCGGGCGCCTGCGACACGTTGCGCGTGGTCAGATTGCCAAGCGCGCGCAAGGTGACCCGCCCGCCAAGCAGCCCGAAGCGGTAACCCGCCTCGATATCGAGCCCGCTGTTGCGCGCCGAGGCCAGATTGAAGGGCAGCAGGTTGAGGTAATAGGTGCCGTTGGTGAACTGGATCTGCGAGCAGACCACCGTGGCGCCCGCCGCGCATTGGTTGATCGTGTCCTGCGCCGAAAGCGAGGCAATCGCCGCGCTGATCTTGATGTCGTAATAGTCCACCGACATATCGAACCCGCGCAGGAAGGCGGGCTGCACCACCATGCCGAAGGTCAGCGTGTTGGCCTTTTCCGGCTTGAGGTCGGGGTTGCCGCGCGTATAGCCCAGGAAGGGCACGGTGGCGCCGGTCCTGGGATCGATCACCGTCGCATTGCCTGCCACGCCGCCTGAAAACAGCTCCAGAATGTTGGGCGCGCGGATATCGCGCGAGCGTGTCAGGCGCAAGGTAAGGCCCTGCACCGGCCTCCACACACCGCCCAGCTTCCAGGTCACCACCTGCCCGCTGGTGCTGTAATCGGTGAGGCGCACGGCGGCGTTCAGGTCCAGCGCCTTGATGAAAGGCCGGTCCGCCGCCACCGGCAGCGCCAGCTCGCCATACAGCTCCTTCACCGTGACGCGCCCGGAAATCGGCTGCGGATTGGAGGCATAGAAACCGCCCAGCGTCCCCGATTGCGACGAAGCCGCCCCGCGCAGCCCGGCAAAATTGTTGATCGCCTGCGAGACCGCATCGCTGGTCTGATTGGCGGTTTCGCGCCGCCACTCCGCGCCCACCGCCAACGAGGCGGGCTTAGACCACAGCGCCGCCCAATCGGGCAGCGAGCCCTGCACGTTGACCGCCGCCACATCCTGCGTCAGCTTGAGATAGCGCCAGCTGTCACCCGTCACATAGGCGGCGGTGGCCGAACTGATCGCCCCCGTCCCGAAGGGGTTGATCGCGGTGCAGCCCGGGTCCAACCCATTGAGCGTCGAGCGGCAGACGATCTGTCCATTGGCCGGGTTCACCACCGCATCGGTGGCGGCATAGATGTTTCGGTTGTTGAGAATGTTGCGGTCGAACACCTTGAGCTGGCTCTGACCGTGGGTGAAATAGGCCTTGGCCGTCCAGTCGCCGCCCAGTTTGCCGTTCAGCCCGCCCACGAAGCGCTGGGTGGTGGAATAATTGTCCGCCACATTCTCGGGCAGATTGCTCCAATATTTGCCCAGCGTGAAAGAGGCGATGCCCTGCGCTGTCATCTGGCTCTGGATCGCGGCGGGGATATAGGGATTGCCGCTGTAGATCGTCAGCGCGTTAGACCCGGCGTTGTAGTTGTAATATTGCTCGAAGGGCGTGTGCGAACGTGACAGCGTGCCCTCGCCGAACAGGGTCCAATTGTCGGTGACGTCATATTCGGCATGCAGGAAGCCGTTGATGCGGTCCACGCTGGCCCCGAAGGGCGCGACCGGCGACGGCCCGTCGCCGCCCGCCATAAAGACCGAGCTGACCGTCCTGCCATAGATAAACGGCGTGGGCGTGCCGTTGGCGGTGAAATCGGTGCCCTTGAGCGCGCCATTCAGGATCAGCCCACCATAGCTGCGACCGCTGTAGGTGATGCCATTGGCCAGCACGCGCGCGGGCGTGGTCACGCCGGTGGCATTGGGGATCCAGGCGCTGACATCGTTGCGCCAGGGGCGCGCGGTGGAATAGGTGCTGATGCCGTTCTTGTGGAAATACTCCAGGCTGGCGATCACCCGCCCGCGCCCATCGGCAAAGCCATGCCCCGCCGCGATGGTGCCGCGATAGCTGCCCGCATCGCCATAGCGCGAGATGCCGCCCTGCATTTCAGCCTTCACGCCCTCGAATTTGGTGTCGAGCACGAAATTGACCACGCCCGCCACCGCATCCGAACCATAGGCCGCCGAGGCGCCGCCGGTGACGACATCGACGCTGCGCACCAGATTTTGCGGCATCAGATTGACGTCGGTCGAGCCGCTGACGTTAGAGGAGACCACACGCCGCCCGTCTAGCAGCACCAGCGTCCGGTTGGCCCCCAGCCCGCGCAGGTTGAGCAAGCTGGCACCCGCATTGCCATTCGCGCTGGTCCCGGTATCGACCGAGCGGTTCGACAGGCCGCGAAAGGCCGGCAAGGTGGACAGGGCGTCGGCGATGTCATTGGGCGCGGTCTGCTTGATCTGCTCGGCGGAGACCACGGTGACGGGCGTGGGCGCATTGTACCCCGCCTTGGCGATGCGCGAGGCCGTCACCACCAGATCGGCGCCCTGCGTGGTCGGAGCGACCGTACCGTCGGCGCCCTTGACCGGAGGCAGGGCGGGCGGCGCGTCCTTGCTGTCGCCAGCGGCTTGCGCCATGGCGGGCGTTGCCGCCAGGCACAGGGTGATGATCGCGATGGACACCGAGGTCTGGAAACGTCCTGAAGTTAACATGTGCACCCCCTCTATCTTGTCGATTGTTCTGATGTTTGGTTGAGCAGACGCAGGGCACGGGCCGACATGCCGCCGCGAGGCGGTCGATGCGGGAACGGGCGCTGGAAAATCGGTTGTGTTTAAACTTCGCTTGTCTCGAAACGCCGTATCGGGCCCACGATCAGCCAATAGGCCGCCACCGCCGCCAGCACATGCAGACCGACATAGAGCAGCGCCCCATCGAAGGAGCCGGTCTTCTCGACGATGATGCCGATGGCGATGGGGGTGATGATGCCGCCCACGCTGCCTGCCGCATTGAACACGCCGCCCGTCAGGCCGATGGCCTCGCGCGGCGCCGTATCGGCCACCACCGTCCAGCCCAGCGCGCCGAAGCCCTTGCCGAAAAAGGCCGCCGACATGATGGCGATAACCAGCGCATTGCTGCTGACGAGGGCGCAGAGCATGATGGTCGAGCTGAGCACCAGCCCCAGCGTGATCGGCAGTTTGCGCGCCAGGCTGAGCGAAGCATGACGGCGCAGCAGCCAGTCCGAAAACACCCCCGCCGACACGCCGCCGATGCAGCCGCAGACCGCCGGAATGGCCGCGACAAACCCTGCGTCGAGCATGGTGAAATGGCGGCCCTGCACCAGATAGGTCGGAAACCAGGAAATGAAGAAGGTCGACAGGCTGGCCACGCAATATTGCGCGAAGAACACGCCCAGCAGCATGCGGTTGCCCAGAATGGCGAGCAAGCCGATGGCGGGACCGGGGTGTTGCGCGGGCACCGCTGCCAGCGCGCCGCGCGCCACCATATCCTCCAGCTCATCGCGCGAGAGGCGCGGATGTTTGTCGGGCGCGAAATAGGCGACGAACCAGACGACCGCCAGCACCAGGCCCAGCGCGCCCATCACCGTGAAAATATGCCGCCACCCGGCATAATGCGCCAGCGCGGCCATCAAAGGCGTGAAGACCGCCAGCGAGAGATATTGCGCCGAGTTGAAGATCGCGCCTGCCAGCCCGCGCTCGTCGGCCGGGAACCAGGCGGCGATGATACGCCCGCAGGCCGGGGCGACCGGTGCCTCCAGCAGGCCCAGCACCACGCGCAGCACGAAGATCGCCATCACCGGAAAGGCGACATAGCCGACCCCGCTCATCAGGAAGGTGGCCAGCGACCAGCAGGCCAAGGCAGCGAAGATCGCGATGCGCGGCCCAATGCGGTCCACCAGATAGCCTGCCGGGATCTGCGCGAGGCAATAGCTCCAGGAAAAGGCGGAGAACAGCCAGCCCATATCGATGGGCGTGATGCCGAAATCCTTCGCCACGCCGGGCGCCGCCACCGAGAGCGTCGCGCGGTCGCCCGTGCTGAGCGCCAGCACCAGCGTGATCAGCGCCAGCACCACGAAGCGCAACCGGCCCCCCGTGACGGCGCCGACCAGCGGCGGATCGATGGAAGGCGCGAGCAGCCCCATCACATGAACGCCGTCGAGCCGTCGGGCCGGGTCGGCACCTTGCGGTCCCAGCGGACGTAATTGTCGCTGGCAAGATAGTCCTCGTCGATCTCCACGCCCCAGCCGGGCCGGTCGGGGCGCAGGTCGAGATAGCCCTCACGCGGGATATAGGGATCAACCACGTAATGCGCGCCGCCGATCGAATTGCCATGCATCACGCTGGCCTGCGCGGGAATGGCCCCGGCGTTGGGCAGGCGATATTCCAGAATCTTGAAATTGGTCTGCGCGGCGCAGAAATGCAGATTCACCGCCGTTGCCAGCGGTCCCATCGGATTGTGGGGGGCGACGGTAACATAATGCGCCTCGGCCAGAGCGGCGATCTTACGCATTTCCAGCAGGCCACCCACCACGCAAATGTCGGGCTGGATGATGTCGGCGCCCTTCACCTGCAGCAGGCGCAGGAATTCATAGCGGTTGTAGAGCGACTCCCCCGTCGCCAGAACGCAATGCGTCTGGCGGTTGAGATCGCCCCAGGCCTCCATGTTTTCCGGGCGCAGGGGTTCCTCGAAGAACAACGGATCATAGGGGGCCAGAGCATTGCCGAGCTGCGCAGCCAGCTTGGGCTCGAAGATCTTGGCATGGGCATCGAAGGCGATGTCATGCTCGACCGCTTCGCGGATCTGGCGAAAATAGTCGGCGCTGCTGCGCACCACCTCGCCCCAACGATGCGCGTGAATGTCGATGCGGTAGGGACTGAGCTTGAAGGCATCGACGCCCCAACTCTCATGCCAGGCCGCCATCACATCACGGGCATGGACCACATCGGGCGCAGTGTAGATCCCGGCATAGACCCGCACCCGGTCGCGCACATGGCCGCCAAGAAGCTGATAGACCGGCACGCCCAGCGCTTTGGCCCCAATATCCCAGAGGCAATGATCGATGGCCGACATCGCCGCCAGACCGATGGCCCCGGGGGGAAAGCGAGCATGCTGCATCATCAGCTGCATCAGGAACTCGATGCGGCGCGGGTCCTGCCCTTCGAGATACTGCGCCAGATAGTCCAGCACCGGCACCAGCGCGCGGTCGGGGCCGTGGTTGTAGCATTCGCCCCAACCCGTGATGCCCTCATCGGTATCGATGGCGAGGATTACACGCGGGCGCTCGCCGTCTTGCGTCATAAAGGCCCGCAGCTTCACGATCTTCATTGTGCATCCTCTCCCGGCGTGGACCTTTGCCCCTTCACCACGATATGTGGCGCGACCCTATGCCTTGACCAGGCCGTCCGTGGCGATCTGCGCCATGAACTGGCGTAGCGTATCCAGCACCTGCGGTGACAGCGGCCAGGCGGCGGGCGGGCGCGGCGCGCCGCAATCCTCGCCCAGCAGTTGCAGCGCGGCCTTCACCACCGAGACATTGGTGCCGTTGCGCTCTTGAGCGCGCAGGGTTTCGAACATGGCGATCCGGGCGATCAGGCTGCGCGCGCCAGCATAGTCGCCCTGCTCCAAAGCGTTGCAGATCGCAACCGACAGCGCGGGGCAGACATTGATCAGCCCCGAGGTAAAGCCCCGCGCGCCCACGGCGTAAAAGGCCGGGGCCCAGGTTTCGGCCAGACCGCCGCTCCAGATCAAGGCGGGATCGCAGGCCGCAATGGCCTCGGCCAGACGCATCGGCGTGGGGCAGGCCCATTTGACGCCGACGACATTGGGCAAGGCGCAAAGCCGTGCGATCATCTCGGTGCCGATGCCATCGTCTCGTAGATAGAGGATGACGGGCAAATCCTGCCCCACCTCGACGATGCGCGACACGTAATCGACAAAGCCGCGCGGCGCGACGAAGGGATCGGGCGGCTGATGAATCATCAAGGCATCCACCCCGGCCTCGCGCGAGGCGGCGGCCAGTTGGAGCGCATCGTGAATGCCGCGCCCCACCCCGCCGATCAGCGGCAGTCGGCCCGCGACAATCTGAGCACTGGCGCGGACCATCGCCTCGGCCTCGGCGGTGGTCAGGGCGTAGAATTCGCTGGTGTTGCCGTTGATGACCAGCGTGCCCACCCCTGCCGCCACCGCGCGGTCGACGATGGGATGCAGCAGCGCCGCCGCTAGGCGATCATCGGCATCGAAAGGCGTAACCAGGATGCCGGACACGCCACGCAGGCCCCTTGCCAACAGGTCATCTGCCTTGCTCACCATCATCCTCACCTCGAGTTTACTTGTTATGTTTTTTTACAGGTGCGGGATAACTTGTCAACAGCAATGACAAGTTGAGTGGCAGATGGTAGCAAGTGCCTGATCTCTTACCCGACCTGGGGCCCTGTCCGTGACCAATCTCATCTTGATGCCGCAGAAAAAGGAACGGCTGGGCGACCGCATCTATGGCCAGATTCTGGAGCAGATCGCCTCGGGCGCGTTGCGTCCCGGTGATCGCCTGCCCTCGGAAAACCAGATCTGCCAGACCCTGAATGTGTCGCGTCCAGTGGTGCGGCAGGCGCTGATGCGGCTTCAGGCCGATGGGCTGGTGACCACCCGCAAGGGAATGGGCACGGTGGTACAGAACACCCCGCCCGAGGGGCTGACTCGCTTTTCCGAACCCAGCAATGTTGCGCATATGCTGCGCTGCCTGGAGCTGCGCATGGCGGTGGAAGGTCAGGCCGCGGCGTTGGCCGCGACGCGCCACACCACGGCGGAGCTGCGTCAGATCGCCAAGGCGCTGGAGACGATGAAGGAGCAATTGTTGCAAAGCGGCGTCGCTACCGCCGCCGATTTCGAGTTCCATCTCGCGGTGGCCGCGGCCAGCGGCAATTTCCTGTTCGAGCAGGTGCTGCAATCGCTCGACGATGCGATTCGTCGGGGCATGACGATTGCCCTGAGCGTCACCAAGGAACTTAGCCCCGAACGAGCCCAGCGGGTGTTCGACGAGCACCGCGCCATATACGATGCCATCGCCCAAAGAGACAGCGCCGGCGCCGATCTGGCCATGCGCTATCATCTGGGCCGGGTGCGCCAGCGGGTTACGGATGCCAGCCGAGATCAATGAGCAGCAGGCTGAAATTTGTCAATTAATGTTACAAATATACAAACCTTAGTTGAATGAAGTCGGCCCCGACATAAGGGACTAGGCACCGTCCGCCGACAAAAACGACATACAGTGCCTTAGACTGGACTGTCATAAGCCGCCCTACATTAATCGGGCTTCTGTAACGGTCCCATTGTCAATCCCGATTCGGCTTAATCACGTCGCCGGCTTCATGCTTCTGTCCGCAGTCACCGCGAGGGCGCTGCATGATGGATGTCCTCAACGAACCGGCCGACC
>Ga0116227_10013312_pt1 | contig 12974 bp, 9 predicted proteins | sample S1TSphgellanicum_FD_89693 | JGI IMG/M metagenome (GOLD analysis project Ga0116227, IMG submission 89693) | Host-associated microbial communities from peat moss isolated from Minnesota, USA - S1T2_Fb - Sphagnum magellanicum MG | ecosystem: Host-associated > Plants > Peat moss > Unclassified...
CCATGCCTTCTTAAACAACTAAAAAAATTTAGTTGCCATCCAAGGTTGAGAGTGTGTTGGGGATGGCAACTGAATTTTTCCAATCATTAGGAAAGGGGGGCATGTCATATTTTCTGGAAAACCTTTGACGAGCTTTCCAAAAACATGCCACAAGCGAGCCTTGTATAGTTACCAAAAGCTTTTGCCATAGGAGGGCGATCAAATTTTTTCAGTCGCCTAAGTTTAGGGGGTTAAATTTTTTCAATTGCATAAGGTTGGGCGACTAAATTATTTTTTCAATCGCCATAGGGTATGGGGACTGAAAAAATATGGCCACAAAAACCAAATTTTTTTTTAGTTTTCCCAAGGTACAACAATGAAATTTTTCCATTCACCATAAAGTTTACAGCGATTGAAACGGGTCCAATTTTGATTGCCCATAAGCTTGCCCTAGGTAGCTCAAGAATGCCTTTGACCTAGGTTGACAGGACACAAAGGTGCATTTGTGTCTAAATGTGTTTGTTGCATCGTGACAAATGTAAGGACATAATGACAACCCTGCTTCCAACCTACTCACTAATTATTTGACCTCCTTACTTACCTATTTAAATAAACTTGACAATACATATCTTGTTTTGGTGGTGTAGTCCATTGGTAAAAACTTGGTTCATCAATGCTGAAGTGAAGGGTTCAATTCCTTATATTTGTAACTTATGTGAGTGCTTAAAATATTAAGGTAGGTAGGTAGGTTAAATTAACATAACTGGGTAGTAGGTTAGGTTAACTACCACCTGCCTATTTGCCTTTTTACATGGTAAACACATCCTTGAATGGTACCATTAAGAACCACCTTTCTAAAATCCAAGGAAACGTGGACCCATTTTAATTTTTTTAATTAATCTTTTTAAATTGTCCTTTTAATTATGGACTTGCACCGCAAAGGCTTTATGTTCCCCACCTATATACACATTATGGAAAATTTGTAAACACCTACATAGGTTACATAAGTAAGAAATTTGTTTTTTTGACAAGTGTTCCTAAGATTTTTGACCCCTTATCATTAAATGTCAAGTTGCACCAAAGTTTTTAAAAAATTGGTTTATCAAATATAGTCATTAGGGTATGGTCCAAATTGTTGATTGAAACAAAAAAAAAAAGAAAATTAATGTTGCAAATTTGTAAACATGCAATGGCCTTCCTAGTCTTGACCTTCAAAATTTTATGGTTTTTTAATGCATTATATATTTTTAAAATAAAAAAGAACTATTTGAAGCCTTCATAGAAAATAAAAGCATTAAAAAAAACTTGTTCTTTTTATATTCTTGAAAAAAGGAATCCCCAGTGTTACTTTCCTAAAACTTTTTCCTTCACCATTTATTTCGAAAATTAAAACTTAAATTTTTGTAAACTCAATTGAAATTTCAAATTGTACACAGCTTGGGTAATCTTTTGATATAAAATTTGAAGTGAAAAACCTAACCTTCCTTAAATGAATCCTATGTTGTCATGCACGGGGTGTTGTTGAATGCCACAAAAGCCACATTTGCAATAACGACCTTCACTGGCATTGTTGCAAACAAAATCACAACAATTGACAACACACATTGGTTGTTAATCCACTTATACATGGTGCAAGCTTGGAAGAGAATTCCCATCCTCTTATGTGTTTCGACAATTGGTGTTTCTATAACATCTAATAACATATTTGCATTGGTGTTTAAAATTCTACTAGATTTTGGTGGATTAGGATTGGAAAAATTGAGAGGTATGTTGGTTAACATGGGGTGTGATTATATTAGTGTGTTCTATGGCCATTAGCTTGATGTTACACTATAGTTCAAAAGTAAAAAATAGATTTAAATAAATTCGACATATTTATTAATAATGATAAATACAACACTTGAAATGAAATTTTTGATTCATCCTCAGTGGAAGAATTATATGACTAAAATGACTCAATATTTTTAATATCACTTCAAGAACATATGTGAACCACAAAATGAAAATGGAATTATGATTAAAAAAACAATGATATATTCCTAAAAAGAGATATTTTTAATCCATTTTTTTTCTTATCCTTACTAAAGTTCATTGTTTTGCCCATAAGATAAATTTGGTAGTGGTCACTTTGTTAAAATTGGATTTGGTGAAAAAGATAAAAGGTTTATTACAAGCATTTTATGTCTTTTTCACACATATTTCAAAAAAGTTTCTAGAATTCTATCAATTGCTAACCTAATCAACACCAAGGGCAACAAATTGTTCCAAAACATCACAACACATTAGATTTCTATGTTTTTTCTAACAAAATGTGTGTATGTAAAATGTAAAGTAAATAACAATATTCAAACTTTTCAATAAGTCCCCAAGTTGTGCTTTCACATTCTTTTTTAACTTTGTTAACAACATTTCCAAATTGGGTGAAAGGATGGTAAAGTAGACCACAAATGCTCCTTGTAGCATAAATGAAAAATAACTAGAAAATATTTTTTGATAAAAATTGAACTTAAATATATTATTTAGTTCAAGGATTAATATGAACATTTTCTTCAACTTTGTTAAATAAAGAATACATGTTTAAAGTAGGTTTAAATATATTCATGGCAATTGAAGCAAAGGTCATAGTCTATTTTATAGCCCTTTTGTAGATTATAAGTAAATGAAATATTACATTTTTTAAAATTTTGAATTAATGGGGCCTTAAAATTTAATTGTGGGTTTTCATCTTTTTCACATTCTAATAAAAATATATCTAGCTTATAAGGTAAAAGTAGGTTTTAAGAAAATACTAATTAATCAATTTTCAAACCTACTTGTTACCTACTTTTATTATATTAAAGTTCTTCAAATTTTATATTCAACTTACCATAAACCCAATGTAAGCATAGATGTTTTCAAAATAAAAAATAAAAAACTTTCCAATCTATTTTCTTGTGTTTTTGTAGAAAACTATCATTTTTTTTAATGGGATTTTACGCAAACATACTTCTTGGTCTAATTTACCATGCTTTCACTCGACTACTTTCATATGGTTGGATTTAGAGTTGGAAATTTTTCTTTCTTTAATATATATATATATTATCTACTATTCAACAAATGGAATAGAAGTCGAGATGTTGCAGCTATAGTCATAATGTGATTCAGAATGAATACCAAATTTCATCCACATGTAATTCAAACCTTGTCAAAGTCCATCAATCTCCACATGGTAGGTGTAACAACATTATATTCTTTCATCTCTTTCACAAAAAAAGGACGTTGTGCATGAAAGGCCCTCTTTCCAATAATAATGTCTAGATGTTTCTATTGAAAGCGCATGTAAAACTCCATCTACATAGAAATGTATAGTCCAAAGTAAGGTAATAATGGTTTTCAACAAGTCCAATGTACTCCATGTCGTTCGTCTAGTTTTAATGTACAATCTTTAGCAACTCCTAGTCCCTATAGTTAGTTCCTATACTTCTAGTTTCCAGTATTTCAATTTTATTCCATAACTCCAACATAATCCATATTTTTAGCTCATTTTCAGTCCACCTTTAATCTTTAGTAATTCCAATTTACAATCCAGAGTCAGTTCATGTTTACTCCATAGTTAATGCAAAACATCAATTAATCCGCAATGATTCCATAAATACTCCATAACATCATATTGTGTCCACCAGGTCCGATGCATTACATTGCATTATCACATCAAAGTCACAATAATTTCCATAATAACATATTGACAATACTTGAAGTCCCTTCAAGGACCTACTTATCCACTAAGTCCACAAAAATATCTTTTAAGTTTAAGGACATCATCAACTATCCATAAGTCCCCCTAAATTCCAAGATGAATATTATAAAGTCACAAACAATCCATTGAAAGATAATTAACAAGGCTTCTACTCCCTTCTAAGGTCCATTGTCCATAACATCAGGATTAATGTCTAAGTCCACATCTAGATTCCACTTGAAGTCCAACCATACCATCAATTTTAGACAAGGTTCATAAAACTCACCTGATGAATCCATACAAAACATAGCTACCTTGAGCCTATGCACAATCAAAGTCTATAAAGATTGAAAGAAATGTGATTTCAAAAAAATTTACAAAAAGTAAAGAAAATGTATTCCAAATAATAGCCTTATACAAATACCACAATGTGCAAAAGACTTATTACTCACCCAACTTTCCATCAAATAATGGGTTGGCTTCTCATCATGCTAGAAAGGCGATATTTGCCTCTACGTGACTTTTTGTTTGTCAAGACTTATCTTCATCTCAGAAACCCACCAAACCACCATAGTAGTAATTGTTACAACACTCAAAACATTTAATCTTTATTTCCTTAGTGACAAAGTCCATGAGAAAATCCCATTGGAATCAAAATGCTTATAGCATTGTACTACTAAAGACACATTATGATGATGGACACCTAAAATGTGGGCCTTTTGTTTTAGCGATGAAGGTTTATCAGCAAAGCCTAGACTTGTAGTCAAGCTTGTGCAAGTTTTAACCCCACCTCTTTAAAAGTGAACAAAAATGCACTAGAAGGTATTGTTATGATTATATATATTAAGCTTGTCTACAATGTTTGTTGCTTCAAACCTTTAAACCTTTGTGTGGCCAGTGATTTTTTCAGATCCAAGGTTAGGTCATTGAGTTTCTTTACAATGTTTCATGATGTAAAGCCCTTTCTTCTAAACCCTTCTCTCTATGAAATAAGAGAAGGAGGCTATATCCTACTCTTTTAACATAGTTTCCTTTTCTAGGGTTGCTAGTTTACCTTCTAGCAACCCAACATTATCTGAAGCATCTTTAGCTTCTAATGTGTGTTGACAAAATAATCTCAAATTTTGTACACATGTCATTCCACTCCTTTGCATGGCTTTCATGATGAGTAACCATCTCTTGTGTGGTAGCCATATTTTCCTCAAGTCCTTAGGTTTAAGGCTCTTTAGTCTAAGATGATTCTACAATTTCATGTTCATTAACTTGTCCCATTGCCTCAGATGGTTGGAATTGTAATTCAACTGCTATTACTTTTAAGGAATCAATTTTGGAAGTCTAGGCCATTCACTTTACTTTGAGCATCATGCAAAAAGATGTGCCTCTATTGCTATTGATGCACCAAACTATGCTTCATGGGAGTCAACCTGTAACAATAGAAAGATGAATTTTTTTTTGTATTCAACTAGGGGACCTTTTGATAATCACAATCTATCATAAAAAAAACAGTGGGTCTACATTTCATCAAGTGTGTACATAGCCATGGGATGTTCTATATTTTTTACCTTGATAACAAAAATATAATTTCATTGTTATATATTTGTAAATATAATTATGCAAAGGAATTGTGTTTTATAGCAAAGGAACCAAGTCTTTAATAATATTCTCTACCTAGACATGCTTCAAGTCTTCCTCCGACTCTATTAGCCTTTGTACTAAAGTGTGGGCATTTTTGTCTTACTCTTGTTGTTCAAACTACTTCCTTAGTCTTTTCCAACTTTTTTTTTCTCTTCGTTGGTTTCTCTTTTCCTTATTCATGATAAACTATTTTTTTCAGATCTAAATCTCTATAACCATTATCAAGTAATCTCTTCATTCTATTTTAATTAAGTTTTAAATCCAAATTTTGGAGAGGTTTTTATTTTTACCATTAAAAATATGTATATTATCTAGAACTCTTTGCATTTGAAAACCTGTGAAAATTCAGGCTTTAAACCACTTGTGCATTCTTCAAATGGGGATAGACAAATTCAATGGAATTTGTGCCAATGTTAGTACATTGCCCTAAGGGTGATGGCTGACGAATATAGCCCCTTTTAAAGAGCTTGACACTGCCAAAGGTCTTAGGTTCAAACTCATTGGTGTGGAAGTGAACCTCCTCCCAGCCCTCTACCAATGAGCTTGATTGGGGGTGCCATCGGCTTATCAAGTTGGGTTTGCCATTAACTTGTCAAGTTGGGTTTTGCGTAAAAAATAAAAATAACCAAGTTGGTGCATTAAAACATTTTAGTTTTCAACCTTTTCATGCTTAACATGTGTAGTTGGCATATGCATATCAAAAAAATGAATAGCAATATTAATGGGCAAAAGCATAGTAAGGTGTCACAATTTTGGCAGATTAAAGTCCCTTTTCAAAGTCCTTTTCTAGTGTAGTTGAAAACTAGTTTAAAATATGAATATTTAGATGATATTGAAAATAACATTTTTTTCCATTTCCAATTTCAAATCATGATGTTATAAGAATATATTTTTTAAATGTGTTAAAAATCTTTTAAAATAATTATAGTTTTTGAAAATTTTAAAAGTCCATAACATAATAAATTAAAATCACATTCCATTCATTCAATGGATCTTTAGTTTCTTAAACATAATTCATCCAATGTCCCAAAGTCTTAAACACATAAGAATAACACATTGTAAAATAAAAGTCCATATCCATGAGTTTTGCAAGTGTGACAAAAAATGTGGGCAAAATTCAAAAGTTCATTATTTATTGGCTATTCACGATTTTGATTTGATTTTTTCATTTTGAAAGGTTGATTATGATAGCTTTCGATAAGTGAATCCCTTTTTTTATTATTTCAATGGATTTTATTTTATTTATTTTCTTGTACCTGAGGAATACAAGAAAAATTGCCATTGTGACATTCATATAAGGTCACCATAGTGTGCAAACACCCTAACAACCATTACAACTTTCTAGAATGATTTAAAAGCCTATGGTTTTGCATAAAGATTACTTTAAAAATTGTGAGTTTTTCATACATAAATCATAATTAGTTTACCCACTTAATTCCATGTAGTTTAGAATAGGTGTGTTTCAAATCATGGCCCCATGAACAAGCAAATGTTCATGAACCTTTGTAGATTGAATTTGTGCATATTCCCATCTTGAATGCCACACATGTTTGTGAAATAACAAGGCTTAGTGCTTCAGCATTTGTGTCTTTCAACCACAAGTATTAATTATATCGACCTTTGTTTCTCCTCATAGCACAAGGTGAGTTTTGTAAAGGAGATGATTGCAAACATACATGTGACATGATTTCTTGTAGTTCATATGCTTGTGACCAATGTATTAAGTCATGAACTTCCGTAAATTACAATCTACAATCCATCTTGTGTTACTAAATTAGATCTATTTTCTTCCCAGTAGGTCTATTAGATCACCAAAGTAGCAATCTAAAGTGACCTATAAGATGTGGTTTTCTATTTTGTTAATATTTTGTTGGTCAATTTATTTTTTCCAATATTAGTGGTGGGTGCAGCCTAGTGTAGGACATTGATGTTATGTTGGTCCTAGCAAGGGGTGAAATACCAATTGACAAGGAAACATTAGCTGGCATGGGCATTAGTCATGTGGTATGGATCTAGGACAAATTCCAAGAGTTAATGAATGTTGTACATGGTTTTAACTTTTATTAATATTTTCATGTCATTACAGGTTGTTAGCTTGCACCAAATTCAAACTTTTTAACCTTGTTTTTTATCTTGTGAAATCTATGAAACATCAAATTGTCATCATTCCAACTTCCTCAAACTTGTTAAAAAACAAAAATAAAGGGTAGAATGAAGGCTTGTCTATTTTTTTAAAATGAATGTGATGGCAAGGATTTGGGTTGAAATGCCAATATTTTGGATTTTGTCATGATTCCATTAATTAATTCATGGATGGAATGATCCCCACTCCTATGAAAAATAGACAAATATGTCATGCTTTTAAAGAGCTTTCATATATTCCTCCATTATTGGCATTTGACCAATTGTCACTCCCAAACTTGCTATTACTTGAACCAATTTTGAAAGGTACATTGTGTTTTTTCAAAATTTAAAGTAAGGTTTTAAAGGCAGCATGTGCTTCAGATGTCAATGTAGGTCATTAACTACATAGTCATTCAAGATCAAATTATCCTACTACTAGTCCTACATGTGTGTTATCCACTTGGGCAATAGGACATATGTATGGGGATTGACCATATATATAGTAGCTACATAAACATATTATTGTTGAATAATGAAAACACTTGAGAATTACCTTTGGTAATTAATGGACATATTGTGTGTGACATTGTTTATGGTGTAGGGCATGACAATTTGATAGCACTATTGTTTGATAACATAAATAAAAACAACCAAGGAATGTTAAATCATTTCAAAGTAAGAGCTTCTACATGCCTTTCATTTTTTATGGCACTTTGTAATGCGCATCTCAAGTGTATCCTAGCCTTGTATATTGTTTGTTTATACTCATGGTTGATGCTTTTGCTGATGAAACCAATTTTTTTGCATGAATGTCAGTTGATTCTTGCAAGGCTTCTTGGTAGAAAATTTTGATCCAAAGGCTTGAAAAAGGATGCACTTGAAATTGTTGAGATATATCACATTGTAGGGTTAAGTAGGAGATAAGTTTATCCCCTTAGAAGAAATTGTTGATGGATGGGATTGGGTAGGAGGAGGCTAGGGAATACTATTGACATCAAATTCATGGTGCATTTAGGAGTTCTAACTACCAAGTTGGGTAAAAATACCTTCAACCATGCCATCACATGTGTTATTTAAATTGTAGTTGAAATCCCATGTTCAAATGAGTAGAATTGGCACAAAAAAAACCCTATAACTTACATTGTTCAAATTCGCATGTTTCTTCAGTAATTTTTTCTTGATAGTTCTTGGAATTTTTTCTAGAATCATTTGGTTCTATCCATAAGTAGAATGAGGAAGGTCAATAGTTTAGACCTTGCCTTTTGATCAACCTCCCTTTATTATTCCAGGAGGTGCAAAATTTTAAAAAATACATTTTAGTTCATGAGATGTTTCAATTCTCTTAATGATACTATTTTTTGTCTTGAACTTGCATTGTTTATGATGCATTCTATTGATTCTGCATTCCTACAACATTTCACATGCAGATTATGGGGAACAAAATGAATGCATATGCAAGATTAACAAAGGTTGAAAAAGCTAGGGTTGTTGAAACAAGTCAAGTTGTTGCAATAGCTCGAGCCATAGATGCGACAACACAGTACCCAAGATCATTCATCCTTGCCCTTTCGGATGATCTTTTCATCACCCAAATCTGGTCACAAATGTGTGACTAGGTTGATAATGGGCTAGAGGGAGTTTTGGTTGAACTCCAAGGTTAGAGACGTGTTTAAAGCATGGTGTGGGTTGGTTAAAACTAAAGTGGTATGGCTTGCATTGATGGCATCAAAATTTGACGGGATAACATATGCATTATCACTTCATAAGTGGGCCCATTTGACATTTAACATTTGGTGGAGGTTAGTCCAATGTTTTGACATTGTTGCAAATGCATAAGAGGTTGGTGACTTGGTCGACCTTAAATCCACTCAAACTTTAGAAGGGTGAGGAACTGATATGATGATATTTTATGGGGAAAAGGGGGTGGTTATTGTGATGGTAATGGGAAGGATTGTGAATGTTCCATTAATAGCAAAATGGATTGTACCACTTTAAAGGGCATTATGCATGCTTGATGAATTACCACATTGATGAGAGAAATGTGTTGTTTTGGTGTCATTTTGAGTGGATTGACTTGGCATTTATGGAAAAGGTTGAAAGGAACAATTCTTCCATTATATGCTAAATGATGGACAAAATATTATTTTCCCTATATTTATCATTGTATCTTTTCCCATAATTTCCATTTGTAGGTGACTATCACAAACTTGATTAATGAACTACTCAAAGTTGGGCAAAAGCTACCATGGCATTGGAATAGGGCCACCAACTATGTGATGTGCATTGCTCACCTTCCAAGTAGGTGTTGTAATAGCCATTGCAGATGAGTGTTTTGTATAACATGCCCATAATAGGTCATGGTTAAATTTAATTTAGGTCCACCAATCTCAATTGAATGCACCAAGTATCTAGGTCAATTTGTGATGGGAAATTTATGCATTTTGAACTACTCACTTATTGATTAATTTTCAAGTTTTCTAGAATGAAACAATGGCATTAAAAAAAAAATTCATTGAATATCAGGTTGCATTTCATGAACATTAAAATCTTGGATGCAAGTTTATCTTCTAAAGACTTTAGTATTTTTTGCATGAGCTCACATATTGTTAGGAACTCTTGATTAGCTAATCTATTTGCGTTGGTTGGAATTCTTCTATATTTACAACCATTCCTTGTTTTAGTTTCAATTATGTAGAATTGGGGGTTGGGCATTGGGAGTTTGGACATGGAGATGCTTCTTAATTAGCACCATCATCATGAGTAAATGCCCTTCCCCCCTCTCTTTCAAATTGTGGACCACAAGAGTCCCTTGGAATTCCTAAAACATTTAGAAGCTTTGAATGTCTGGTTATGGCACCTTGATGATTTTATATTATTCTAATTAAGTAAAACCATTATTACAAGCACAATATGTTAGTAAGGCCTCATGGAAGTAACTGAACATGCTAAATTTAATGCAGGTTGAAGGGAAACTTGGGATGAGAGGCTACACAGAACAAAAGAGACTGTGACTAATGAACTTGGATTGTCAAAATATAAGTGCCCTTGTTTCTATTGTTTTGGGGGTAGGAGGCCTATATTGAGGTCAACTATTAGGGCCCACTTTAGAAAACATGGACATGATCCAAAGTTGGTGAAACCTTTACTGGTACATTGTCAATTTTTAACAAAAATCTACTTGTATAAAATTAAATGAATGTGTTTGGAAAGGATGCCATAGCACATTGATATCAAGCCCCTGAAAGTTTGTGTTTCAAAATTAGTTATATAAAACATGTATTGTATAATGCATGTCTATAGATTCTGATGATGTCACTTGTGTCATGTGTGTATTCTTGCACTCTTTTAACACTATTCATCATAGGGGGTTGATGGAGCTAAATCAGAAGCCCTAAATGAAAGGGACATAGTGGGTCATTGTAGCATGGTGGCAGACAAAGTTCCAAACATGGATCAAAACATTCAACTAGGAAGAATGATAATTGACACCATTTGAAGGTGTGATGAGTTACAACAAAATATTAATGGATAGGTAGGACCTTCCATGGTAGCCAACTTGTTGATGGTGAGCCTTCTGATGGGGATAACAATGTAGGTGATGATTTTGACCTTGAAGGCATGGACCTAGATCATGATGATGATTATGATGAAACAATGTCAAATATGTTTAGAAAGGCTCAAACCTCATTATATGAAGGTGGTGCCACTAGTCACTTCGCCAATATCCTCTTACTCCTTAAATTGTGCAATACACATGGAGTCAACAACATGTTTATGGATGAGCTTTTCTCACTATTGAAGCTTGACCTATTCCCAAGGGACAACATCCTTCCAAAGTCTTTGTATGAAACAAGGACTGTAATGACGTAGTTGGGGTTAAGTTACAATTCAATTCATGCATGTTATAACATGTGTGTTTTGTTTAGGGGAGAACTGAAAGGAACCACATCTTGCCCAAAGTGCAAGAGGTCAAGGATTGTTGAAGGGTCAAATATAGTTCCTTGCAAGGTGTTTTGTCACTTTCCACTGATCCCAAGATTGAAATGGATGTATAAGTGTCCAACCTTGGTAGATTTGATGACTTGGCACAATGTAAATAAAAGCACTGATGGATTGGTTTGTTTGATTTGTGTATCAAAAACTTGGAAACACATTCACATGACCCAACCTGATTTTGCAAGAAATCCTTGCAACATTAGGTTGGGTCTAGCCTTTGATGGGGTAAACCCATATGTTGACCTATCTACAAATCACTTTACATGGCTAGTACTACTCCTCAACTACAATATGCCTCCTTGGTTGACAACAAAGAAATTTTTTGTGATGTTAATTTTGCTTATACTAGCGAATGATTTTGTAAAAAATGAGAACATAAACGTGTATCTACAACCATTAGTTGAGGAGTTGGAAAAATTATGGAAAGGGGTGAAGGCCTGTGATGTGACAAGGCCATAAAGTTCATTTGAATTTATGTTGAGGGCCATTTGCATGTGGAGTTTGCATGATTATCCTGCATATGGCCTATTTGTTGGTTGTTAAACAAAGGGCTATTTGACATACCCTTTATGTGGTCCAAAAGTGGGTATTAGACGTTCCTCACATTTGAAAAAAAAATCTATCTTGGACAATGATGTTACTTGCTAAGGGCCACCCATATAAGAGAGATATTGATGCATTCAATGGACAAGTGGAGCTTAAGTTTGCACCACCTAGAGTTTTTGCTACTGTTTTTTTATGAAGGGTTAAAGAACATGAGGCATGGTTGGCAAGAAGAACCCGTGCATTAGAGGATAGGGAAGACCTTGTCCATACACATGGTGTGAAAAGGGAAAGCCTTTTCTTCTGCTTGCCTTATTAGCAAGTTAGATTTTCTTGATCCCCTATTAGCACATACATGTATAATCTTATTTCCTATCCTTTCACATTACAACCTTGATTTCATCGATCCCTAATTTTTTTCAAAACATTCATTAGCATAAATTTTTCACACTAATCTTGGATAATCTCCTATAATAATTCATGATCTGTAGTTCAAGTGCCCATTAATTTGAAGGAAAAAATCAATTACAACAAAAATTTTAATGCATGTATTATTATTTGCTTGAATTTTGGTTTGCTAACCATGTTAACTATGATTTTCTAGTTATGTTCTAATGTGTCCACAATTTATGTTCCTGATCTCCAAAGTCTTGTAATGTTGTGTGCAATTAAGATTTGTAGAAATCTTTCTAAGTTTTCTTTTGATCATCCTCTTGATGAACTTTCAAGGATTGTTGATTATAAGATCTACCCTTTCTAATTTGTTTTTGAAAGCACTACTACAAAATGTGGGTGCAGTTCACTAGACCAATGAATTCACTATTTTTTTACTGGTCCCCATTCATTACAACTAGTGAAATCACTTGGCATATAGGGACACCTTTTGTTGTAGTGAAGTAATTTACCCCCTTTCTCTGAAGTGGGCTTGGTTGGGTGATTAAAAATTTTACTTTTTTTTTTTTTTTTTTTTGTCTAGAGAAAG
>Ga0116227_10013313_pt1 | contig 12974 bp, 12 predicted proteins | sample S1TSphgellanicum_FD_89693 | JGI IMG/M metagenome (GOLD analysis project Ga0116227, IMG submission 89693) | Host-associated microbial communities from peat moss isolated from Minnesota, USA - S1T2_Fb - Sphagnum magellanicum MG | ecosystem: Host-associated > Plants > Peat moss > Unclassified...
AATCCGACTGTCCGGGCCGGTTTCCGGTCTCGGAATCCGACTGTCCGGGCTGGTTCCGCCAGTCAATTAAAACGCGGAACCGTCGTCGGACGCACAGACAGACACCACTGTTGTAATTATATACTAGTGTGGGCCCGTGCATAATGCACAGGTGTGTTATATACCCCCCTCGGTCCTTCCCATTTTCCACTTCGGTTCTTTACCCCGTCGACCCTCCCCCGGTCCTTCCCATTTTCCACTCCGGTTCTTTACCCTGTCCGGAGTCAGGGGAAGTTACTTTCTTCCTGTCCTTTAACTACTGCCCGTCCGGAGACAGGGGAAGGAACTTTCTTCCTTTACTGCAACTGCTGCTGCGGCTCTTGTTGCTGTAAATAGACGGATTTCATCCATTCGGCTGGATGACGGGACGGATGACGATTCGAGCGGCTTTGCTGTAAATAGAGGGAGTTCATCCATACGGCTGGATGACGGGACGGATGACACATTGTCCCACCCTTCGACTTATATTTAGTAGTTTCCGTAGCCACTGTCCGTCCGGGACCATTGTCGGCGGCCATCCTTGCTTTAATATATGTAATAAGATATTTATAAAAAATTTAAACAAAATATGATAAATAAGTGATATTTTGTCACCATGTTAGTTTTAAATCACTGGGGCTTCATGTTGCTTTTCTGTACTGGAAAATCAACCATTTTTCTCTTATGTTTTCATGTGGTTTCAAAATAGTTCATTACTTATATTGATCTCAAATATAATATAATATAATTTGAATTAATATAAGTATCATGGACATGAAAAGGCACATGTTAATTTGCATTCTCATATCCATGTTCGTGGAGGAAAGTAAAGAGATAGTAGTTATGCTTGAAGGAAATGACAAGGTAGATATGAATTGTCTTTGGAATTGTTTCAAGAATCTACGTATGGATAACCATACAAGAAATTTGGAAAACTTGCCCATATATATTAGTTCCTTGTTTCTCTTGTCATTGCAACAAATGTATGATATTTTCATAACATAGGTGAAATGATGAATAAATTTTTTAAAATTGTAACCTTTTGTATAAAATGAAATAAAATTTAAAGTTTTTGATAAGTTTATTAGTTATTATGTTTGACATTTGTGAATCATTGAGTAGTAGTGTTAAGTTGTTAACAGAACATTAAATTTATCCGTAAAGTAATTTTCAATTTCAACATTAAAGTTATCTGTTCACTTTCAGCCTCACTTTGATCCTAATTGTTCTATTCATCCTCTCTTTTTGAGCTATCCATAAAGTGCTACAGGACCAGTCTTCAAAACACAAGATAAAATCCTCAATTTTGATTACCATAGTCACTTTCTAACCACACTAGATCTACCTTCATGGCCTTGGACTAAGAGGGTACCTAACAGGGAGCTATCTAGTATGGGGCTGACTATGTTAGACTTCCTTACCTTCTTATCTATGCATTAGTTAGCTACCTATTTACCTAGGGGTTACCTATCTACCCATGGGCTATTTAGGGGCTACCTAGAGAGCTATTTAAAGATTTCTGAGGGGATTATTCAGGTGATACCTAGGGATTTCTAGTTAGGGGCTACCTAGGGGCTATTTACAAGATTACCTACAAACTTTTTATGTTAGGGGATACTTATGGGGTTACATAAGAAGCTATTTAAAGATTACCCAAGGGGCTATTTAAGGGCTACCTTGGGAGTTATTTAGAAGACTACGTAATGACTTCTTACAAGGTTACATAGGGGGGCTATTCAGAGGCTACCTAGTAGGTTATTTAGGGGGATATTACTTAGGATTACCTAAGGGCTGCTTTGGTTAGGGAATTTGTAGGGACCATTTAAGGGGTTACATAAGGCTTACTTAGGATACTATTTAGGAACTCCTTAAGTTAAGAGATGCTTAAGGGGTTATGTTTGGGGCTATTTGGGTCTACCTAGGTTATATAAGGCCTACCTAAATGTATATAAGGGCTACCAAAATCATAATCCAAACCCCTAATCCCCACTCCTAAACCAAAATCAAAAGCATAATCCAACATTTTAATCTTTTGCAAAAGGGTAATTCATAACCTTTGCTTTAAACCCATAAGCTTTGTTTTATCAATGGGGACCTATATAAGTGCAAATGTTTCCCATTTATTTTTTCTTTTTTATGTCTCACCTGTGGAAAGATTTTTTCACTTGGAAATCATGGCTTCATCTTTAAGCCATGGGTTTAGCTTTATATGAAATAATTATAGCTCCTTGTCCTCAAATGATGATGAGATGATGCAAAAAATGTTTATAAACATGGATAAATAGAAACAATTTACTTTTGCAATTACAATTGTTGCTGCCAATTCATCTCACATGTTCAATGCCAATGAATTGGAAGGTGGTCAATCAATGTATTTAGGCATGGTAATTCAAGTTGTGTTAATTACTATGTGAGCAATGTCAAGACTTTGACCAATTTCACTTTGGTTGAATTTGACAAGTTGGCATTACCAGTGGGTCCCACCATTGCACACCATGCACAATCTATCAGTGAACACCACATTCAAGTTTTAAATTAAAGTTTTGATTTTATGGTTTGCATTCTAAGATTTGAATTTAGGGTTTGAATTAGGGATTTGATGATATGGGTTTGTTTTTTTCTAACATTCTTCTGTCATTTTTCTCCAAAATGTCTTTCCAACTTAAGCTTGAAAAAGTAGAATGTTTGGAGGCCATCCAACTGCTGACTTGAAATAATTGATCAATGACAGACTCAGCAATTTGACAGCAAATTCCGTCAAAATTTCTGCTTCAATCAAACACTTTCAAAACATGTCTTAGAGTGATAATTATAGCCTGCAAACAAGACACTAAACTTCCATTCTATGCTTGTTGCATTACATTGCGATGAAACTCTCCTTTTCAGAAGCCATTTTTTTGGGTGTAACATGCCACCAACCCAACCTGCTAATCAGTTTTGTTACTCTGAAATATTGGCAAAACACATGGCCAGGAGGAAATGTAACGGGGATCCCCACCCACTTTTCTTTATTGAAGAAAAATAGGCTGCATTTTTTATCATTTTGTGCACAATTTAGGCATTCACATACATCTCACCACAGAAATTGTAGACACCTTTGGCACTGGAACAATCAAACTCAAGTTTTAGAATTCTGAGAATCCTATTGCACACTCCATGCGTACAAGAGGCAAAAGTGCCACAACACGAAGAATAGCTACAAATAGAAAATGCTGTGAAAGGCTACAAAAACTGGAGCATTTGGTAACAATGAAACAACTGAAAAGGTTTTTAGTTGTAGAAAGATGGGACCTTTTTGAGGTTTGCAACCCATCCAACACTAGCAAGCTAATGTGTTGATGTGAAAGTTGAAGCTACAAGACTTCTGTTGCCCTCCCATAATACCTGTTAATGAAGGCAGCCTGTGACAGGACAAGGTCAATTGATGTGGATTCAATGCAGGGGAATAACTTGGAGTGCAACCGATCAAGTACAGAAAAACCAGATTCCTACTCAGCACACCAAACATTCATTCACAAATGACTGTCAAATTGTCAAGTGCTTCAGAATAAAAACAAAGACACAAATGAACCAAACAGCACAGAACATCTTGAAAGAGAGTGATGCACTGAGGGGGGGAAAAATCATAAACAGAACTAATGATAACAATGCTCACCTTCACTTCTGTGATATCAGGTGCATGTTCACTTTTGACAGGGTAAAATTTATAAAACCTCATACTTTCAAACCCTTCTTTTACTTCCTTGCTCATATCATCAAGAGCTTTCTTCCGTGCCAATTTTGCCTGACACAAAGAATTGCAAGAATGAAAACATATCAGGAATGTACTAAATGACATTCTCCAAACAAGCTCCAAAAAGGCATATAACAAAAAAACTTCCCAGAACCAGTCAAGAATGAGCATCACCAAGTATGGAACACAGAAGATGGACAGTTTACCTCTCGGACTTTCTTCTTTTCTACTGCCACAGCATCTTTGAGATATTTCTGCATCATATTGAAACAATGAACCACCGTTAAGAGACAACTAACTACTACAAGATATAATGATTAGTGCATATCAAAAGGCTACAAACACACGCCATACAAGAGAGAACACATCTAGTAACAGATTCCACACACTGCTGAGAAGCAGCAGCAATTAGAGCAGCATTTGAAGACACAGCTGCCATCTAAGCTTTAGACCTCTGCACCATATGTCTATGACATTGCAGAGAAAAATCCACAGTAACACTTGGAGATGACAAGAATGATGCACCTTGTGAGTGCCACTCACAAAAGTATCAGACCACAATCTGCACTATGAATAGCAGTGACTTAGCTACCATTACTCCCCACCGACTTGCAGCAGGACTTCATCAGCTGTAATGGTGGGTATAGACAAGTAGAGAATAATCCTTATCCTGAGTATCTGTTTCATTGCCAGACCAACTGGGAGACCCAGTCATGATGTCAGCTAGCACTCTAAGAGACATATGAAACAGGTCCATAGTATCCTTGTTCAAGCTGCAACAAGACTGTTAAGGTAAGCTTCATTTTAACTTGCCCATGTACAAACACTTTATACTACATTGAATTCCCTAAAGAGAAAGTCTGGGTCGTGTGAACTTTTGAACCTGGAATTTTTCCTTCTCCCCTGCAGGCAGCTCCTCATCCTTGATCAAATTGTCTGTGAACTCCTGCAAAATGAACAGAAATCAAACACTAAGACTAAATCAAGTATCACATGCTTCAAGCTTGAGTGATTTGAGCCAGCAGTGTAAGAAACAAAAATGAGAATACAGAGTGTGTCAAGCTTTCAAAACCATGGGACACAGATGTGAATGTATTTGCAGTCCTTCCACAAGAAATGGATACTTTCAGTCTGTACCTCAACTTCATCAAACTGCCAATCAAACTCTGTGACAACCTGCCCAAAAGCAACGATGTGACAATATTAGTCTCAGTCTCAACTATGCATCAATGCCAACCATTGCAACAGTGTGTTCCCTGTCACATAAGCCATGTCACCTAACTGACTCCCATACACCATCAAGACTCAAACCAAACTTCATAACTGTCCAGGAGCTGTACACCCACATATAACTTTAGCTATAGCAATGCACCTTAACAATCACCACCAAGGACCAAAATGTCTGGACAGAAATGGAAGATAATCATATTGTGGTTTAAAAAAAAATCCAACAAGAAGAGAGCCACTGCTCCTTGAATGAGGGTTGAGGGATATTGAATGGCTAAGATAGAGTGGTTACTGGAGGCTTGGCATCATCCTCCATAGGATACATGATGTTCACCACAGTCTCATCAATTGTCTCATCCTCCTTCAAAGGTGAGTAAATATCTGAAACACACCACAGCAGAAGTCAAGGTTCAGGGTTCTATAATTCCTTCTCTGCACAGCTAGCACTGCCAGCCAGTACACTACAGAAAAAACATAGTCGATTAAGAACTCCAAATGAGTCTCTGCTACAAGATTCACTGCAAACGTGTCTGCATAAGTTAGTGTCACGAATTGCTTCTACACATAAGGGAAATAACATCAAAAAATTATATTATGTACAGATCCAATGGGGAGGAACAATTGCTCATCACTAATCTATTGCATTGATGATGAAACTGAGAAATGTAGCATGACTCACAAGGTAGACAGTACTCGTACTTCTTGATCCTTTCCTGTTTCAATTGCTTGAGAGCAGCCCTGTATTGCAGTTTAGGGTTGAAAATTCAGCTGTCTTGGCTCACAGTTTCATATATTCGCACAGGACAACCACATTTTATAAAGCCATAGATTCCTATTAACATCTCATGACAAGACTCAGTGGCAAACATAAACTTACCTGGAATGCAGATGGCAACTGTTCAACCTTGTAAAATATATACCTTTTTAAAGAAAAAGTACAGGCTACTTGGCAAAAACCAGGTAGAAGAGTAGTTTTGTGGAAGAGACAAAAAGCAAACTCACCTTCGCTGTGTGCACTTCAGGGTGAAAACTTGGGCCTTGAAGCGCTCCACTGCACTGTTGCTGCAGTAGCAGGCATAGGAACAAGTAACCCTCAGAACCACAAAACAAATAGGGCCACCTCCATGGTACCACAGAAAGAAATAGATAGGTGTAGATATTTGCACATACTCTCGGACTTGTGGTGGTAGATAGGGCACCCAACCCATCTTCATCTCCTTCATAGGCACAATCAATTCATCCTCCCTTTGTACAGACTTGATCCCTATTTTGTCAGATGGTGGAAATGGTGATGTCACCTGCAAAACAAATATGGGTTCAGAGCTCAAACCTCACAAAGTGAACAGCAAAGTCAATAACATATGCTTGAAGCCTTGGCTGTTCAAAAACATAACATTGCAGTGCAAGAGAGTGGACAGACTTGGGGAGACAGCATTGAATATGCCAACCAAAGGGTTCAATTACAACCAGGTAGTAATACTTACCGCCACAACTGCAGGGATGTGAATAACTCTTGAAGCATCTTTAAAGTGTATGAGCTGGGCTGTAATCACAGTCACAATTCACACCCGACCATCAGACAGGGAACTCAATAGTGAAGAAGCTCTGAGGTTATTTGGTTGAAAAACACATCTATCTCATAGTTGAGACAAAGGAACTTACGCTCAGTGCATCCAAAAAGGTAAACACGCTTGCCATGGAGTTTGCCTCCCTCCTCAAATGCTTCCTATACCACAAAACATACACAGTTAAATCCAACAACAAGTCTGCATTATGAAGTTGCACTACCAAGAGGAAACTGAGTTTCAAATGTGTGATCAAGAAAAAAAACGCAGGAGTGGGGTAGAGGTCACCATAAACAATGCATTCAACAAGATTCTAGAGCAGCAGAGAACTAGATATCAATCTGACTACAGAGGAGTACCGTATATGCACACCTCAAGGTTAGAAAAGTCCCAGTCGATTTCATAAACCTTGTCATATTGGTCCCACTGCAGCACCATGACAAACAGATGTTCTCTTCTCTTCATCATAGCAAAAGTTTGGGAAACAAGTTTTCTCTACAAGATTGTGGAGAAAATCTCCACAACAACAACAAAAGCTTGGGAAACAAAAGTATGCAAAAATGCAACCTGTCATACAAAGCTGAAAGGCAAATATTATCACTGGGAAAACAAAACGATTCCTACACACAATCACCACAGCTGGGAAGTTCACATACCTCAGTGCCCACAGGGAATGCTTCCTTCCACAGCATTGACTGCCAACATTCCAACAAATCCAGTATGAACATGGAAGAACAACACTACACCATGAGGTAGATACGACCACAAGCATTGCCTTTCCTTTCTTCTTAACCTATGGTCGAGCCTCTTACTCTTGAGAGACATTCTGAGCAGTGAACTAGCTCTCTCGCAGGATAGGTTTAAGAGGGGCAAAAACCTTACCATGCTTCCAGGCTCTTCCACTTCGGTGTCGACCACAGTGGGCTTGGCGCGCGAGGACACTCGCCTCTTGGACGTGGACGCCATGCTGTGCCCTGGTTGTGGCATCCAGGCTCCCTGTTTAGTCCTTCCCGGACTCTGAATCCGTGCCCTTTTGTTCCCTCGAATTGCTGTGTGCTTGCTGAGATCCCAAAAACCACACGGGAAACTCTTCTGGAACGAGGGAGGACCTTGTTACGTCGTCGATTTGTATTTCTTCTTCCTCTTCTCTCTCTCTCTCTCTCTCTCGGAGGAAGAGGGCAAACACTTCCAGACACACTATACTGACAGCACACACATCCTACAAATCCCACAAGAAAAATAAAATGGTAAACACAACTCTGCTCGCCAATAAATTTTAAAAAAAAAAAAAAAACGAAACCGGTGCAAGCTTCCTATCTAAGAGCAAACAATCTGCCTTACAAACAGATAATGCAATTCTTCCCTTCTCGCTCCACGGTGAATCCAGAATCAAAACATAAAAATACACACATACTTTCCAAACCGATGGGGCACGAGCACAGAAACACACAAAAGCCCTCTCTCTCTATCTGTATAGCTCTACGATATACAGAGAATGTCAGAAACAGAGAAGAGTTTCAGAACCGAGAGACAGACACAGACACACAGAGGACTGATAAAACCTCCACAATTTTTGTACAATCTTTTTTAGCGTAGAAACAAGGTTTAGCTCTTTGGGCTTCTGCCTGGAAATCCAGCAGTGCAAAACGATGAACGAAGCTGCTGATGATGATGATATGCTCACCGTGTTGATCTCTTCCCTCTCCGCAACAACAGAGGATGAAGCTCTGAATCCTCCTCACACCGCCTTTTCGTCCCACGCCTGCCTGAGGCCCTTACAAAGCCTTTCTCTTCTTTCCCTTAGGGTTTCTGGAGAACAGGACAGCCAAGAATAGGGAACAAGTATAGGAACTTCGGGAACTAATTCGTAGGTAGGTACCAGTAAACCCTACATGTATATCTACATATATGTGGTACATTTTTATTTGTTTTTCAATTTTCTGATATTGTGTCACTGGCTAGCATCCCAAGAGGGATTTAGCATTAAATGGCGATAGATTCTCAAAACCTGTCTAAATATTTTTAAAACTAGTTAAAAATTTGCTAACAAACTAAAGTCAGAGTCCAAATGTGGCGAAAGTTTTTCAAAAAAAATTTTTTTGGGGGAAAATTTGACGATTTTGTTCAGAAGAAAAGAATATTGCAACAGGATATTCCTCTTTTTTCAATTTTTCGCATTTAGATGAAATTTCACACCGAACAAATGCTGCTTGGCAGCTTTGACACTAATAATTATATTATAGTAGAAAATTGAAATGCTAAAATTTTCTCGTTTTATTATTATTTTAATGGAAGGAAAATAAAGAATCTTTTGAGTTATTTTCGAATATTCTATTTTGAACATGAAATCTTGAAAATTAGTTAATTATATTACAAGGGGGACGGGGGAGGGGAGGGTGGGGTTCTTTTTGTTTTTTGTTTTTGATGCCCTCTTTTGTCCCAAACAAACAATTATGAGGATGTTTTTATAGGTATTCAAATAGCAAGATGTATTTCTTTATTTATCTACTTATTTTTGGGCATCAGCCTGGTAAATGGTATACTCAACATTTATCATGAAAATAGGCATATAATAAGACTTGTTATGTTTTTTGCGAATTTGGTTCACCCAGTCCAAGTAAAATCCAATGTTTTGGTTAAGCCACCAAATATTTTCTTTTGTTATTATAAGTGCTCTACGAACGTTTATATCAAGCATTTGTGTAGAAAACAATTTTGAGTTACATGAGGCTTTGGCTCTTCGAGGGTTCATTGTGCAAGGGATCATCAATGGGAATGTTGCAAGAACAAGAAGCAACTCATCAGCAGTCTCTCCTTGAGGGGCAGAGGCAACAAAGCTGGAAGGGTTAGGGTTTAGGATTTAGGGTTTAAGGGTTAAACCCTAAACCCCCAAAAAAGAATCCCCGTGTGAAATATGGTCGCCTAGGTCAGCTTTCACATTGACAAAATGAATATTTTCTTTCAAAAAATCAATTCAGGTTTGGAGTTTGATACTGTTAATTTTTCATGAACTTATTCTGGTAGTCTAGGTACTATGATAGTTATTGTCATATGATTACTGAAATTATTTAGTTGATAGGCTGCCTGCCATAAATATGATCAAGACCTCTCAACTCAGCGTCTTTTTTTCAATTTTGTGATGTTGCTCAAGTGGCAATAATTTCATAAGAATATTTAGCTATATTTGGTGATATTCAAAATATGAAAGAAGAAATATCTTAAGCACCTTTTCATGTTTTTAGGCAGTTGTGCCAATTTTTGGCATAATATTTTTTATAGAAGGGAATATTTAAAAGAATATTCCTTTTCAAAAAGAAAAAGGTGAAAATTTTCATTTAAAAATAAATCACTGCCTTAACTTCTTGTTTTCACAAAAATTCATTTCAATAATTAAAGGATTAAAGGTAATAGAAGCGATGGCTTTGGGAATTTTAAGTTACATAAGTTACACGTTCTCGAGTTCTTGTCCTGTTTCTTTCTCCTCACACAAAAGAAACAGAAGAAAGAAAGACAAAACTGGCAAGCTATTTACTATTTACCTCCTGGGAAAATGTTACCTTGCTAACGGTAAAGGCTGACAGGATGACTGGATGTTGCCACTGGGCCTAGTAGCGTTAAATGGACGCAGAGGGGCCCGATGACCGGATGTTGCCGGTGGGCATAGTAGCGTTAAATGGACGCAGTGGGACCCACCGGCCCCACCCTCGTGTTTCCAGACGCCCCGGTGTCGGTCACAGTCACGGCAGGCGCGGGGTCGCGAGATCCCCGCTCACGGTAGCATTTGGTCGAGGTGATGACTACGGACGGTTTGGCATCTCAAATTGTTCGAATTTGAAATTTGTGGGCTTTTCCCGCACTTATATGATAAAGAGCCAAAAGGGGCGGCTTTTGGGAACCTGGTCTGAACGTCCCCTATGTAACTTTTGTTGGTTTTGAACATGGTTCAAGACCTCATTTTCTAAGTAGCCATGGTTTAAACCCTTAAGAGCCAAATTGACCCAAATCGGGTTACTTTTGTCGTCAGCATCATTCCCCTTTTTGCTCTTCAAGTTGTTTATCTCATATTTTTCCTTCAAAGAAACTATCACTTGAAGGTTGTCCCTTTTTTATTTCACTTGTCAAATTTTTATTCTACATTCCTAGAATTCTCCAATGTGTTTAATTCATTCAAATACTTGTTAGTTTACTATTAGAATGCATGTGAATGTTTAGTTAGATGTTTTTTCCATTGTGCTTTTGGTGGGTTAAGTTGAATGTTGGATTTCCTTGCTCAATGGTGTTGTAACAATTCAAAACACAAGTTCCTATTGCTGAAGTTCAAAATGAAAATGTAGAAATACAAGCTTTCATTTTGCTTTCATTTATGTGTTGTTCTTGCCATCGTTTAGATCAAGTAAACCTTAAAGCTTTTGCCTTTGTGTTTTTCAAATTATTGTCACTTATATTGTTAATGTTTGTCTTGCAATCATTGATATCGTGTTTGCCATAGCAAATTGAGTTAGTGATTAAAAAATGGGAGGTTGAAGTTTAAGCCCTTGAATGACGTTTTAAAGTTTGATCTATTTTAATTATGTTATTTTGTTGTGCTTAATGTTGATTGATTATGTGCAATTAGTTGTGTGATGTGTAAGGATTCTAAATTTTGGAATCATTTGGTCAAATTCTAGAAAGATTTGGGAGCAATTTGAAAGAATTTAAAATATGAAACTTTTGATGTGAAATAACTTGTTTCAAGTTTCAATGTTAAGGTGAGTACTATTTTTTTGTCCCTTGATTTTGAAGTTGTGTGTTTTGTTTTAATTTGCAATGCACATTATATAAGCTTGTCCAATGTTCATCCTATCATTTGTATCCAACTTCTTCATGTTGTATGTTTATCATTTAAGTTTTGTGAAAAAGGTAAAAGTTTAGGTTTAGTTAATTGTCTCATTTTTTTTTTTTTCACACTTCATTATGGCACCCTAACTTTCATAATCTTACAATTTCAATTTTTTGGATTCTAGTAAAAACCTTATTGTCACTAAGCCTCTTGTTTTGCTTGATCCAAATGTTGCCTCTTCATCTCATTTTCAACCTTTTTAATCATCTTGTAGTTATGATCTTCCAAATCCTGAACTTGATTTAGATATTGTGTGCTTGAATGAACTTCCACGCCTTGAAGTGAATTTGCCCACCCCACACAACCCAATGTCTAAAAAAAGGAAATATGATAGGAATAAGAAGTTCCAACAAATTGAGGATGTTAAATTACCACAGGTGGAGTTGGTTGTAGGGGAATTAATTGCTTGCACATATTAGGTGCAAAATTTGTATGTAGGTGGAAGGAAATGACAAAATATTTGTTTTTAAATGGGATTCACTTTGTAAGCAATAAGGCACAAGAAAGCTAAAAAGGACAAAAACTAGTAAACATGTAAGAACCATGTTGAACTTGCTAATCATAATCATCAAATTGTTGTTGTGCTTTTAACAAATGAGATAACAAGAAAAAAGGTTAGGAAGGTAATGTAGTTTGTTGTTTTACATTTGTTGCAACAGGGTGATCCCATCCTTGAGGCCGTTACATGAATTTTTGGTAATTCCAAGAAACCAGAAGAAAAATTGGACCAATAGTTCAAGTGGACAATTGTAAAATTCATGCACCATGAGGCAATGATGGCAACAATGGTGGTAGTTGGGGTTGCACAATACATTGTTTTTAGTTGTGATGAAATCAAATTGCATTTGATAAATAATCTTGATTATTTATCCATTACTATGTTGTGAAGAAATAGGTAAGGATCCCTATTTTGATCTCTTTAGATCATGTGTTGGAAGGATCTAAGATGACACTTTAACCAAAGTGATTATGGAGGCATTAATGATAAAAGAAAGCTTGCCCAAAAAAAAAAAAATACTAACAAATTCATCAACTTTGGGGTTGATGGTGTGAATGTACGTCAAAGCACCAAGTTGGGTGTTACAAAACAAATTTGGGATGACTATGTTCCACATTCTATGGGGATCCATTATAACCCATTGCACACCAAAATAAAAAAGTTAAAAGTTTCTAAAACACGAACTAAGTTTAAAGAAACCGGGGGACATTTCATCCATCCCCTTAATCGGGAAGGACAGTAGCTTAAAAAAAAAAAACTTCCCCAAAATCCGTCCCGTCATCAAGCCGGACAGACATTTCATCCATCCCCTTAATTGGGATGGACAGTAGCTAAAAGAAAAAAAAGGTAGTCTTGGTCAATACAAAAAATAAATAAAATTGATTCTGGGTTGTCCAAGGCCTAAATTTTTTTTTTCTGGTCTTCCCCTAAATCCATCCCGTCATCAAGCCGGACGAACATTTCATCCGTCCCCTTAATTGGGATGGACAATAGCTAAAAGAAAAAAAAAGGTAGTCTTGGTCAATACAAAAAAAAAAAAAAAATGAATCTGGG
>Ga0116227_10013314_pt1 | contig 12973 bp, 10 predicted proteins | sample S1TSphgellanicum_FD_89693 | JGI IMG/M metagenome (GOLD analysis project Ga0116227, IMG submission 89693) | Host-associated microbial communities from peat moss isolated from Minnesota, USA - S1T2_Fb - Sphagnum magellanicum MG | ecosystem: Host-associated > Plants > Peat moss > Unclassified...
CACAAAACTTTTTTCTCTGTCAAATATTTCCAATACCGCCTGGGTACGTGTTGAACATGAAGCTTTGTGTTTTTTCGTGCAGGGATATTGGTGCTTTTGAAATAGTCATTCCAAAGCAGGGCATATAGCTTCTCTTTTTCAGAAAGCCGGTCAACTGCAGGTTTGGATAATGTCTTTTCTTCTTCCGGGCTGAAGTGTATTTCTGTTACTTCAGTTAAATCATAGAACAGACCATAATGCCGATTTAAATCATAAATGATCCAGCGCTGATCAGCATATCTGTTTTTAAAATGAGTCATGATCAAGGGTAGAACATTAAAATCAGGATCGATGCCGCAATAAAAAAGGCCGTCTGCAGTATGCTGGAATCGGACGAAAGCTTCCATTCTATGTTTTTCCCGCTCTACTTTTTTTGCTGTTTGTACCATGTCCAGCACAAATGGGTTCCCATAGTTGTGTTCTGCACCTGGCAAGCTTGCAAAAATGTAGCAGGCGAATTCAAAAAGTGTAACATAGGCCATTTCCGTTTCGGCCAAAAAAGTACAATAGAAACGTCTGAACCCGTCTTTGCTCAATTTTCGACTTAAAGCTTTCCAAACTCGATCTGCATTTTGCTGGTCGTTGTATACGACATGCACTGTATCGAACGCTTCTGGCTGATAATATTTAAGCGTTTTTAAAGAAACTTTGCCTGGCTTACGTTCAAACCAGTCGAATACCGCGCAAAGTAAGCCTTCTAAACTTCCATCTATTAAGTAAACCATAGCTTTAAAATAGAATCAGCTGCTGCGTATCATGCTTCAGGTATTTGCTTTGACTTTCCGCCATGATAAATGATTTGATCTGTGTACCCTGATAGTCTTTGTGCTGGTAGGGAGAGTCTGCACATTTGATGAAATGTCTGGCTCTATTGTAAGCAATGCCAATCTTTTTAAGCTGATCTATCCTAAGTTTTCCAAATTTACGAGCCTGTACAATTTTCTTAGCCGAGCTTACACCAATCCCTGGAATACGGAGAATCATTCGATATGCAGCCACATTAATATCCACTGGGAAAAACTGCAGGTTGCGTAATGCCCAGCTCAATTTAGGGTCAATATCAATATCCAGATGTGGGTTTAGATCATTGAGTAATTCATTCACGTGAAAACCATAGAACCGCATCAGCCAGTCTGTCTGGTACAACCTGTTTTCCCGTATCAATGGTGGTTGGGAGCCCAACACCGGCAAACGCTTGTCGTTGCTGATTGGGATATAACCAGAATAATAAACCCGCTTGAGTGAAAAATTCCGATAAAAAGTATCTGCAGTCTGCATGATGTCCTTGTCGGTCTCCGCTGTAGCACCAATAACCATTTGCGTACTCTGGCCTGCCGGTACAAATTTAGGAACATGCCGAATCAGCTGCTTATCGGCTTTAAATTGTGCAATCTGGTTCTGTACCAAACCCAAAGGCTGGATCACATCCTGATGACTCTTATCCGGTGCCAGGAGTTTTAGACCGCTTTCTGTTGGCATTTCCAGGTTGATACTCATCCTATCCGCATACATTCCTGCCTCGGTAATCAATTCATCGCTGGCTCCGGGAATGGTTTTCAAATGAATATATCCATTGAAACGCTCCTCTAAACGTAATTTCTTCACAACTTTCAATAAGCGCTCCATCGTAAAATCAGCATTTTTAAAAATACCAGAACTTAGAAACAAGCCTTCAATATAATTTCGACGATAAAAGTTCATGGTTAGCGAAACCACTTCCTCTACGGTAAAAGCGGCCCTTTCGATATCGTTACTTTTTCTCGATACACAATAGGCACAATCAAAAATACAATGGTTAGTCAATAAGATTTTCAACAAAGAAACACAACGTCCATCTTCTGTATAGGTATGGCAAATGCCTGAGGTATGGCTGTTTCCCAATCCCTTATTGTCGTTTTTTCTGGTGCCGCCACTCGATGAGCAGGACACATCATACTTGGCCGCATCGGCCAATATGTTCAACTTCTCTCTAATCCGTTCAGACATGGTAGTTTTGTTGCTAACAAATATAGTAATTAAACTAATTTGATTAGTAATAATTTACGGTCTTATAGAAATAAACTAACCAGCCAGCCGCAGATAAAATTAATAAATTAACCAAAAAAGGAATGCCATAGCTTAGCTCAGCATGCATTACGTGGCTTCAGCACATTGATTGCTGAGCTTGAAAAGATCAACTATTCTGGATTTCTGAGTAAAATTGTTCCAGGTAATACAGCATAAACTGATGGCGCTGCTCCGCAATCGCTTTACCGGCATCAGTTTTCATTAAATACTTTAACAGAAGCAATTTCTCATAAAAATGATTGATTGTAGGTGTAGTACTATGCTTGTATTCTTCCTTCGTCATGTTCAAATTCGGACTGATCGCGGGATCGTATAAAACCCGGTTCTTATAGCCACCATAGGTGAAAGCCCGGGCAATGCCAATGGCACCAATGGCATCCAACCGATCGGCATCCTGCACAATATCCAGTTCTTTAGACTGAAAAGTGACTGTACCTAGACTTGCCTTAAAACTCAGATTTCGAATAATCAGCTGAACCTGTTCGATAAGGAGAGGTTCCAGATTCAGCTGATGAAGAAATTCGCCTGCGATTCTCGGACCAACTTCTTCATCACCACCATTAAACTTGCTGTCTGCAATATCGTGTAACAACGCTGCCAATGAAACAATAAGAGGGTCGCCCAGCTCAGTTTCGTTAATTTTTAAGGCCGTTTTATAGACGCGCTCAATATGGCACCAGTCATGTCCAGCTTCTGCATTAGCTAATGTTTTTTTTACAAATTGAATTGTTTGCGTAATTACAGGGGTCATTTATTTTTATCTATTCAGTAAATCGCTAATTTGACATAATGGCATTTGATTGTTTTAGCATTACTTGTTTGGCAAACTATTGTGATATTCTTTCGCTTTCTGGTCGTCTGGTACCATCATAAAGTTCATATTCCAGCATTCTGCAATCCAACTTTCCGTTGTAAAATTCAACTTTTCTGGTGGCTTTAAGCCCGATCTTTTTGGCCAGATCCGGATTTCCGGTAAATATGTATCCAAAATACCCCTTACATCCCTGTTTCATAAAGTCGCCCATCCGTTTGTAAGTCAACTCCAGCTTCGAATGTACACCCAAACGTTCTCCGTATTCGGGGTTGAAAACAACCACACCCTGGCCGCCTTCAGGAACCTGGGTATCTGCAAAGTCGCATATTTCAAAGCTGATCAGGGTATCTACGCCTGCAGTTTTGGCGTTTTTACGGCTCACATCTACGGCGTCTTCAGATAAATCCGTTGCTACAATCTGTAAGTCTATATTTTTAATGACCTGATCTTTAAGGATCCTTCTTTCCGCAAAGAATACTTCCTCATCATAGCCAATAATATGCATAAAACCGTAATTCATACGGTAAAGTCCTGGTCTGCGGTTGGTAGCAATCAGTGCAGCCTCAATGGCTAAGGTTCCGGAACCACACATCGGGTTCACGAATGGTGATTTCCGATCCCACTTGGTACTCAATACTACACCGGCAGCCAAAGCTTCCAGCATAGGTGCTTTTCCAGGGATTTTACGGTAACCATGTTTGGCCAGCGTTTCGCCAGAGGTATCAATAAAAATATCCGCTTCGCTATCCTTCCAGTATAAATGGATCACTGCTTTATTGGCATCAGAACCAGAGTTTGGGCGGATGTCTTTTTTTGCTTTAATCCGATCCACAATCGCATCCTTGACCTTCAGGTTCGCAAAAAGCGGAGTGGTAATGGTTGGGTTATCCACATTGGAGGTTACAGAAAAATAGCCTGCAAAATCGATGAGTTCTTCCCATGGCATTTCTACCAGTTCACCATAAAGTTCTTCGGGACTATTGGCCTTAAAGCTCTTTAAACCATACAAAATCTGGCTGGCACACCTTAAATTTAAGTTCAGTTTAATGCATTCAGTCAGGGTGATGTTCAATTCAATCCCTGTCGGAAAATCTCTGACAACCTCGTAACCCAGGTCTTTAACCTCTTCAAGTAAATAAGGCGAAAGCCTTTTGTTGCAGGTAATGATAACCTTGCTTTTTGTGTGGAAAACTTGCATAATTTATTCTACGAAGTTATCAATAAAAATATAGAGATTTGAATTTCGTAGTAGAATAAAATAGTATTTGTTATGGAGATAAAAGGAAAAGTGCATGAAATTGGTGCATTACAACAGGTAAGTGAGACCTTTAAAAAACGCGACCTGATCATAGAATATGCAGAAAACCCTACTTATCCTGAATACATCAGGTTTGAGGCTTTACAAGATAAAACAGCTTTATTTGACAGTCTGAAACAAGGCGACGATGTTGAAGTTTCTTTCAATTTACGAGGACGTCCATGGACGGATAAAACAGGTAAAACATCTTATTTTAACAGTTTAGTAGTGTGGCGGATCAATGCGTTAACCAATAGCGCTGCCGGAGCACCTACTCCACAATATGCCCCACCTGCTGATTTAAACAGCGCTCCGGGCGAGGAGGATGATCTTCCTTTCTAAAAATCTTTTTTAAATTAAACATTTACCCCTAGTGCCGGAAATACCTTCCGGCATTTTTTGTGCTCAGGTGGTTGACGCTTTAAGCATACCTCAGTCGCACTTTCTTCACAAAAGCTTCCATTTTGCTGAATAAACACTGGATCAGATGTGTGGGATGTATGTATAATTATTAAATTCGCGAAATGCACGAGTACAAGGAACAGCTTTTTCAAAATTTAAAAAAGTATTTAAAAGGATCGGGCTGGACATTGGTCCGCCTGTTTGAGGGACGCGGAGAAATACAAGTGATTTTACCTGACAATATAGACGTCGGTAAAGAATTTGATCAATTGTATCAGGTATTGGATCAGCTTCCTGATATTGACTTAGCTCCAGAGCAGGTTTTCATCAGTTATTGCCATAAGAACTGGCAGGATTACTTTTGCACCGTGATTAATCCAGATCCGGATCTGGTTGCCAAAAGTATGCTATTGGATGGAGCATAAAGTCATTGAGCGATAACTTGTGGCTGTATCAGTACAAAGCGGACCAGGTGGTATTCTGATTTGATCGTTTTTCTGATTCTTTCAATCGCTGTAGTAATGTCTTCGGTATCCAGGCCCTCCTCAAAAGCAACAATGAGCATCAACACGATCTCTTCTGGCGATTGATAATCGGACAGCACACTGATTACTTTCACTACCATTTCATCTTGTTCCACCATGGCGATGATTTTTTTCTGCGTTTCCGCTGCAATGCCTTCACCCATCAGCAAACTGCGGCTTTCACGAGCTAGGATTAAAGATACAAAGACCAGCAAAAGACCCACAAGTACTGAGGCCAGTCCATCCAGGTAGGGCAGGTTAAATTTGTGACTGCAATACATCATTACAAAGACAATCAGTAGGCCTAATACAGCAGCCCCATCTTCAAAAAGCACCAGGAAACTGGATGGGTCTTTGCTTTTGATGATGGCTCTCCACCAGGAAAGTCCAGCTCTTACGTTGTTAAATTCTTTAATCGCAATGATCAGTGAGCTACCTTCAAAAACAAAAGAAAAGCCCAAAACCCAGTAGTTGATTGTCGGATTGCCCAATATTTCCGGCTTCCTGATGTGTGCAATCCCCTGGTAAATAGATAAGCCTCCCCCTAGGCCAAAAATTAAAATGGAAACTACAAAGGACCAGAAATACAATTCTTTCCCATAACCAAAGGGGCGCAGGGCATCTGGTTTTTTATGACTCCTTTTCAACCCATAAAGCAATAACAATTGGTTAGCCGTGTCTACAAGTGAATGTATCCCCTCTGAAATCATGGAAGCGCTGTTACTGATGGCACCCGCTATGAACTTAGTTATTGAAATTAGTAAATTAGCTGCTAAAGCGCTATATATAGACTTGTTGTTTTTGGCCATTTTGATGCTTCATTTGCTGAGTACAATTTAAACAATGATCTGGCCAAATCGTTGTTTTTGGCATTCATTTTCCCATATATAAATCTTTTATTTAACCGGTTTGGGTGTTAAAATTTGTTAAATACGGAGGTTTATATGTATCCTTCCTTATTTTTGAGTATCTATTCATGAAGAAAAGAAGCCTTTGGCTCATCACCGGACTAATGACCGTAGCTTTGCTAGGGGTGTTTGTAATGCAATTGTATTACATCAGGGAAGCCTATTACCTCAAATCTCAGTTGTTTGAACAAGATGTAAAACAAGTGCTCACCGTGGTGGCTGATAAGGTGCAGCGGCGTTATGCAGCTATGCATATCAATAAAAAGGAGTACGAAATCAGAAGAGAGCGGGAACGTGATTATAGAAATAAAGCTCAACGACTTATTGATTTTAAAGAGCGTTTTAAGGATCAGGAGGTTAAACGTAAACTCGAGCAGCAGAAGAAAATTATTGCGGACCTGAATATGCGAGACAGCCTGGTTAGGGTAGCTTTTCCAAAACCACAGCTCATCAATGAGGATGTATTCCAGGAAATTTCTAAACCGGACAATAAAGGGAAATCTTTTTTGCAGGTGCAGGTCGATTTTGGAATTGATGCTTTTGGTAATGTAAGCGGAAATGTCAATCAAACGGTAGTCTCTAAAGGTATCCGGACTTTTTCACTGGCCCCTGGAAATCTGCCCGATAGCATTCGTTACCTTGCCTATAACCCCAATAACCTGAACCCGATCACCGTCAGCCTGGAACGTGTTACACCCGATCTTGCCCTTAAATTTAAAATCGAAGATAAAATTGCTGAGCAAAAGTACAAACAAGGGCTAAAAGAACTTACCTTAGATACGATCTCGATTGAGGGCAATGATCCGTATAACTTAGCTGGTAACAATCTGAATTACCTCGAGGATGTTGCCAAAGAAATGCGGCAGGTTAATGTGCCCATTAATAAAAGGGTTTCTATCGACTCCCTTGATGTCTTGCTGGCCAGGGAACTCCAAAGCAAAAATATCAAACTCAATTATAATTTCTGGCTTAAACTGGCCAATAAAGATTCACTCTTGTACCAAAGGGTATCCACCGGTTTTCAAGATACTCCACAGGATACCTATAAAACAGAACTCTTTAGCAATGATGCGTTCCGCGACCCGGGCATGTTATACATCAGCTTTCCAAATAAAAACACCCTGATCCTGCAAAATATGTGGTTAACTATGGCCTCTTCGGCTGGCCTACTGTTGGTCTTGGTCTTCATTTTTGCCTATACCATTTACGCCATTTTAAGGCAGAAGAAAATTTCGGAAATGAAAACCGACTTTATCAATAACATGACCCATGAATTTAAAACACCGGTAGCCACCATCATGATTGCCAGCGAGGCCCTGAAGGATCCGGAAATTGTGGAAGATAAAAATCGGGTCAGCCGCCTTGCTGGAATTATCTATGATGAAAATGTGCGTCTGGGTAATCACATTGAACGAGTTTTAAGCATCGCCCGCTTAGAAAAACAGGAATTGAACCTAGAACACCAGGAAGTGAATATCCATGATCTGATTGTTGCTGTGGTGGATAGTATGAGCCTGCAGCTGCAAAAGAAATCAGCTGATGTACAGCTTGAATTTAATGCCGCAAATCCAATTATTTATGGCGATGAACTGCATTTGTCAAATGTGTTTTATAACTTAATTGACAATGCAAATAAGTATAGCGGTGACCAGCCCAGAATTGTAATCAAAACCCGGAGTAATGGTAAATATCTGGTGCTGCAGATTGCTGATAATGGAATTGGAATGACCAAAGATGAAACCAAACGTATTTTTGATCAGTTTTACCGGGTACCAACAGGAAACCTGCACGATGTAAAAGGTTTTGGCCTGGGCTTAAACTATGTGCAGGATATTATTGAGCAAATGCATGGAACAATTAAAGTGCATAGTGAAAAAGATAAGGGTACCGAATTTGAGATAAGCTTACCACTAAATCATAACAAATGAAAAAAATTTTATTGGTAGAAGATGATCCCAACCTGGGATTGCTATTACAGGATTACCTGCAGTTAAAAGGCAAGTTTGAAGTGGTGCTTTGCACTGACGGAGAAGAAGGCTTGAAGGCTTTTAGTAAACAAGAGTTCAACCTATGCATATTGGATGTCATGATGCCCAAAAAAGATGGCTTTACCCTAGGTAAAGAAATTCGGAAAATTAGTCAGAATGTACCCATTATTTTTGCTACGGCGAAAGCCATGATGGAGGATAAAGCTTCTGCCTATGATCTTGGTGGTGACGATTACATTACCAAGCCTTTTAGAATAGAAGAATTGCTGTTGCGGATCAATGCACTTTTAAAGCGCGTTGCTGTAAAAGAACAACCAGAAACGGGGCCAGAACAAACGCAGTTCCAGATTGGTGCCTATCTTTTTGATTATACAACCCAACTGATTCATCACGATGAGCTGCAGCAAAAACTTTCTACCAAAGAAGCTGAATTGCTACGCCTGCTCTGCCTGAAAAAGAATGCTGTTTTAACCCGAGAGGAAGCTTTATTGAGCATTTGGCACGATGATAATTATTTCAATGGCCGTAGTATGGATGTGTTTTTAAGTAAATTGCGTAAATATCTGCGGGAGGATCCTAAAGTTGAAATTTTAAACGTACATGGTAAAGGCTATAAGCTACTGGTCAATTAAAGCAGAGCTATATTTGTAGTTAAGTTACAATGGCTTTCTACTGATTAGGATAAAGTAATTTGTTCTTGGTAGATTTGCAGTTATGTCGAACTCAGAAATCGCCAATCCTGCAGCAATCGCAGCAAGGTTTGTAAATTACACGTCAAAGCATATCTTTCTAACCGGAAAGGCTGGGACAGGTAAAACTACATTTTTGCGTAGACTGATGCAATTGACCCATAAAAAAGCGGTTATCGTAGCCCCAACTGGCATCGCGGCCATTAATGCTGCGGGGGTAACCATACATTCTCTATTTCAGCTTCCATTTGGCACTTATTTGCCAAAAGCACCTGCACAGGATGGCGATCATTACAATCAGCAGTACAATACCCCTAAATCCATTGTTAGGCACCTGAACATGACCGCGACGAAACGTAAGGTGCTGGTCGATCTGGAGCTACTGATTATTGATGAGGTGAGTATGTTGCGGGCCGATCTGCTTGATGCCATGGATATGGTATTGCGCTATATCCGCAGAAACAATTCAGCCAGTTTTGGTGGGGTACAAGTTCTTTTTATTGGTGATTTACACCAGTTGCCACCGGTGGTTAAATCTACGGAATGGAATTTGCTGGCACAGTTTTACCGAAGTGTTTATTTCTTTGATGCTCAGGCTTTGCAGCAATCTCCTCCGGTTTATATCGAACTGGAGAAAATATACCGGCAAGCAGATGATGTGTTCATCAGCTTACTGAATAACCTGCGCAATAATGAAGTGACAAAGGCCGATGTCACTTTGCTGGATAAATATTATAAAGCCGATTTTAAGCCGGCATTGAATGATAAATACATCACCCTAACCACTCATAACAATAAGGCGGATACTTTAAATAAAGAGCGACTGGAAGAACTGAAAGGCGTTTCATACCTCTATAAAGCCAAAGTAGAAAAAGAGTTTAGTGAATATGCTTACCCCGCAGAGCACCTTCTGGAGCTTAAAGTGGGCGCACAAGTCATGTTCATTAAGAATGACCCTAAAGGAGAACAGCGGTTTTTTAATGGTAAGATCGCTATCGTTACTGCTTTAACAACCGAGCTGATCGAAGTTCAGGCAGAGGGCGACAATGAAAAGATTATCCTGGAAAAATATACCTGGAAAAACATCAAGTATACCACTGATAAGGTGACCGGAGAAATTGAAGAGGATCTGGTTGGTACGTTTACCCAATACCCGCTTAAGCTGGCTTGGGCAATTACCGTACACAAAAGCCAGGGTTTAACCTTTGAAAAAGCAATTATTGATATCGGTAGTGCTTTTGCCCCCGGACAAATCTATGTGGCTTTATCCCGTCTCCGGAGTCTGGATGGTTTGGTTTTAACCTCCCAAATCTCGGGTAGTGGAATCCGTCAGGATCAAAATGTGTCTTCCTTTTCTAAAAACAAACAAGATCACAATACCCTAGAAGCACAAATTGTTGCAGAGAGCGAAGCTTTCTTACAGGCCTATCTTTTGCAATGTTTTGACCTTGTGCCCCTGGACAATTATGTATATGAGCATGTACACTCGTATACAAAGGACATCAATAAATCTGCTAAACAAAAACATGTCAAATGGGCACAGCAACTCCTGAAAGATCTGAGCGAGCTGAAAGTACATGCCACCAAATTTTTGTCGCAAATTCAGCGTTTGTGCCAAGTGAAAACAGCAGAAGGACTTTCTGCATTACTGGATCGGACCATTGCTGCCGAAAACTATTTCAATCCACAGCTTGTTGGTTTTTCCAAAAGGATTTTTGAACGCATGGAACTGGTTAAACAAGACAAGCAGGTCACGGCTTTCTTAACTGAATTGCTGGAAATGGAAGGCTTGTTTTATGAACAATTCAAAAAAATCCGTAAAGCAACTGCTTTGCTTCAAGCTAAGATTAATGGTAAAGAATTTACCCGGGACGATGTGAATGCGCTCTTGAGTCAGGCTGCACGTGTCGCACAAATGGAAAAAGTATTTTCGATGCCAGGTAAGCTCGACTTTACGGAAAAGAAAACCCGTAGCGGCAAAGGGGGTACGAAGGCGAAAGCGGCACCAAAGGAGCCTAAAGTAGACACAAAGGAATTATCGCTTGAGCTGTTGAGGCAAGGCAAAACCATTGCTGAAATTGCCGCAGAACGTAAAATGGTGGTGGGGACCATTGAAGGTCATCTGGCCCATTATGTGGCCACCCAGGAGGTCGATGCTAAAGACATTATAGGTAGGAAGAAGTTAAGCAATATCCTTGATGCCATCAGAGATTTGAAAACACTCCAGATGAACCCCATTAGGGAGCATCTGGGACGTGACTATTCTTTCGGGGAAATTAAAATCGGTGTGGCTGCCCACTTGGCAGAGAGGGATTAGTTGGGTTTAAATATTTATTTGTCCTGTAAATACCTGCTCGGCCGGGCCGCATAAAAATACATTGGTAAACTTTTTGCCGTCATAGTCAAACCTGATTTTTAAATTTCCACCCAATACTTTTACGGGGGTTTCAATGTGGCCGGCTAACTGCTGATGCTTGGCCATGGAAAGTGCAACTGCTGTTACACCTGTTCCACAGGCAAAGGTTTCATCTTCTACACCACGTTCAAAAGTACGGACAAACAGGTGGTCCCCGCGGTCTTCCACAAAATTGACATTGATGCCTTCTGCTTTGTAAGTTTCATTATTGCGTATTGCTTTACCATCCTGAAAAACATCCAACACCTCCAGGTTATTGACCTGGGTTACATAATGGGGTGAACCAGTATTCAATACGTAAGCCGCTCCATCCGTAAGAATAGTGTCAATATCATTCATTTGTAACTCTACCCAGTTGCCGTTTTCGGTAATTTTGGCATAGTGAGAGCCGTCGACTGCCAAAAAGTTAGTTTCTGTGTCGATAATGCCGAGGTGTTTGGCAAATGCCACAATACAGCGACCTCCATTTCCACACATGCTACCTGGCCGACCATCTGCATTGAAATAATGCATTTCAAAATCGTACTGCTCGTGTGTGGTCAGGAACATCAAACCATCCGCGCCAATTCCAAATCGGCGATCACACATTCTTTTAATGAGCTCATAATCAGTATTTTTTATTGGGGATCTGCGGTGGTCGATCAAAATAAAATCGTTCCCAGCGCCTTGATATTTATAAAAGTGTAGGGTCATTTGAGAAGTTTCTTGTCATTTAACATTTTTTAACACAGTATAACCTGTCTTTGCTATACAAATATCGTCTATATGGTATTAAATTTGAGTAAATCAAAGAAAATAAAATACCTGGTGGCATTAAATTGAATTCCGGATGAGATTCGCTCAAGGTATTTTAGAAAAAAGGTTTTATAGTAGATCAGTAAATAAATAAAAAGATGAGAAAAATAGGAATAATAATGATGGCCGCATTGATTGGTGGTGCGTCAGCAATTGGCGCCTATAAATTTTTAGAGCGCAAAAGCACTGGTTTATCCTTTGCAGAACAACAAAATGTGCTTTTTGCAAGTAATCCAGTAAAGGTTTCCTCTACAGGAGCAGTAGATTTTGTACAAGCTGCTGCGGCAGTGTCTCCGGCAGTGGTACATATCAAAACCTCTTACGGCACTTCTTCCAATGATGGTGGTAACACCCGAAGAGGCAGTGGTTCGCCATTTGATATGTTTGACGACTTATTCGGGGGAGGTGGCCGTGGCCAGATCCAACGTGCGCCCAGAGCAGCTTCAGGTTCAGGTGTTATTTTGACACCCGATGGTTATATCGTTACCAATAACCACGTAGTAGAGAATGCGGATAAAATCGAAGTGATTTTATCAAACAAACGCAAAGTTTTGGCTAAAGTAATTGGTACAGATGCGAATACCGATTTGGCTTTGATCAAAGTTGAGGAAACTAATCTTCCTGTAGTAAAAATGGGAAATTCTGATAATGTGCAGATTGGTGAATGGGTATTGGCTGTGGGCTTCCCACTGAACCTGCAAACTACCGTTACTGCGGGTATTGTGAGTGCAAAAGGACGCAGTATTGGTATTTTAGGCAGACAACAACAACAACCTAGTCAGGAAGAGTATGAAGAATACCAAAGAACAGGTAAATACACGCCTAAAGCAAATAGCAGTATTGAATCATTCATTCAGACTGATGCTGCCATTAATCCTGGAAATAGTGGTGGGGCTCTTGTTAATGCAAATGGCGAGCTGATCGGTATCAATGCCGCTATTGCTTCACAAACTGGTACCAACGAAGGTTATGGTTTTGCCATTCCTGTAAACCTGGCTAAGAAGGTGCTGGACGATTTTAGAAAGTATGGCAGC
>Ga0116227_10013315_pt1 | contig 12973 bp, 5 predicted proteins | sample S1TSphgellanicum_FD_89693 | JGI IMG/M metagenome (GOLD analysis project Ga0116227, IMG submission 89693) | Host-associated microbial communities from peat moss isolated from Minnesota, USA - S1T2_Fb - Sphagnum magellanicum MG | ecosystem: Host-associated > Plants > Peat moss > Unclassified...
AAAAAAAAAAAAATATTATTTATAGTTTTTTTTTTTTTTTTTTTTTTTGGTTTGAAATTTTTAATGAATGTGAAAATATATATATATATATATGAAAAGAGATTATTTGATCACTTTTTTTTAAAGAAAAAAATCATTAGATTTGAAAATTTTGAAAATCATGTTGCAACATGTCCCTATTGGTTTTGGTCTAGCATCAATTTCTTTAATGTTCAAATAGGTTCCTAGAACATGTCATCATTTAATGTTGGATCCTTTTGGGTTCCTCATAACTAATGTGATATTAAAAAATTAAAAAAAATCATGACAAATTTTCTTTTATAACAACATGATGATGTTCATTAAAATATATTTTATAATTTCCCCTAGCTATGACCAATTTATCATACAATATCAATTGTTGATATTAATTTAATGGCAAGGCCATTGTGTATTACGCACCTTGTTTGTTTTGTTCTAACATTGGGATCTCACAAACATTGTCTCTTACTATGCTCTTCGTATTGTTAGGAAGCCCTTGATGACTAGGTGCACCAGAACATTTCATACGACTATGCTCTTGGTATTGTTGGAAAGCCCTTGATGAGTAGGGGTGCACGAAGTTGGTTTCATAATGTTTCAACCTAGAGGGGAGAAGTCAATTGAATGTTGAATATTTTTTTCATTTAAATCAAATTTAGAAATTAGAAGAGAATTTTGGTGAAATCTTGATATTATTGGAAAGCCCTCAATGAGTAGATGGATAGGATTTAATGAAAGAAATTTGAAATTTTTTAGATTGATGACACAATTTTTTTTGAATTTTGATTTTTTTTTCATTGAAAATTCAGTTAAATTTCAAAAAATGGTTTTGGAAGGAAAAATTAGATGCGTAACCAATTCACACTAAGGCTAACAACACAAGTTACATTAGTTTATGTATGAAGGAAGACTGTTGGTTTGCTTTGATTGTCATTGAGATTTGCCAAACAACAATGCCTCTTGCCATCTTCACGGTATTATTGGAAAGCCCTATATAAGGCGAGATGCAGCGAGTTGGTTTCATGATGTTTTGACCTACAATAGAGAAGTTTTTGAATATTGATTAATGATTTAACTAAACTTCATTTGAATCAAAAATAAAAACTATAGTGGAATATGGGCACACTCCTGATGTTGTTGAAAAGCCCTCATGAGTAGGATTTAATGAAGGTGATTTGGAAACTTTTAGACCTAATGTATAGGAAGTATTGAATTTTGAGTAGACTTTCTCATTAAAAATTCAATCAGATTACAAAAAATGATTTTGGAAGGAAAAATTAGTTCAGTAACAACTTCACACTTGAGGGCCAACACCACAAGCTATACACTAATGTACATGATTGGAGCTATTGCAATCATCATGTAAAAGGTAAGTTATCTCATTTAGAGGTGATAATCTTGAGTTGGTTACATGATTTTTAGCATGGTAATGCCCCAACAAAGAATGAGATTCCAAAGGCCTAGAACCACCTTCTCTTTCATTCATTATCACTTTCTTCAAAGTACTGAGTTTTGGTGACTTTACAAAAGATGCAAGACAAAAAACAACCTACTTTTTCTTGAGCACATTTTGGGGCACTCAACAGAAAGTACATAAGAGCTGTGCTGCAAATTTCAGTCTGGCCCAGTGATGACATCATGATCAACATGGACCATAGAATGGCACTTTAGCTCGGAGGTGCTCCTTGGAGAAAATATTAGTTTCAACCAAATTACAAAACCATAGAGTTTAACATTATATTATTTTTGTGGAGACTTTGTTTATTTTTTGGATATAATAGCAGAATCAAACAAGCTTTTGGCAACTACTCAGGTCCAATGGTAAAGAACACAACAATGCATTGTTTTGACCAATAATTCACTAACAAATTTGAACTTGAGATCTCTATGATATCAAACAAAGGCCATACCACTGAGTCATCATCCTTGGGGATTGAGACAGTGAGTTTTCATGGAAATCAAACTACCCACTGAACAAGTTCTAAAGGAATGATTCCATTTGAGAGGTGTGCAATATGTTGTTAACTAGGGTGATTTTGGAATGCCATGAAATGCAACACTAAATAAGACTTAGTCAAGCTTCACGTAAATAATAAATAATGCATCAACAAATTCTTTTAATGTATCTAGAGCCCATGTTGCCCAACAGAATCTATCCTCTACAAAAAGGTAAGGTGTTTTGAAGAACAAAATGCTTGTTGACATGAGCATTTCATTTTTGAGAACACCCGACCTCTAATTTTTTTGGCCTTGCCTACCAAGGCAAGGATATTGTGTTTAGATTCAGTATAGAGTATAGTAGCTTAACGCATTTTGGCCCCTAGGTAATAATAATAGGTCTATTTTTATATGAGGAATTTTGAAAGATGATATTTTGGCTTGTGTTCAAACGTGAGATTAGTTTTAATATCTTGAAGCATTTTGGTTTCTCTTGGAGGATTTTTTTGAAGATTATATTTTTGCATCCTGAAATACTTGAGTTTCCATAATTCTTCTTTTGCCTTCTTAAGATACTTTTTAATGTAAATGGCAAGGCCACAGTGTGACACACCCCTTGTTTCATTTTGCCCCTCCGCTACTTAATGGATACCCAATATGGTTACCAAAAGAAAATAAAAATTATGTCAATACTTTACGCAGGGTAATGACCTTGGAGTGAGGCATTACCTTACATGTTAAAAATTTAAAGATCCCAAAAGAGTATTATTTTCACTATTATTTCTTGGGACAAAAGATCAGCTGACAACCCTAATGGTTCTCAGACTTGGGTAGAGTCTTGTTTAGACCATGGGGACCACCGTGCCACATGTTGCCACCAGGATCACTACACCTTGATGTGCTCAAGAGGCGTAGAAGTAAAGTATGGTAAGTACGAGAGTTGTTAGGAACTAAGAGAGGAGAAGTCAGGAAATCATGTAAAGAAAGAAGCACCTCATCAATGAATGAATAGCTTAGCCGTACATTCTATCCTCAATAAATAAATGTGTTTGCTTGCGGAGGTTTTAACACCTGGCCTATCGTTTCTTGATCACCTTCCCTTGAAGTTTTCATTCTTGTGGTGTGTTCGGTGAATAAATCAGACACACGTATTCTAGTTGTCATGTGATATGACGAGACTATCAAGAGAGGGTGACAACAATATCATCCAAATGAATTTTTTTCATGAAATTTTGGCCTTGCCTACCAAGGCAAGGATATTGTGTTTAGATTCATTATAGAGTATAGTAGCTTAAGGGATTTTGGCCCCCATAATAAGAGGCCTATTTTTATATGATTACTTTTGAAAGTTGATTATTTGGCTTGTGTTCAAACTTGAGATTCGTTATAGAGTTATAATAATATCTTGAAGGATTTTGGTTTCTTTCAGAGGATTTTTTGAAGATTATATTTTTGCATGGTGAAATATTTGAGTTTCCATAATTCTTCTTTTGCCTCCTTAAGATACTTTTTAATGTGAATGGCAAGGCCAAAGTGTAACACACCCCTTGCTTTTTTTATTTAGTAAGGTGCATAGTTCACACCAGTGTGTGGGGGGACCATTCTTTACTTTTATGAAGAACCTCTAGTTACTTCACTTGGTTCTGGTTCTTAAAATTAGAACTATCTACATTCTGATTCCTCACAAAAATGGAACCCCGAATTTGGATTTGATCCCCGGTTGTTACAAAAATAAATTCTAGTTTTGGTTTTGAACATCAGACCTGGTTCCTGTTCACTTCTTACTAACTCGGATTGTAATCGGTAGTTGACTGTTAGTTAACCTCTGGTCAACTCCTGATTTTAGTCCCCCTTTTTTTTTTCCAAAAATATTAATTCTGGTTTCACACCAAAATAGAATTTGGAAGCTGATTCCAAGTCTGGTTTTCTTCGAGAAAATAAAATTAATTCCTGATTCTTGTTCTGATTCCAAAAATCAAAGTGGTTCTTCTTATTAGTTCATAACCATCAAAGTGGGTACCCACTAGTGATTTAAAATTTTTTTTTTTTCAATTTTCTGATGTTATATCGTTCACTAATGTCCAAAGAAGGACTTCGCACTAAATGACAACAGATTTTTAGAACATGTCAAAATAGTTTTTTAAATAATTTTAAAATGTTATTAAACTAAGTACCTACAGAGTCCAAATGTGATGAAAAGTTTTCAAATTTTTGTTCCTTTTGAGAATTTGCCAATTTTTTTTTTTCAGAAAAATGAAAATATTTTCAACAGAATATTCCTTTTAAAATTCTTTTGCAATAAACAAGGACCCAATAAAATATGTTTTCAAATTTTGGCAAAAATTTCACACAAAAGAAAACTCTGATACACAATCAACATTAGTTCATGCATTGATACGCAAAAGCACTGCTATTTGATACTTTGTAACCAACAGGTCTTATTGTTTAGTAGCGAGTTTTAGTTCCCCAGAGAAAGCTCTTCCTTTCCCTTACTTTTTCCAAGCCACGTCTTTTGCGCTGTTCAGTCACTTGACATCCCCTTTGTTGGGGGCATTGTTGGATTTCTAAGGGAAAACTAGGCATCACAAACAACGCTGGCCCTTGCCAATATTGTACATCTACCTATTGTGTCCACACCATGAACACCAAAACACCTTCCATCATTTGGAATGTCGAAATGTTATTCCAGTGACAAGATATGGAGCTAGTATAAGAAAAGTTTTTTCCCATAATTTATGGTGTGGTCTTCAACTTAACAATTTGAGCTTTGCATTGCTCCACACTATCAGTGATGATCGACAATTTTATTTTTTCCTTATGTTTTCATGTGATTTTCCATAAATCATCACTATTTATGTCAATGATAAATTTGATTTAAATTAATATACATTTCATGGACATGAAAAAACACATGTTAATTTATTTTTTTCATATCCATGTTGGTAAATGGGGAAAAAGATTGAGATAGTTATCAAAATGAAAGTAGTTATTAGGAAAGGTGAGAAATAGTTATTAAGAAAGGTAATAAGAAAAGGAAGTAATTATTAATAGTAAAAAATGATGTAATTTGGCTTGAAAATCACTTGGTTATTTCTGAATTTGTCTTCAGAATGGTCCATGGATGACCATGCAAAAGATTTTTAAAAAAAATCCCTCATATACCAATTCCAATTACTTGTGACTAGAATTTCACACAAATTTTTTTTTTTCTTTGTCTTTTCATATTGTCATCTTTCAAATGTCACATGTGAAAACTGAGTGTTTTTATCCTCCCAATCTACACCAAAACATATAATTTGAACTCAAAAGGTCACACCACATAAAATAAAAGGCTAATATTCTTTAAATCTTTACTTTTCAAATTAATGTAATCAATACACAAAGTTATTTAATCTATTCAAAATATGAAGATTGATTTTCATGTTTTAGAATTAATGGAAGTGAAAATGATTTCATAAGACATCTATATGATTGAAGAATTTTATTTTGATGTTGCAATAGTCAAGAAATACTAATATATTCAATTGGAGTATTAAACAAATTAATACTTTGACCTTATGTTAATTGACTGTCACTAATATTGTGGAGCAACTTAGACCCCAATTGAAATACACTTACGACTTAACAATTTGCTTGAGAAGGACAATGGCTAAGAGCATCTCCAACGGTGCTCAGTATGTGACTCCAGACAGTAAAATTTATTGCGAAAAACTCAAAATGTCCCAGTTTAGCTCAGAAAATTGCTTTTTCTGCACCAAATGTGTGCAGCTTGCCGTGGCTGGTAAAAGGCACGACACAGTTGCGCACCTCCAAAAAAGAGTGTAATAAGTTGGACCTGACTGCGGCTCAGTATTTTTTATTGGTCGATCATAATGATTGGTCCAGGTGGTTTGCTATTAGTAGTTCCCACGTATATGCAGAAATAGTACAGTTTTCTTGGTGGGGTTGCCAGAAAATAACAGCTAAACTTAGACATTTAATTTTTTTATCCAGAGTGACATAGGGAGCACTGGCGGAGGTACTCTGAGGTGGTTAGATCATATGCATTATTTGGGGGGCATGGGTAGTAGTGTAGGGAGTGAAGGGCCTACTGTGAAGATAAAACGTTAAGTACACAAAAGTTTTTATTCCAGTGTTGGGTGGGTGTATTTGATTTTATTAACTTTCCATTCTAGTGTAAAAAACCAACATGGAAAATGAAGCATGCCAATTTCGGTGTTTTGAAAATAAATTAGAATCAAAGAAATAGGGCTCTAACTATTTCAAAAACCTCAAAGAACTGCCAGTTTTCATGAAGGAACCGCCGGTTCTATAGGTGATAATTTTTTGTTTAAAAAATTTCCAGAATTGTGGTTCTATCCCAGAAACCCAATCTTTCATATTTCGGGAACTGTGGGTATGAACCCCAAGAGCCACCCTGATAACCATTAAGTCTCTGTTCCTGTTCTTATGATAACCACCTGGCACTGGTATCCTAGTACCTTCGTCAATTCAACATTAATTATATTATTTTCAAAAATGTTGAAATTTTCCAAATTTTATTTCTTCCAAATCAAAAAATATTGTGAATGATAATAGTGAATATTTAGGAATATTCCATTGTTGAAATAAAATTTTCAAAATTAATTAATTATTGGACGGACATGTGTTGAAATGGTTAAGGTACTACGGTATTTTGTATTTTTCATTCAATAAGAGCTGGTGTGCCCCAGATCTATTATTATTTATAAAGCAGGTCACCCCTAGTCATAGAGTGATTCTGGGGAGTCTGTCTGGAGGCCCTCACCTTCTCCACCTTAGGACCAATGTTTTTTTCCATGTTTTGCATCAATTGTGGGTCTAAAAGAATGGCCTCCAACTAAAAACCCACTGAAGTCTAAATAAGGGCAAAATACTTTTGAATCTTTGTTTGTGTTAAATTTGGCAATTTTTTTCCCCAAAATATATGGAATGTGTGACCAATTTTTATTTTTATTTTGCATTTCAAAATTTCACACAAAAAAAAAATTCTGCATGGCATGCATGATTTTTCACAACATCTGCATTATGTAAATACTGGTCAAAACACTCAAGGTATTGTTATAGAAGGACACATGGATGGGATGCAACTACACGGGATGCAACTAAACTAGTGTTTAGCACATGTTAGATAAAAAAGTGGCAACAAATTAGTTCCACTTCTTCACAACTTTTGTTTGCCTTTTCCCAAATTGCTTCAATCAAAGTGAACAAGTGCTGAATAACTTTAAAAGAGGAGTGAAATTGATACAAAGCCATGTGCTGTGTCGCCTAATTCAGTTTTGCTTTGTTCTAATGCTGATTTGCTTCACTCAACTTCAACTTTTTGGCTCTGCCCAGAGGGAAGAGACTATGCATTGGTGCACGATTTTGGGCATATGATTTTGGCATGACTTGACCCAATTTGTGAGTGATATCTAGAATTATGTATGCATGCAATGGATGAGCATTTTTTTTATATAGGAATGCATGCATTATGTATGCATACAATGGATGAACATTTTTTTAATATAGAAATTCATGCATTATGTATGCATACAATGGATGAGCATTTTTTTATATATAGAAATGCATGCATTATGTATGCATACAATGGATGAGCATTTTTTTAATATAGAAATCCATGCATTATGTATGCATACCATGGCTGAGCATTTTTTGTATATAGAAATGCATGCATCTAGATGAGAAACTCTAAATCCAGTAATGGAAGTTTTTGGTTTGAAGTGCTGTCAAGGGCCAGTTTCATTTTTTATTTTATTTTTGCTGGTTCCAGTTTTGGTCTAGTTTCCAAGGTAACTTTTATGAAATGTGCCAACCTAAGTTGGAACTGGATCAGTGGAGCATGGTGTATAACAAGATAGCTATGGACAGCACCAATGGTTTGGATTTTGGAGAACCACTCTAATAGGTTCAATTTTCATTTTTGTCGGTTCCGATTAGGGTTGAGTAGAATTCTATGAGAAGTGTTTTGTGGTTGTAGGGTTATGTTCATGAACTCCCTAATCACCTTATTCAAATCTTGTTGTCTTTTTTATTACTTTGCAGTAATTGTATGAATTACTCCCCCATCGACATTTGTGTTTCCAGGGAACCAACTCTTTGTTTTTTGTTTTTTCTTAAAACAATGACATGAGGAATACTTTGGAGGAAAGTAGTAACTACATATGTTGCTTATTAGCATGCATTTTTCAGCTTTCTTTTGGAAGGATATGAACTATGATAAGTGTCTTTGAGCTTCGTCACTTTTTACATACTAGTGGAAGCTTTGGAGCTTCATCACAATTGGAAGATTTGGATTTGAATGTTGTAAAAGCTTCATCACAATCTACAAAATATTGAAAATGTTGTAGCTTCATTGCTTGGAATTGGGAGCCTTGGCATTGGGGAAGCCTTGGAGCTTCCTTGTACTTTACAAACTAGTGGGGAGTTTTTGGAATTTTGTCCCTTTAGTATACAATTGATTTGAAAGCCTTTGCACTTCATTGCAATATGCAAACAAGTGGGCTTGGGAGTTTCATCACAAACAATTTGGAATTTTGAGTTGGGAGCCTTGGAACTTCATCACAAATTGTTAGGATCCTTGCAATGATAAGCCTAGTGATCATTACATGGTGAATGTCCTTTTTTTTCTCTTGTTTTCTTTATGTTTTCCTTTATCAAAATTGCCTTCAACATGTGTTCTTTTATTTTAACATTGTTTGGAAAAGGACTTATCTAATCACAATCCCATTTCTTGGAGTTGAATATTCCCATATCAAATTTTGTCACTTGTTTTAGATGAACCTTTTGTTCAATTGTTCTTAAAGGAGTACCTTGCATCTAAGTAAATCATGGACTTGATACCTTTCTCTTTGTTTCAAATTAATATTCATTTCTAATTTGTCTTTTTTCTTGTTGTTCACATCTATAAATATTGTTAAGTCTATAAACGTCTATAGCTTTGATGAACATAGTTGCCTTTAGCATTTCTAAAAAGTTTGCAATTTGCTTTCAATTTTTTTCATTCGACCAAGTACAATTTTTTCTTGTTTTTCATGTGAGCACAATTGCGTAGAAAGTTATTTAAAGATGCAACATGTATTCTATGGGGGTTTGTTATTAAATAATATTATTTGGAATGCACATGAAGCTAATAATACCTGGAATTAGAAATTTTAGTAGTTTGTTGCTTTGAATTTTGGGGCTATTTAGATTAAAAGGTTGAACGTATGTCATTTTTACCCACATTTATGTAACAAATGATTCAAGATGATAGACCACAAAACCTAATAAGGTATAGGATCTAACACTTGTGACAAGTTAACATGTGATATAATAGGTAGTTAATCAATTGAAGCAAGATAGAACAAGTAGTTGATAAAGCCATTAATCTATAAAACAAGTAGTTTGTTACAAACAATTAATTTTTGAATTTTTGGACTACTAGTGTATATATTGGCTAGTGATTTTTTAAAAGATCTCATTAGATTGTTTAATTTTGAATTAACATGTATATAAATAGGAAGAACGAAAACATGAGATGGGGGACTTAGTTTCATATTCTATTTTTCATTTCGAACTTGCAATGGAGGATGGAATAGTTTTATTTTTAATTTTGTTTCTTGTAGTTTGATCATTTGTGTACATTTTTTTTAATTTAAAATTTTGAACTGTACATAAAATTTAGAGAATTTTTTCTTTGAATGTACCTAATATTGATTTTCTAAACTTGTTATTAATAATAGAAAAAATTCAAGAATGTTGATAAGAATATAGAAAAACCCATTAACAATCAAAATAGCAACATAACTAGTACACACGAAAACTTTTAAGGTGATTATCAATGTGAGGATATAGAACCAATGTTGGGTGCTAAATCAATTGATTATGGTTCCACAAGTGTTAAAGCAATTCACAAAAATCCTTTAACAAACTTGATGGTCATGGCATATTTCTCTAATAATGCCATGTGTTGTGTTGTTATCTATCTTTCTAATTTATTTTTAGTGGTGAGAGTCAAGCACATAGTTTTTAATTGCAATTCTAAAACTTTGGAGTGTGCCATTACATATGTGTTTATGTGCATGATGGTGAGAAAAAGCCACTTGAATCCACATCTAGTCGAAGTTATGTGATAATTAAATTAAATTCAAGTCAAAATTTATCATTGATTTTGGATAAACCCTAAAGCCAATTATAACCCTATTTCAATTGGTTAAAAGTTGAAGGACCAATTTTGTCTTTTAATCAACTTTTTTGTTTGTTTGAATGGTTTCTTTCTTTTTGTGATGTATGGATAATTGTTTGTTACCTTACTTTTGCAAAAAAATCATAGCAATGAAAATACATCTATAAGACTACAATTGACCTTTAAACCCATTAAAAACAACAAATCAAGAATTGCTTAAACCCAAATTGATTTGATCCAAGAACCAAAGGATTCTAATAGTTGCAAAAATCTTGAAATGAAAAATCAACACCCATTACAACAAAGTCCTAAATCAAAAACCAATGATTTCATGTTTTGAGAAAAATTAGAATTTACTAAAACTAAAGGTTTTCACTTGTACCAAAAAATATGCCTAAATCAAAATAAGTGGTTCCACTAAAAACCAAAATCAGCCAATATTAATCATAAATTGCCTTAAAGGGCAAAGTCATGTTATGTGTAGGACTACTTGAACTTTGCCTTAATTTTAAAATTAATTTGTTTTGTTCCCATTGAAGGTTCCTTAGTTTAAGTGTTGATTTGTTTGTATTATGTTTATCAAATGAATTGCAACAAAAACATTCCATATGTGAGTGAAAACACAGTAAGCCCCTCAAAAATTTGTAGTCAAAAGTATAATTTTTTTATTAAAAAAATTATTAACATATAAAAATCACATCTTGGATCATTTTTTCTTGTTTTAAATATATTTGATTAATTTGAAACTTAAACTAATCAATTTTTTTAAAAAAACCAACAAACATTGAAGAGCTTCAATGTATATGATATATTGTGACAAAACAATACCTATCATAAAACATGAAAATTTGTATACATATTTCAAAACTAGGGTTATGGGTGGAATCATGGGTTGAACCTTTTTTTGTATTCAATGATATTGATATACATCAATTAAATCTAGGACCATTTAGAAGTTTTTAATTGAAAATTCATTCAAAAAATCTTTTTTTCACCTTTTAAGCAATAAAGGCAAAATAATCTTTTCTTTTTAAAAAATCCCATTGCAATTTGAAAGAAAACAAGATTTCATCATTGGGCATTACATCATTTTATTTTTATTTTTTTTGGTAACGCATGAACCACAAGCCCTTTTAAAAGATGCGTTAAATAACATTTGTTGGTTCCAATTTGGGTGTAGTCAATTTCAATGGTGATGTGAATTATGGGAGGATAACAAGCTTGAAATGTGAATTGATGATGGACACACCTAATTGAAAGTTAATTCATTTTATCAAGATTGCTTTATTTTTAGGTGCAAGGCTTGTTCCATAATACATAACCATCCTTTTAAAAAAAAATTGTGTTTTAATTGGTTATTAGAAATATTAAGAAAACAAAGTTTTTTTACTAGATTCTTTAATTAAAAATTACCCAAAATGACAAGTATTAAAAATACAACCATATCAATATGGACAAATGGATTTGGACCCACTAGTGTGATTGGGGTGGTTTTTAGAAAATTTAATATATATTATTTTATTGGTCATTTTAATTGGTAGATAATGGACCATTTGACTAATTGATTTTCTACCTAAATTTAAATCATTTTTTGGATTATTATTTTTTAAAATTAGATATGTATATAATAAATAAGTTTAAGTATATCATAAAAAGGTATGTAAATAGGTGGGAAGCCTAGCCTAACCAACCTAACTTACCTTACTCAGCTACCTTAGTTCAACCTACCTCCTTTAATTCCTTAAGCATGCACATAGGTTACAAGTATAAGGAATTGAACCTTTTAATTCAACAACAATAAACCAAGTTTTTACCAATGGACTACACTTCCAAAAAGCAACAATTTTTGTCAAGTTTTTTAAAATTTCACTTGTCTATTTCACATCATTATTTATGTAGGTAAACCAAAAAAATTAAATAATTAACAAATAGGTGGAAGGTAGGTAGGTAGGTAGGTAGGTAGGTAAACCTAGGTGGACTTATGAAGGCATGTACGTTTAAGTAAGTTGATAGGTTACACTATTTATGTATTTAGGTCTACCTTTCTAACCTAGGTGGTTGCAATCATACTAACATGTACCATTAACAATCGTAATCATTGTTGAATTTTTTGAATTTTGAAATAGAAAAGATTATATATATATAATTTGTATTTTATTTTTATTGAAAATAAATTATGTACATGTCATAAAATTTGGAATCAATCTAATGAATAAAAATAACATAATTTATGCTTTTAAGACTTGTAACTATTGTTTACAAGTAGTTTTGACACTAAAAACACAATTTGAAAATATTTTTTAATGACATATTTTGGGATTTTTTTAGTATACACCTTCACATAATAGTATAAAAAAAACATTTAAAAATTTTTAAATGTTTTTTGAAGGATGTATTAAAAATTTTCTAAGAATATTTTTCAACAAAACAATGAAAAAAAAATGGTTTAAAGGGGCACGTGTGGTTCCTTATAACTTGGTTCGACCCAGGTAGTAACCAATGTTGGATGGATATTAATATTTTTCAATATTCACTGGTTTTGGTTTTCCAATTTATCAATATCTACTAATTTTGGTTTTTTTTATTTTACATTTTTTTTCATTTAATGTAGCATGAAAGGATATCAAATTTTGTTTAAATACCCAATGCCAAATTTTAATATTAGAACTATCTTGCAACATAATATTTGTAAAATATGTTTCATTAATGGGGGAAACATGGGTTTTTTTTTTTTTTTTGCCATTACTAATGGTTTGTTTACCCACAAAAAAAACCAAAATAAAAAAAAAAAAAAAAAAAAAAAAAAAAAAAAAAAAAAAAAAAAAA
>Ga0116227_10013316_pt1 | contig 12973 bp, 13 predicted proteins | sample S1TSphgellanicum_FD_89693 | JGI IMG/M metagenome (GOLD analysis project Ga0116227, IMG submission 89693) | Host-associated microbial communities from peat moss isolated from Minnesota, USA - S1T2_Fb - Sphagnum magellanicum MG | ecosystem: Host-associated > Plants > Peat moss > Unclassified...
AAGGTTTTGGGGGAAGCCGTACGGGGCGAGGACCCGGCGGAAGAGCGTTTAACGCAGAGAAAATCCATCACCGTCAAAGAACTTTGCACTCGTTATATGAGCTTGGCTGAAAAAGGGTTGATCTTGGGCAAGCGAAGCCGACCGAAAAAAGCGAGCACGCTTTACGTCGACAAAGGGCGTATTGCCCGGCACATAGTTCCACTGCTCGGCACAAAGCGCGTCCGCGACCTCACGACCGCCGATATCAACCGGTTCATACGGGACGTCGCCAGCGGAAAGACGGCAGTTACCGAAAAAACCCAGAAAAAGCGGGGAAAATCGATCGTCGAAGGCGGCAAGGGCACGGCGACGCGAACCGCAGGACTTCTCGGCGGCATTCTGACTTTTGCTGTATCTGAGGGCATTATTCCAACCAACCCGTCGATCGGCGTCAAACGACCCGCGGATAATCACCGCGTGCGTAGATTGTCCGCCGAGGAATATCGCCAACTTGGCAAGGCGCTTGAAGCCGCAGAGTCGGCTGATGACGCAGTCCAAGGCGTCACGGCGATACGACTGCTTGCATTAACGGGTTGCCGATCTGGTGAGATTTTAGGTCTCAAATGGCAGGAGGTCGACAAGCCTGGAAATTGCCTACGGCTTGCCGACAGCAAGGAAGGTGCGTCGATCAGACCGATCGGCGAATCCGTTTTCCACGTTCTGGATCAAGTGGAGCGAATCAAATCGAATCCCTATGTGCTTACCTCTCTCAGTGGCACCGGTCCGTTCGGGGGCCTCAAGCGCGCTTGGCAACGGGCTATGACGAGGTCCGAACTCGTCGGCGTCACGCCGCATACACTGAGGCACTCCTACGCGTCTGTCGCCGGCGATTTGGGTTTTACCGAATTCACGATCGCAGCGCTGCTGGGACATTCGGCGGGTTCAGTAACTAGCAGATACGTGCACCATCTCGATAGCGTTTTGATCTCTGCGGCGGATAAGGTGGCTGCCGCGGTTCATAAGATGATGATCGAAGACAAAAATGAAAACTGATATCTATAAGCGAGCCGCCGAGCTCAATCTTAAAAATCAATCTCCTTGATATAACAGTACACCCGTACCTGGAAGGAGTTGGTCGAAAAAATCAAAATCCGACACGTTGGCTGTAAGCAAATCGCAACCCATCTCTGCCGCTTGCAGGAACAGCATTGCGTCGTTGAGGATTGCGATATTTTTCCGTTGGCCGGCCAACCGCGTCACTAACCCAGCCAGCATTCCCGACTCGCCGCATGCCCGGATTGATGGGGCTGTAAGCCGATGCGCTGGCATGTCGTCGATGGTTTGGCCAAGCGTTTGTAATGCTCCGGTGGTTCCGGGGTGAGCTGGATCCAATGTGCCGATCAGATGCGTAAGTTCAGCCAGAGCGACGGTTGAATGGTTTACGATTCTCGTTTCGAGCATCCGGTCGACTTCCAGAGGCGTCTTGCCCTGGAGAACGTCGATATAAACGCATGTATCCAGCAGCAATTCTCGTCCAACAAGGGATTGTCCACTTACAAATTGAAGATTGGCATTTGCGCGACGAACGAGAGGGAACGCGCGTCTCTGGGGTTTTGTACGCCGGATCGAAGCCCGACGATCAAACGTCAAGCTTTATTTCCGCCGGGATTGAACCTTTGCGAGCAACGAGCTTGCCGCCGAAATCGTCCTCAAGCGCAACCTTGGCAAGCGCATATTCGACTAGGTCGGTTGTGGAGCTGATGCCGGTTCGCTCCTTCGCGCGACTTACAAGGAGGCGCGGGACGCGAGCGCCGAGCGCGCTATTATCGCCGGCAAAAAGACCCTCGGCCTTTGCCGTTGCCATGACCGACCGCCGTCGGGCAGCCGTAAAATCATTCGTCTCAGGCTTCATAATTGATCCCCGTCCGTTTTACATATCAAGTATTTTGTTAAACAGCAAGCAGAAATCTCTCCTACTGGAAGTTCAAATTGCCAGGCGATTCATAGTGATACACAGCACAGCGCCATCGGAGGAGCGGTACACGCTGATATCCTTCGCTTTGGCGAAGCGTGAAGCTTAGCATGCATGTGGAACTAACCCAGGAGCCAGCTTGCTGAGGAGCCAGCCTTACGGACTCGCAATCAGCAACCATACAACAGTAGTAACACCTCGCCCATAGGCCGTCGGAGTGTCCGGATCGACCGCATTCAAGACGCAGGTATCTGGATTTCCAAGGTGCTCAGCGTCATCGCCGCCACATTTGCAACGGAAGTCACGGTAAGGCGGGTTTGTCCCAAAATGCCAGTGTAATTCGGTTTGGTCGCCAAAAATGCACTTCAGATACGTCATTCCCGCGAGTGCAAAGCCGATGGTGCTTCGCTGCGTCGTCTTAAAGCTTTGCCATGAACAGTATTACGCTTGCCAAATGTAATAAATATATAATATCGATAGAGAAGGTTATTTATATCAGGGGATCCGATGCATTCGATAATTCAGCCGGCTTATGTGTTTTCCGGCGCGCTTGTGGGGATATTAGGACCAATCGACATTCAGGGCTTCCGGCGCGGGTTGGGTTTGTGATTCATGGATTTCCAGATTCGCTGATCTGGAGTTTTCTATGGCCCCCATCCCTCCCGGTAGCGCGCACTTGCAAACGCAGACATGCGGTCCGCGTCCTTGCCATTCCTTGTGCCGCGACATATCAATCTATTAATACGATGGAATTTATAGAGCCTTGGACCCGAGCGGAGTGGCGGCCACGTTGATGCTTCGTGAATTTCCTAAAAAAACCGCGCGGATCAGGCGGGGTCAGGCGCCTGCGCAAACGGTTCTGCTTTACGAATCCTACCCAAACCTTTCCGGCATTCCCGATGTTTTCGCAGCACTGACCGCGGAAGAGGAACGGCGGATCGCCGACTTCGGCCGGGTAGTGGAGTTTGCCGCTGGCACGCATCTGTTCCGCCAGGGCGAACCGCATGATGGGATTTTTGTCCTTCGTGAAGGGGTGGTGCGCAGCTATTATGTTGCCCCCAATGGGCGGGAGATCACGTTGGCAAACTGGCCGCGCGGCAACTTTGTCGGCGGCCCTGAAATATTCGGCGGCGGTGTCCATGTCTGGTCCGGCATTGCCATGGCGCCTGGGAGCGCGATTTACTTACCGGGCGCGGCAATCCGCACCCTCATGACCGAGTTGCCCAATTTCGCGGCGGGCCTGGTCGATGGTCTGGCCTTCAAGGGCAAGTGTTACTCCTCTTTGCTGCAGATGCTCGGCACACGCTCGGTTGTGGAGCGGCTGGCGTTGGTTTTGCTCAACCTCGCCGAGGGTCAGCCAGATTCAAAGAGTTTCATGATCCCGCGCGCGGTCCCGCATGAAGAACTTGCGGCTTTGGTCGGTGGCACGCGCCAATGGGTATCAATGACGATCGAACGGTTCCGCAAGCGCGGCCTGATCGATGTGAGCGACCGGCGGCTGGTCATACTAAAACCGGAAACGCTGCGAGGTATCGCGGCAGGAAAATGAAACAACAACAGGAAGAGAGTCACATGAGATATAAAAATCGCTTTAAAACGGCACTGTTTTCCGCGCTGGTGCTAGCCGGTGGGCTAGGTCTGACGCCGGCGCGAGCTGATGATGTCGATTATGGCAAGGTTGGCACGCCCGTGCATCTGGTCGTTGGGTATCAGCCCTATTACTCAGAATCATGGTCAGGCGTCGTCATCAACGGGCTCGGATTGTGGAAGAAATACTTGCCGCCCGGCTCGACTGTGACGTTCCAAGTCGGCTTGCAGGGCTCGATCATCGTGAATGCCATGCTCGCGGGCAAGGACAGTATCGGCTATCTCGGTGACATGCCGGCCATTGTCGGTGCGACAAAGACCAATGTTGCCGACTTGCGTATCGTCGCCAACATCGGACTTAGCCATGACCAGTGCAATGTGCTGTTCGTCAATAATAATGCGCCGAAATTCGCCAACCCCAAGGATGCAGTCGCCTGGCTGCAGGGAAAAACGGTGGCTGGACCCAAGGGGAGTTGCGCCGACCGTTTTGCCCGAGCTGTGTTTGCAAAGACAGATGTGACGCCAGGTGCTTATCTCAATCAAAGCATTGAGGTCATCACCAGTGGATTTCGCGCCGACAAGATCGATGCCGCGGTGATCTGGGAGCCAACCGCCTCGCGGCTGGTGCAGGAAGGGCTGGCGCGCCGCGTAGCCACTGGAAATGATTTCGATGAGCCCGACGGCGCTTTCATTGATATGCGTGCCGACCTGATCCAGGAGCGCCCGGACGTGGCCAAAGCCTGGCTTGAAGCGGAGCTGGATGCCGAGCAATATTTGGCCGACCCAAAGAATGCGCTGGCGGTGGCCAAGATGGCGCAGGCACAGACGACGGGCCTGACTGAAAAGGAGCTGTGGCAGGCGCTCTTTGGCACCTACCCAGCCGATGAAGGTGGTACGGCGGTGCGCAACACGCTGCCCTTCGGCTTCACCCCCACGTCACTGGCCTTGATCAAAACCGATACGGCGTTTCTGTATTCGATCAAATCCATCGCCGTGCAACAGTTACCGGCAGATGCGGTGGTGACGGATTTGACTGCGGAGATTCTCAAGGAGCGCGGCCTAACCACGCCGGTTGGCGAGATCGCCGCCCAACCGGAAACAGCCTTTCAACCGTGAGTGAGACGGAGGGCAGTGTCGTGAGCGAGATAATGCTGCTTCGGCGTGATGTGATCGCCCATGCGCTGCCCTTCGAGACTTTGTCGGAAACACTGCTGGCGCAGTTCGCAGCTGGGGCGGAGGAGATTCGCCTGCCGGCGGGCGGCGTTGTCTACGATGCCGGCAGCATCTCCGACGATATCTATTTCGTCCAGAGTGGCGCCATCCGTCTGGAGCCTGATGTACAAACGGCCGCTGGCTTGCCGGTGCAGATCGTTCGGCCGCGTGAAGCGTTCGGCTGGACGGCATTGGCGAGCCATGCCGCGCGGCGGAACCGCGCCGTGGCGGTTACGCCAGCAACATTGCTGCGCCTTTCTGGCCAGAATTTCGTTACTATGCTCGGCAGCGACCAGCGTGAAGGCCAGGCGATGCGGGAGCGGATTGCCGGGGCTTTGGCGGATATTCGTGGCCAGGCGGTCTATCAGCCAGCACCGGCGCGGCGCGCGGAAGGGCTCGGCCTAGCCATGGCCCGCGCCGCACTCTGGCTGCGTAGCCCCGCGCCCTATCTGATGCTCCTTGGCTATGCATTGCTGCTGGGGTTCTGGTATGTCGCCGTGCAGGTGTTGAAACTGCCGCGCTTCAATGAAATGCCAGGACTGACTGATGTGTTTCAGGAATGGTTCAGCCGCAATCCGGTCTATGGCGTATCACTGTTCACGCCAGTCTATTACCAGCATATTCTGGTTAGTCTGCGACGTATCTTCATCGCTTTCACTCTGGCCACGGTGCTTGGTGTGCCCACTGGCCTGTTCATGGGCTGGTCGAAAACCTTCCGCGAGTACGTATTCCCGGTCTTCGAATTGCTGCGGCCGATTCCGCCTCTGGCCTGGGTTCCGCTCGCTATCATCATGCTTCCTGGCTCTGAACTGCCGATTATCTACCTCACCTTCCTGGCATCGTTTTTTGCCACCGCCCTCAACGCCATGCTGGGCGTCAAGTCCATCGACCCTGTCTATGTCCAAGCCGCCAATTGCCTCGGCGCTTCGCAGGCACGTGTGTTTCTATCGGTAATCGTGCCCGGCGCGTTGCCTTATATTTTTACAGGCCTGCAGATTTCTGTAGGTGTCGCCTGGTTCTCTCTAGTCGCTGCTGAAATGGTCTCGGGCCAGTTCGGCCTCGGCTACCTCATCAACACCTCCTACACCACAGTGCAATACACCACCATGGTCATCGCAATGATCACCCTTGGCATCGTTGGTTACGCCTCCAGCGCGCTGGTGCGCCTAGTCGGCAACTGGCTGCTGGGCTGGCACAAACGCCAGTTCGCATTGGAGGGCGGGGCATGAGCATTCTGGCACCAAGCCGTGGCGCGCTGCGCATCGATAATGCGGTGAAATATTACGGCGAGGGCAGCGCCAGGACTTTGGCCGTTGACCATTGCACGCTGGATATCAGGCCGGGTGAAATCTGCATGATCGTGGGCCCCTCCGGTTGCGGCAAGACCACGCTGCTCAATGCCGTTGCCGGATTTCACGGTCTGGATGACGGCAGCATCCATCTCGACAACAAAATGCTGTGCGGCCCCGGCCAGCCGCAAGCAGCAGTGGGGCCTGACCGCATTGTTGTGTTCCAGAACGGCGCGCTGTTCCCGTGGATGACCAATCTCGATAATATCGCCTTCGGGCCGGTGGCCCAGAAACGGCTGCGCCGGGCAGAGGCACGCGACAAGGCGGCGCAATTGATGCGCGACGCTGGACTGGCTGGTCATGAATTTGCCTATCCCGGCGAAATATCCTCGGGCCTTCGCCGGCGCGTGGAAATTGTGCGCGCACTGATGAATGATCCAACGGTACTCCTGCTCGACGAGCCCTATCGCGCCCTGGACGCGCTGACGAAATCAGTGATGCACGAAGCGCTGCTGGAGACCTATTACCGTACCGGCATCACTATCTTCTTCATCACCCACGATCTGGAAGAAGCTATTTTTCTCGGCCACCGCGTCGTCATCATGACCGCCCGGCCATGTAAACCGAAGAAGATCATTGAGGTCGATATTCCGCACCCGCGCGACTATACGATTCTGACCTCAAAACGATTCCGCGAATTGCTGGCCGAAGCGGATGCCGGGGTACATGACGAAGCCCTGAAATCCTTCGCGCTCGGCGAACGGGAGGGCTGAAACGCCATGCCGAGCGAGAGCATTGTCGTGACCAAGATACATCCAGCAACTTCCGTACGACGCCAACGTCTCACGTTTGCCCGCCCACGACTTCGGGCGCTGATATCCTTTGTAGCGCTGCTGGCCCTCTGGCAGGCAGGCTCGACCAGTGCCGCCTGGTCGGGCCACGGCTGGCCCATCATCTCTCTGGTGCCCGCGCCCAGCGTGGTGCTGACGGCCTGGGCGGCGCTGCTCACCAATCCCGGCTATTGGCAGAGCTGGGGTTTGAGTTTCACGCGCGTGGCGCTGGGCTTTTTCGCTGCCGTCCTGGTGGGAGTGCCGTTCGGCCTGCTGCTGATCATCAACCGCACTTGGCGCAGCATCGCCTTCCCGGTATTTGAATTGCTGCGACCTATTCCCCCTTTGGCCTGGGTGCCCGCCTCGATCATTTTCTGGCCGACCCAGGAATTATCCATCGATTTCGTGATTTTCCTGGGCGCCTTCTACACCATCGTTCTCAACACGTTGGGCGGTGGTGATGAGATCGATCAGCGCCTCATCCAGGCTGCGCGCTCGATGGGTGGTTCACGCTGGAATATTTTCAGGCGGCTGATCCTGCCCAGTGTGCTGCCCTCCATCGGCACCGGCATGCAAGTTGGCATCGGCATCACCTGGGAGGTCGTCGTGGCGGCCGAAATGATTTCCGGCGGCGGCTCGGGCGGTGATTCCGCATCAGGCGGCGGGCTTGGGTTTTTTCTCTGGAGTTCCTATATCGGCGGTTCCTATCCAGACATCATCGTCGGCATGATCTCCATCGTCATCGCCGGTTATCTCTCCAGCGCTGCCATGCGCTTTCTGGTGGCACGCGCCACCCCTTGGGCCAGAGGGCACTGAGCAGTGATCGAAGCAAAATCGGTTAGCAAATCCTACGGTGCCGGGCGGTTTGCCAAGCCGGTCATCGCGGAGTGCAGCTTTGTCGCTCCCCGGCACAAATGCACCGTCATCGTCGGCCCATCCGGTGCCGGCAAGAGCACGATGATCCGACTGATCGCGGGATTTGAGAAACCAAGCCGCGGCGAGATTCTGACCGATGGCAAAGCAGTGACCGGTCCTGGGCGTGACCGGCTGGTGATGTTTCAGGAATCCGCTTTGTTTCCTTGGATGACGACGGAGCAGAACATTGTCTATGGCCCGCTGGCGCGTCATGAACGTAAGGCGGATACGGTCTCCCGAGCAAAATTTCTCCTGGAAAAAACCGGTCTGATGGCTGCCAAGCGGCGTTACCCCGCCCAGCTTTCCGGCGGCATGCAGCGGCGGGCCGAACTTGCCCGCTCGCTGATCAACGACCCTGAGATCATGATCCTGGACGAGCCTTTTCGCGGCCTGGATGCGATGACGAAAAAATTGATGCTGGAGTATTACGTCAAGCTCTCGGAAGAAACGCCGCGCACCAATTTATTTGTCACTACCGATATTGATGAGGCAATTCTGCTGGCGGACCGTCTGATCGTAATGAGTGCTGCGCCGATGCGCGTGCGCGCGGTCATTGATGTTGATTTACCACGGCCGCGCGAGCTGCACACGTTGCTGCGTGACGACGCGGCCAATGCGTTAAAACTCGAAGCACTCTCGTTGTTGCATGAGGAGGCGATGAAAGCCTTCGCCGGCGGCAGCCGCGCCGCCGGCGATTTTATCGAAGCCTATCGCAAGCGCCTGGCCGCCGTTTAGGCAACCTGGATTTTCCCCACGGCCCAGCGGTTGAGCTTGCGCACATCCGGGTCCGGGTCGTCCGCATGTGAGGCCAGATGCGGCAAGGCGTCCCGATGGCCGATCTCGCCCAAAGCGGCGGTGGCCTCTTTGCGCAGATTACTCACCGGCGCATCGAGTACCGCACCCAGCGCGGGAATGGCTTCCGGCCGCTTAAGCTGGCCAAGGCTGGCGGCGGCTTTAACCCGCACCTGCCAAAATTCGTCCTGCATAAGTGCGATCAACGCGGGCAGAGCGGCGTCGAGCTTCAGGCGCCCTGCCCGGGTGGCAGCTTCCTCGCGCACTTGCCAATTATCATCCCCGAACGCGCGGTCAAAGGCGGTGCGGGTTTCCGGCCCTCCCGGCAATAATGCGCCGATGGCAATGCGCCGGACCTCAGCATCCTCATCAGCCGTGGCGGCGTTTAGCCCTGGCTGTGCCGCAGGGTCACGCAACCAGCCCAGCAGAGAGGCCGCAGCCCGGCGTACAGGCGCGGCCTCGTCCTGCAAGGCGGCGACGGCCGGGGCGAAAGCCGCGTGGCTACGCAACGGCGTGAGGCTGCGCAGGCAGGTGGTGCGGACGAATGGGTCGGCATGACCAAGTTCCGCGATCAGCAATGGCGCTGATGCCGGCAGGTTGAAATCGGCCAACGTGGCGGCCACAGCCATGCGCACGTTGTCCTCTTTGTCCTGTAGCGCTCCGATCAACGCAGGAACGCTGTCGATCGCGGAAAATGCTCCGAGTGCACGCGCCGCATCTTCACGCACCTCCGCATTCTCGTCATGCAGCAATGCAATAATGGTGGGCAGAAGGATCGTATCCCCGCTATCCGCTGCGGTTGCCAGTGCAACACGCTGGGCGGCGGCGTCCGGCGTAATCAGGCGGACGATAAGCTCGTTAAAATCGTCACTGGCTTCGTCAAAAAGCGCCATGGCTGTCACCGAAGCAAGTACGGAATCGCGACATCGACCGCGCCTGTTGGGCAGTCCACCTTACAGGGTGTACAATACCAGCATTCATTGTATCGCATATAGGCCACTCCTTTCTCGTTATCGATCGCCAACACATCAAGCGGGCATGAATCGACGCAGGCGGTGCAGCCCTTGCCGGCGATGCATTTTCCGGCATCCACGGTAACGGGCACGCTGGTGGCGAAATTGGCGAACGGCATGACGAACTCCTGTTTATTCTGCGGCGACGGCAACGCGCAGCGACTGATACGAGCCGCGCTCCGCCTGCGGGATGTCGATGATATACGGGGTGACAGGCTGTTTGCGGCAGGCCATGCTGCGATCCGCCTGCTTTTCCAGCAGCGAATGGCAAAACCAGTTTTCGTCATCCGTTGCGAGGTAATCGACGCGATGATGATACAGACCCCACCGGCTCTCTGTGCGAAAAAGCGAAGCGGTCGCGGCCATTTCTGCGCAGTCGAGGATCGAATGCACCTCCATCGCTCGCATCAGCTCATGCGGGTCGCGTGCCACCAGGGCCGACAAATCCTCACGTATCTCGGCGAAGCGTTCGCGCCCGATCTCCATCTTCCGCGTTACCTTGGGCGGCTGCAGATAATCATTGACCATGCGGCGGATCTTGTATTCCACCTCATGCGGCGTGAACCCGTCATCACGCTGCGTTGGCGCGAGCACTCTGGCCTGCTCGGCCAGCAAGGCGTCTTTGTCATAAGGGGGTAAATCAACTTGTGCGCAATAATCCGCGGCGCTCTCGCCAGCATAGGCGCCGCAGACGAAGGCACCCAGCATATAATTATGCGGCACGCTCGCCATGTCACCCGCCGCATGCAGGCCCGGAACACTGGTTCTGGCCCGGTCATCCACCCACACACCAGAGGCACTGTGTCCGGCACAGAAGCCGATCTCCGAAATATGCATTTCCACCATCTTATGCCGATAATCTGTGCCGCGCCCAGCATGGAAGCGCCCGCGGCTTGGCCGTTCATTTGTGTGCAGAATATTCTCGATAGTCGAGATCGTCTCGTCGGCCAAATGATCGAGTTTGAGGAATACAGGCCCATTACCACCTTCGAGTTCGCGGTGGAATTCAAGCATCATCTGACCGCTCCAATAATCGCATTCGATGAAGCGCTGGCCCTTGGCATTGGCGGTGTAGCCGCCGAACGGGCCGGTGACGTAGGCGCAGGCCGGGCCGTTGTAATCCTTGATCAACGGATTGATTTGGAAACATTCGAGGTTCGCGAGCGCCGCGCCCGCATGATAAGCCATGGCATAGCCATCGCCGCAATTGGTCGGGTTCTCGTAGGTGCCGAACAGATAGCCGGATGCCGGTAGGCCGAGCCGGCCGGCGGCACCGCAGGCCAGCACCACCGCTTTGGCGCGGATGAAGATGAATTCCGCCGTGCGGCTGTTGATGCCAACCACACCGGCGACGCGCCCATCCGGCGCCGTCAGCAGGCGAGTGGCCATGAAACGGTTAGTGATATCAACACGCAGCCGGCGCAATGTGCGATAGAGGGATTTTTTGACGTTGTGACCTTCTGGCATAGGCAGCACATAGGTGCCCATGTGATGCACCTTGCGCACATTATATTCGCCGGTCTGGTCGCGTTCGAATTTCACGCCGAGACTGTCAAGATACTGGATCATCTCAAAACTCCGCTCGGCATAGGCCAGTACACCGGCCTGCTCCACGATACCGTCGTTGGCGATGGTGATCTCGCGCACATATTGCTCGGGCGTGGCATGGCCGGGGATGACGGCATTGTTCAGCCCATCCATGCCCATGCAGATGGCACCGGAGCGCTTCACATTGGCTTTTTCCATCAGTACCACCCGTAATTTCGGGTTGCGCTCTTTTGCCTTGATTGCCGCCATCGGACCAGCCGTACCGCCGCCGATAATCAGGATATCCGTCTCCACCTCATGCGTTACCATGCCGGCGGGCCGGTGAATAAATTCATCTGCGTGCATCTGTCTGCCCCGTGTTCAGCCAGCAATTTGCCTGGGGGGCCGAGGGGTCGATAGCAATAAATTGCCTCCTTCACCGGCGCCGACAAGGTCCTGAGATGGTTCAGAGCTTGGAGACCAAATCGTCGAGCAAAGGCTTGATACAGCTCGGCGACAGTAAGGTAAGGCATCTCAACGCGTCCAGTAGGGCTTCCCGTATGGGGCCTTTTCGATCGCTTGCGCCCGAATAAACAGGGCATCTATGTGTTTCCGGGAACACAATCTCGAAAGCCACTCATTGACTTTCCGCAATACTGGATCGCGATTTTAAAGGACACAGAACTGTCCAGCATTACACCAAATGTTTTCCGGCACAGCTTCGCGAGCATCGCGAATGATTTGGGCCTGACAGAGGTTACCATTGCGGCTTTGCTGGGACACTCCAGCGGAACGATCACGAGCCGCTATTAGGGGAGGTCGTTATTTAAGCAGTGCAACATTTACTTTAATAACGTCGCTTCTTAGAAAAGCCGACTTAATTAGCAGATAGGCGGCGATGGGGGTCCGCGCCAAATAACCGTGGAGGGCATCCATGCCGAGGGAGGTCCTGACGGCTCCGTCTTTCTTGGCCCCACCAGGTGAGAGTTAGAGGGGCGCACCATTTTGCATGACGGTTCATGATCGCGAGAGAGGCTTGCGGTGTCCGTCATGGAGATCTTCAAATGAACACAGTTACTTCCCCTATCCCGGTTACGGTTGGTTCCGTGGCACGTGCGTCGAGCCCTGTGGGCTTCAAGGTCGATGCAAATCGCGGCGAGCGCATTGGCCGGGTTTCATCGGAATGGTTCTCCCGTCCAGATGATGAGCGGTATTTGTCCCTGTCGGAGCTTTATCATGTGGTTCGATCACGGGCCGGCCGCGCGACGGCACGGACCGTCGAGAGTCGCGCTGTCCGGGTTGAGGCGAGCCGCGACAATGCCGAGCGGCTGGCGCTGATTGTACCGGGCCGGGATGCATCGGTCCTGCCAAACCACTGGAGTTTTGGCCAGTTGTGCAGCTTGATCGGCGCGCCGTCCGGATATTTGCGCGATCTCCCTGCAATGCTGGCTGGCATTAATCTCCAGCACGGCTTGCTATCTCACCGTGGCGAGTTGGTGAAGACGCTGGAGTCCGAAGACGGCCGGGTCGAACTACGCGCCGTCACTGGCCCGGATTACGGGCGGATTTGGGACCACGAACTTGTCGCGGCGGTGATGAAAATCGCCGGTGACGGCATTGGGGACACACGGTGGAAAGTGCCGGGTATTCTCGACTGGGAAACGATGCGCCATAACCCGCTCGTCGACGTCACCAAGGACACGACCACATTGTACGCCAGCGACCGGGACGTCTTCCTATTCCTGGTTGATGACACGTATCCAATCGAGGCCGGACGTTTGCCGAACGGCGATCCCGATCTCTATTTCCGCGGATTTTATTGCTGGAATAGCGAGGTCGGATCGAAAACGCTGGGCA
>Ga0116227_10013317_pt1 | contig 12972 bp, 10 predicted proteins | sample S1TSphgellanicum_FD_89693 | JGI IMG/M metagenome (GOLD analysis project Ga0116227, IMG submission 89693) | Host-associated microbial communities from peat moss isolated from Minnesota, USA - S1T2_Fb - Sphagnum magellanicum MG | ecosystem: Host-associated > Plants > Peat moss > Unclassified...
AACATTATTTGCCCAAGAAGGATGAAAACCAATTTTTGTTTTGGGAATAATCTTGAATGGCCAACTTTGACCATCAATTATTTATTCATTTTAATTTTTTGTAAGATTGTTTTTCGTGCACATTACTCATATGAATGTGAATTTTTTCCCCCTAAAACATCTATAGGTTAAAATCCTGCACAATTTCACTGAGTCAGATTTTTCAAAATCTAAAGTTTTATATGATTTCTATGCACCTTTGTGAAGGTTGGTCCATATTTTGAAGTGTGACAACTTTGTTCAATTAAATGGGTTCATTGGCCCCCTTGTTTCTCTTACTTAATCTATCCTTCACATAGATGTCTTCTAGCTATTCTAAATTTTTTATTGTCAATGAAGAAGCATATGGCATCTTCATCCAATTCTGCAAAAAACTTACAATTTTGAAATCCACTCAAAACTAAAAGGAATAAATGTTCAATGATGGCAATTTTCCATTTCTCAATCAAAGCTCTTTTTTTTTGAAAATTGAAAGATTCAGCTCAAAGGCCTTTACAACTCTGTTTTAGGTTTTTTCTAAAAATTCTAACATAATCCATGATTTTCACACACATTTGTCAGGGCTGCTTCGACTTTTTTTATTGGGATTGTTTAGGATCAATTAAGGGTTAAAAGAACCTCCACCTTCTTTTCTGAAAAAACAAATTGGAATTGTCTCTATTCTGATTCTTCACAAAAATAAAACCAGGAATCCATGTCCGGGTCTGGTTGTTCAAAAATCTGAATTACAGTTCTGAAAATTAAGTTGTGGTTGCAATCCAACTCTTATTAATTGGGCCAGAAACAGTGGATAATTGTCGGTATATCGCTTTATATTATCCTTCACTTGATTAGCTTGCTATTATTGTTGAGCATAATTCTCCACCCCACTTGAGAGGTCATTAGAAGAGGACGTTTCATGCAAATGCTCCCCACCCCCACCCAACCCTCCCCCCAACTTGACATGAGCTTCCTGGGTCAGCATTTCTTTTAGAACCTATGACCACACTTCACATGGACCAAAAGAAAAAATTGGGAAAAAAAGAAAAAAAAACTCCTTGCCACACTAATATAAAATTTCAAAACAAAACATTTTCAGCTTTTGAGGCATTTAGGGGTTACATACACCTTGCAAAATCTCTGAGGTGTGAAAAAAAAATATTTCTTACCATGCTTAAGATAGATATATTGTGACCTAACAAGAAGGGAATTGGAAATATTTCTTATAGTGCTTAAGATAGATATATTGTGGCCTAACAAGAAGGGAATTGGATAATATTCTCGAGGGAACATAGCAAGTTTTTAGGGTTTTAATTTTTGTTTTAAGTGGCCCTCAACTTTTTGCATGTTAATGGCAAAAATTATTTTGTTACTATTTGTTTTTCTAAGATAGCTACAACTATAACTATTTCAAGAAAGCTTGTGAGGATGGGTAGGAAGTCTTGTTTGTTTGTGTATTATGTAAAACTAATTGGCACCAAGCTATGGATGGTTGAAGAAGGTGCGACATTGAATGGAGGTTTGAAAAGTACAACGGTGGAAGGTAGGATAAGAAGGAGAATTCGGAAGCAATGTAGGCATTTTTTTCTTCTTTCATGATCAGGTTTAGGAGATGGTAGGTTTTGCTTGTCGTGATTAGTAGTTGTTGTACTTGATTACCACTGCACCAGTGACTACAATGTGCTAATGCAATGTATCCTTGGTAGGAATAGATTCTATGAAGGGTTGATGTTGAGGATTGATGACAAAAGGGAGGAAGTTCGAGCTATAGAGAAAGGGGCATGTAGAGGATTAGTATGCATTTGGATTGGGTACTATAAATATTTGTTGAATTTCTCTTTAATCCATGTCATAGGTCAAGTATGTGAATGAACACTAAAAGCTTCAATTAGGGTGTCCTTGGGTTGAGTAGAATGAAAGAAATGACAATAGAAATGGGAAGTTAATAGAGACATATTTGCAGCCCATATTTGCACAAAAATCTATTTATCCTGACTGGTTCTTAGTTAATTTGGTATATGTCACTCATACTTGGGTTTGGACATTGAGTTCAAGAGTCTTTGAAATTAAGGTTTATTAAACAAATAACTTAATGTTTTTCTTTACATTGTTGCATTTGTAGGAGATGGGTTAACAACTCACATGGACTGATCAAACATTGAGGGTTCTGACCTTAAATTATACTTCAATAGATTTTTTACTTTTAATGTATGGTTCTGTACATGGCCCAAATTGTTTGTTACCATCATGACAAGTTAAGGAAAGATCACCATGTGTGTACCAGTTGGCAATTAACACATAAAACATTGAATTTTGTTCTAATAATTCAGTAGCACCAATGGAATTTCTAGTAGCATCGGGTTTGTAGTCTCAACAATGTAATTTTTTGGAATTAATGGTGTTTTAGATTTCCAAAAGTTGTTGACGCACCTGTAAGCTCCCTAATAGACTCAACTACGAGTCCAATGTGAAAACAATAGAAGGATAAGGAGTTGGGGTATGCTCCCTGGCTTACAGCACTTTGGGACTTCTGTGACTTTGGGGGCCCATAATTTCTTGTGCACACCTTTGATTAAGATGAAATTTAAAGCAAAGTTGTAGCCCTTGTCAAGAGCTTTCTAAAGATATATGACACTTTACCTTCACGCAATTAAATCAAGGCGATTGTCCACTTTTAGTGATCGGGAGTCAAATTGGCAGTTTGACTTTCGGCCTTCTTTTGGCCATAACTTATGTTTTAAGTATCCAAATGGGTCATGTGAACCCATTTTAAACATATAAGTTTTAAAATATTTCCAATGATATAAATAACTCTTCAATCCATTGAGTTTTGACCCTTTGAAAACACCCTCTAAAGATTCGAGAGTCCATTGGGACTTTAATTCCCAAAGTGGAAGTTCACTTGGAAGTGTGGGAATTCATACTCTCACATTCTCATACATTCTTAGGAGCATGAAATGTGACTCCCAAGCTTCACTTTTGGCCTGCACATTTGCAAGCCCTTGCTTTGGTCGCAAGCCCAAGGTTAGGGTTACGATAGTTGTGTTTCTATTATGAGTTATTCCTACATAAGAGAATTTTATTTTTACAACCTTTTTTTTGTATAAGAGAAGTTTGTTTTATGACGTTGTTTAAATTCATATGTAGTTAGAATATGACAGTGATAAGATAATATGTTATCATGTACCAGTCATGAAATTGAGATAGATGATGTTACATAAGAAATTCATGAACAAAATTTAGTTGTGAAGTTTGATTATTCAAGAAAGTAAGTTGGACTTCAAATAAAAATCATAATTATATGTTTATTGGGATTTGGCATATTCGTACTTATGGGAATAAATCCTCATGAAGCTCAAATCGAGGAGGTTGTAATAGAGATAACTCATAATGGTTTCTACACATGCACTTAGGTTTGGGTAAAAATAAAAAATGGACCAAGGGGATGGGAATCAACCTCAGAGCTATAGAGGCAATATCACTACACCTCATACCTTGTGTAGAGTGTCATCTTCAATTCTTGAGAGGCAAAATAATACACCTAGAATAGGAAACATTTAAATTCCCCAACTTTTTGCCTTTTAGATTCTACATACCTAATGTAAAAAACTTGTTTCAAACTAAAGGTCATGTTCTTAGGGTGGAGCACATTGGATCAAAATTTAACATCATAAGTTGGAAAATATGGCGGGATTCAAAGCAAAGGTGGTAGTATTAATTAGAGTCCATAAATCAGTAATTTTTTTCCATCCTACCATCTGATGTCATGCCTTTAAGATTAATAAGAGAGGAAGATCAGTTTGAATTTTTCGGCTAATGCTTAGGAAGGTAGATAACAATTATTTGGAATGAAGGTTATCCCATGAATTACACAATTCAGTTTGGCATTTTAGAATTTGATGAAGAAGGATTTTCATGGGAACCCCAAGCAAGTTCAATGATCTTAAAAATTTTAAGGTTCTCATCTCTAGAATGATTGGTTTTGACCCCTCTGAAGCAAAAGTGGGGATCATTGCCATCACCATTATTTCATGTTGGTTTTTTTTCCAAAACAACAATGTGGTTGAAGATTAAGGCAAGGTTTGATAGATGAAAGTAGGTCATCATATAATCCAATGAATACCATTTTTATTTCACTAGTCCTTGGCCATTTAACTCAACTTAAAAGTATAAGGATAAAAGGGAGATGAATGTGTCTATTTCTCAAATTAAAGACATTTTGATACCTGCAAACACATATTTGAAGGGATGTTGTGTAACAATTTTACTGTTGTGAGTTTGGCAAACTAGGTTGGAAATATTCAGGGGACATTGACACTAGGTATAACATCAAGGTAGATGGCAATAGAATGTGGGCATTCATTGTAAAGGAAAAATGGAAAAGAAAGTAGAGCCATTGGATTTGCAGTAGATTACATTGTAATTTTAAATTAAAGTTGGAATTTGCAAAATGACTAGCCCGCAAGGTATGGATGAATTATTCTTGGGCCAAAGCATGAAGATGTTAATGACTAGGCAAAAAACCTTACAATGGATGCGGAAGTGCAAGATTTGAATGTAGACAAATTCTTCAAAATTGCAAAGTTGAATTTAAGAGGGTGGGTTAAGGAATGGTTTAGGAGGTTGCACCTAGTACTAACTGATTGGACTGAACTATAGATTATAATACTACAAAAATATGGGGATGTTGATGCCAATGACATCAGAATGAAACTTGATGCCATCAAATATGAACCTAAGGAAAGGGTTCAAAAATACTTTGAGCGTTTTGATAAGCTCTTTTAGAGGGGCAAGATACAGGATTTTGAACAGATATGAAGATTTTTAGCCAGATTAGAGCCAGAAATTTGGAAGTTGTGTGTGGTAAAAACTTTTACAAATATTGAAGAATTGGTAGGAGCTGTAATAAAACTAGAAAGAGTGTTGGGAGTTTGGATAAACACCATATGGGCCTCTAAAGGAAGAACAAGAAGAAGGAATTTCAGAGACCATGATGGAAAAGTAGGTCACTGCTTTGAACAACACGTTCATCAATTTCTTTAGGGGGAATGTGCCCAATCTTGATACACCATCTTCTTCCACTATGTTTGAAGGATGCCAATTCTACAAGGGAGGAAACCATTTAGCCACCACATGTTTGAAATTAAATGAGCCACAACCAAAATGTGCCAAGTGTGACATGTTTCATAAGACAAAAAATTGTGAGATTAAATGTTCTTTATGTTCAAGGTTAGGTCATTCAAAGGATAGGTGTTGGAAGGAACCTAAAAATGGGAAGTCAAATTTTAAAACAATTTTTTTTTTGGAGGTGTTACTAAATGATGAAGAGGCAACCATGCAACAACTTAACAAGCTATGTAGAAATGAGAATGTCTTCTCTTACACTCAAGTACTTAGAAAGAGGATGTTTATTGAGGTGGCACTAAGTGGAACTGTGCAAACTTTTGAAGTTATAAGAGAAGGGACAAGAATAAATAAGGAGACCTCAATCAGATCTCAGATTCTTTCCCATTTCATTAAAAGGAAGATTTCCCTTTCACTTATGTACACAATTCTTATGATACTAGGGGAACTAGAACACCTTGAAAGTTTAATAAAATTGGCTAGATGAAAAAAAAATTCAAAAACAACGGACAACCAAATATCCATGGTTTTAGCATCTCTAGCAATTAGGAAGATTTATATCAACAAGACACTTTGGAACAAGACTCTCCATCTATTCATAGATATAAACAATTATGTGGTTGAGGGAATAATAGATACCGAAGCATCCATGTCCATCATGGCTACTACAATAGTTAGAAAATTCAACATAATGCATTTGGTCACCGGATTTAAGACCTACAAAATTGCATTTGGAGTCATTACACAAGCTATGGGGAAAATTGACAAAGTACTTGTCAAGGTTGCAGGTGTACAATGTACCATGACCTTTATGGTGGTAGACATTGACAATTATGACACATTATTTGGATTAGATTTCTTGATAAAAATTGGTGCAATTATGGATGTGGAACGAGGGTTGATCCAAATGAAGCATGGTCCATGAGCCAATGTGGAGGTATTACCATTAACTATGGTGAATATGAACTCAAAAGTTGTGATTCATGATGTCATTGTTACCTTGGAGAACATACAGATCACTGGTGACTCTTATATGATTATTAGGATTTCGTATCAGTACAATTCCATCATACCCAAAGGAGTGGATGTCCATGTTTTAGATTCGGACATTGATACAAATAATAATGAACATTGTGATGAAGGGTCTCACCAAGTTGAATAGATTAGTGATGAAAATGAGTTTTGGGGTATTGAATTTGAAGATTTGGTCTTGTTAGAAGGACCATAGCAGATCCTGCAACTGATACTACAGGAACAGGTCGATGGGTTTATGGAAGAATAAATAACATATGTAGATGACTATGTTAATTGGCTTAAATGGGTTTCTAATGCAGAAAGAAGAAGACAAACCATGTTTGAGTCTATAAATTGTGAAAAAATTATAATACTGTTATAAGTTCATGAAGTAGAAGGTGGTGATTCAACAAAAACTCCAACAAGAAGTTAACATCATCTAACGGTGATGAAATAAACATAAGATGGAAGGAAGATTGTTAGAAGATCAGGGTAGATCTTAACTTGGATAAGGAGGAAAAACAATAGCTATCGAAGGTCTTAAAGTGTTACCAAGATGTTTTTGCTTAGAACAAAGGTGAATTTGGTTGTTGCACCATTGAAAAACATGTTGTGGATAAACAAGGGTTCCCACCTTACAAGGTATCTCTTGGTTGATTATCCTACTAGGACGAGGCAGAAGTAAAAAAACAAATTGATGTTTTCGTAGATTTAGGAAAGAAGAAACCTAGTAACTTTGAATAAGCATGTAGCGTCACTATGCTAATAAAAAAGGATGGGAGTAGGCGTTTCTATGGAGATTATTGACCATTCAACATGCAAACCTATTGGGACTTGTTTCTAATGCCACGTGTTGACAATGTGATTACACAACTAGGAAAATCCTCTTGGTTTACTACATTGAACTTATAGTCTGGTTTCTAGCAAATTCAAATGGCACCTGAACATATACAAAAGACAACCTTGATCACTAAAACTAAATTGTATGACTGGGCGGTCATGCCGTTTAGTTTTCAAAATGAAACCATCACTTTTACCATGATAATGTTAGAAGTCTTTAAAGAGTCAAGAGATAAATTCTTGAAAGTATTTGTTGATAATCTCAATGTCCATTACGAGAGTTGGGAGGAACATCTTCAACATTTAGATGTTGTGTTTCTCAAACTTCGAGAAATGAATTTGAGGTTAAACCCAAGTAAATGTTGTTATGCTACAAAATGTTGCAACCCCATTTTGAGGGAACTGTGAGGTCGCCACTCACACTCTCGAAAATGGGACTTGGGAGTCCTCCAAGACTTTCGAAAATTCAAAACGTGATTGCAGGGGTCAAACACCTCGCATCAAAGCGTTATTTATACCGTTGGAAAAGTCTTAAAGTGTAGATGTCCAAAATGGCCTCGCACTAGCCATTTGGACATATGTAGCACAAGTTATGGTCGAAAGAAGGGTCGAGAGTCAAATTGGCAGTTTGACTCCCGACCACTAAAAGTCAAGAATCGACCCGATCCTAGTGTGTCCAGGTGGAGTGCGACACATTGTTGGAAAGCTCTCAAGGAGAGCTACAAGTTTATTTTAGACCTCGTCCAAATCGGAGGTCGGGGCGAAAACTTATGAAAGCCCAAATTCCTTGGAATCCAAACTGAAACAATTTCGAGACTCCACTTTGGGAGTCTCGGGAAAAAGTGCCATTTGGATGCAAGTGCGGCGGTGAGACGCAGAAAATACTATATGGGGGAAGGTGGTGGCTTCCCCCGAGTCCGGGCCGTGGTGAGTCAAGTGAATCCAAGGTTGCTCGTGGTTTATCCCAACACCAAGAGTGTTCCAAATGAGTACTAACCAACTTGATGGTTGGTTTTGGATGTAGGACGGAGTAACTAAATAACTTGTCCCTCTTCCTAATCTAATCCCGGAGCTTTCAGCACGCCCCCTCTTACCCCCTTTTAGTGTTGGAAGTTGGGAACGTGCCCCGAGTCTCCCGCATTTTTGCAACTTGAGTGACTTAACCCCAACTTGGGCTAACTAGGGACTTGGGAGCGCGTCACAAAACGTATCACTTTTTCAGGCCATGTGGTTAGTAATGAAGGCACCAAACTAGACCTTGGTAAAATTGATGCAATTTTACACTTTCTAGAACCAAGGATGGTCACCAACATTAGGTCTTTTTTGGGCCTAACATGATATTATTGGAATTATGTTCAAGGTTATTCATGACTCGCTGCTCCATTGTTTGAGTTGACAAAAAAGAACATGGACTTTATATGGGATTTGGGTTGTCAAGAAACATTTGATGTTCTGAAAGTAGCACTTGTTGATTTGCCTATGTTTATATGGCCTGATTTCAAAAAACATTTTTGCTTTGATGTTGATTGGTCACCAAAAGGTGTTGGAGCCATCTTGTCGCAAAGAATGGGCAAGCTTGAGAAGGTGGTGGCTTATGCCAACAAGAGTTTAACGATAGCACAGAAGAAGTTCCACCTCATGGAAGGGGAATACTACACATTAATCTAGGGCAATATGCATTTTAAATAATACCTCCATAAGAACCATTTTATTTTTAAAATGGACCACAAGCCACTTGAATGGTTGGTGATAGTGTCGTATGCACATGGCGGGGGAGGTAGGTGGATTGATATGCTACATGATTTCAATTTCAAAATATTGCACCAACCAGGATTTAAACATACAAATGTTAATGCTTCAAGTAGAAATCCAGTGGGTCCAACCATGGATGATGATGACTTTAGTGAGGAGATCTAGGACATTGGGAATGTACAAGGTGACATGCTTAAAGTAGAAGATAAAATCTTTTCTATTTAAATTGGCAAAGGTTCAAAGTGGCTCAGTTTCAAGAAACAAGTAAAAACAATTTCACATCATAAATGTTGTTTTGGCATCAACCATTGGCGTTATTCAAGGGATCATCAACTTTATATGCTTGATGTTGTACCGGAGGTAAATTAGGACAAGGAGTTTACCTCGAATATGGAAGAGATTAAAGCGACATACATTGAAGGAAGTGAGATTTTGAGGACTACTGATGGGAAACAAGCAAAAAAGGAAGTTACCTTAATATTATGACAAATAACAACAATTGGAGCTAGTGTTGGCAACTCAAGAATTACTTGAATTTGATGACCACGACTTTGGTTCATATAGACTTTGATGAAGAGGAAAGATGTTAGATGGATGTGGAGGACATTAACATTTGGAAGGACATAACTTGCATGAAATTGTTACACGAAGGCATATTACCAAACATAATTGATTTTGAGGAGAGCAAAAGAGTAAGGAAAAGAATAAATTATCACTGGTAGGATCAAAAGCTTTACTTCAAGGGGTTGTTTGTGCCCAAACCAGAGGAAAGAATGGCACTATTAATCCAAATGCATGAAGATTTGGGGCATTTTGGAAAATAAAGGACCTTGGCTAAAATTTGTAGGCAATACTTTTGGCATAGTAGGATTGAGGATGTCAAAACAGTTGTGAGGATGTGCAAACAATGCCAAATGGTGAAAAAAATGGGTAACATCCCTTCTGAGGATGAAGAGTTGAAGAGTATACATGTTTGTGAACTATTTTATAGGGTTGCTATGGATATTATAGGACCATTACTTGAAACCAAGTTAAGAAACAAATATATTATGGTTGTTAGTGATCATTACTCAAAATGGTGCGAAGCAAAAACTGTTGCCGACCATGGTGTTAAGACAGTAACCAAATCTCTGGAGGATGATGTAATATGTAGATATATAATTCCCAAGTTTGTGTTAACTTATAATGGAGGGGAGTGGGCAGTAGAATTTGATGTTATGTGTAAAGACTATGGTATCCACCATCAACACCCGGCATCCCAATGGCCATAGTGTAATGGGATGGCTCAACATTTGATCAAAATTATTAAACATGGCATCACCGTTCTTTCTACAACACTGGAAAATGTGGATTGTTGTGATGAACAATTGGCCAAAGTCATGTTTAGATATAGATGTAAGATTCAGGCCAGCACCAAAAAATTTCCCTTCATGATAATGATTGGGCGTACACTACATCTTAAGGTTGACAACTACCTACATTACTGATGCAAAAACTATTGCAGAACAATTCCTCCAAAAGATGAAATTGATAGCAAGCATCCATGAAAATGTTCTACTCAATGTGGAGCAAGCACAAAAGAAGCAAAGAAAACCTATGTTACAAGAAAAGGGAAGCAAACATTTGAAAGATTGGTTGCTAGACTAACAATGGTTGAAATGAAAAAACTAGGGAAAAAGAAAACTTTAACTTCGAGTTGAAAAGGTCCATACCAATTTGTTGGATATGTAGATGGGAATGGTAATGTAGATTTTGAAGAGGGCAACAAGTTATGCATTATTAAAGATGGTGATGGGCATCAATGGGAAAGATCATGCAAGGATTTACAGATTTATGATGTTCTACAAGATTGAAAGAAACTAAGGGACTGAATTTTTTAAGGAAGGGAGGGGCTACATATGTGACTTGACAAGAAGGGAATTGGACAATATTTTCGTGTGAACATAACAAGTTTTTAGGGTTTTAATTTTTGTTTTCAGTGGCCCTCAACTTTTTGCATGTTAACAACGAAAATTATTCTATTATTGTTTGTTTCTCTAAGATAGTTGTAGTTATAATTATTTCAAAAAAGCTTGTGAAGATGGGTAGGAAATCTTGTTTGTATTAGTATTATGTAAAATTGATTAGCATTGAACTATGGATGGCTAAAGAAGGTGTGACATTGAATGGAAGCTTGGAGAGTAGGATGGCGGAAAACAATATAAGAAAGATAATTCGAAAGCAATGCAAGCATGTTTTTTTTTCTTTCATGATTAGTTTCAAGAGATGGTAGGTTTTACTTGTCGTGTTTAATAGTTTTTATATTTGACCTCCATTGCACCAGTGACTGCACTATGGCAATGCAATGTATCCTTGGTAGGAATAGATTCTATGAGGGGTTGATGTTGAGGATTAACGACAAAAGGGAGGAAGTCTAAGCTATAGAGAAAGGGGCATGTAGAGGATTAGTATGCATTTGGATTGGGTACTATAGATATTTGTTAAGTTTCTTTTTAATCCATGTCGTAGGTCAGGTATATGAGTGAACAATAAAAGCTTCAGTTCGGGTGTCCTTGGGTTGGGCAGAATGAGAAAAATGACAACAGAAGTGGGAAGTTAATAGAGACATATTTGCAACCCATATTTGCACAAAAATCTATTTATCTTGACTAGTTCTTAGTCAATTTGATATATGTCACTCATACTTGGGTTCGGACACTGAATTCATGAGTCTTTGAGATTAGGGTTTATCAGACAAGGAACTTAATGTTTCTTTGCATTGTTGCATTTGTTGGAAATGAATTAACAACTCACATGGATTGATCAAACACTAAGGGTTCTAACTTCAAGCTATACCTCAATAGATTTTTGACTTTTACTATATGTTTCTATACATGGTCCAAATTGTTTGTTGACATCATGACAAGTTAGGGAAAGGTCACAATGTGTGTACCAGTTGGCAATTGACACATAGAACATTGACTTTTGTTCTAATAGTTCAGTAGCACCAATGGAATTTTTGGTAGCACCGGGTTTGTAGTCTCAGTAATGTAATTTTTTGGAATTAATGGTGTTTTAGATTTCCAAGAGTTGTGTTTCTACTATGAGTTACTCTTGCACAAGAGATTCTTCTTTCTACACCTTTCTTTTTGGTTACCATATCTTTTACTTTGAAGTGGCTACAATTCGAGCATGCTACTGCCTAGTGTATTCCCACACAGCAATAATTCCACTGACATGGACATTGAGGGACCTTATTACACGTAGCTGCAGGATCTCCATGCAGGCATCAAGCACCTAGATAAGGTTGACTGGAATGCCTTCTTTCTCCCATCCAAGAACCAAGACATGCAAATCAATGGCAGTTACCATTGGACATAACATTTTCATCCGATTCTGCCTCTGTCAACACATTGGGGCCAAATGAATCCTTAAGCTGAATTTTAGGACCAGCATTGGGCGTTTAACAAAAATGGGAATAGACCACCCCTGATTATCATGGCAGTGTTCTTCTGGTTCATAACCATGGTTCTCAAAAACCCGACAGACCCAATTCCTCATATATCACCAGGGTTCTCCTAAAATTTGAGAAAAATCAAGTGTGCCTGTACAACCATTGGTTGGTTACCTGATCTTTTAAGAAAACTGCCAGTTCTTTGTAGTTTTTGAAAGATTCAGACCCAGCAGTTCTTTGATTCTGATTTTCGTTTCCCCCCAAAAAGAACTTGGAACTGGTAGTTTTCTGATTCAGAAGGATTTAAAATACCAGAACCCAGTGGTTATTAAGGAAATCGATACCCACCCAACACTGCTTAGAACACTAGGACCCTATGATACCTTTGCTAACCCCTGATCCAAAGCCAGGAACACAAGATCCATGATTGCTCCTGTACTACACGAGCAGGTTTAGGACTAAAACTATGTATAATCACTACATAGTTATGAAGTCTATGTTTTTGGGTTGTAATCATCCCACCTTACTTTTGATTATGCAAGCCTCACCATCATCCTTTCATGAACTACACACAAACAATACCCAAAACTATTCAAAAACCAAAAGCTTTTTCCAAAATCAAAACTTTAATCCTTACAAATTTGGTATTCATATCATAACTTTGTACAAAAATGAAGGTGTTTCTCAAGGTCACAAACACCTCCTTATATACTAACCAAATGGAAACTACTCAAGAAACTTCCCAAAACCTATCCACCACATGGTTCCCCAAATAATCAAAAGAAAACAAA
>Ga0116227_10013318_pt1 | contig 12970 bp, 8 predicted proteins | sample S1TSphgellanicum_FD_89693 | JGI IMG/M metagenome (GOLD analysis project Ga0116227, IMG submission 89693) | Host-associated microbial communities from peat moss isolated from Minnesota, USA - S1T2_Fb - Sphagnum magellanicum MG | ecosystem: Host-associated > Plants > Peat moss > Unclassified...
GAAAGTACGTATCGGAAAAAGTAAAAAAAGAGATAGCCGAAGAGGCAGCTAAAGTTTTAGACGCACGCGGTCGTAAACCGCACCTGGTGGCTGTTTTAGTTGGTCACGATGGCGGCAGCGAAACTTATGTTGCCAGCAAAATGAAAAATTGCGAGGCTGTAGGTTTTAAATCGTCGTTGGTACGTTATGAAAGTGATGTTACAGAAGCCGAACTGCTGGAGAAAGTAGCTGAGCTTAACGCTGATGCTGATATCGACGGTATCATCGTGCAACTCCCATTACCAAAACACATCGATCCTGAAAAAGTAACCGAGCGTATTGATCACCGTAAGGATGTTGATGGCTTTCACCCGGTTAATTTGGGCCGTATGCAACGTAACCTGCCATCGTTTATCCCGGCTACTCCATACGGAATCACCCTGATGCTGAAAGAATACGGCATCGAGACAGCCGGTAAACATTGCGTGGTTGTCGGCCGCAGTAATATCGTTGGTTCGCCGATGAGTATTTTGATGGCACGCAACACCTATCCAGGTAACTGCACCGTGACCATTTGCCATAGCCGCACACCTGATATTAAAAAATTCACTTTAGATGCAGATATTCTGATCGTGGCCATTGGTAAAAAGAATTTTATTACTGCCGACATGGTTAAAGATGGCGTTGTGGTAATAGATGTGGGTATGAACCGCGAGATATCAACGGTAACTAAATCCGGCTTCAAGCTTTACGGCGATGTGGATTTTGAAAATGTAGCCCCGAAATCCTCATGGATAACCCCGGTTCCCGGTGGTGTCGGTTTAATGACCATTATTGGCTTATTGAAAAACACATTGGCATCGGCAAACAAAGAGGTGTACCCATAACGCTGGCTTATCGGCCAGCCAATTATTTGCGATTTAATATCTTTATGCAATAACGGTAAAAATTACGCATGTCGAAACTTGCCAAACTTGTTTATAATAAACCATTTGTATTAGCTCTATATTTTGGTTTAAGCCTGTTTGCGGTAGTTAAAAGTGTTATCCTTAATCATATTCATAACAACTACTTTGTTTATAAATATGGGTTTATCAATGTAATTAATCAGCAGACCACCTTTGGCCCGCAGCCTGCGCATTTCAACGATCTTTTTCATTACGGTCCGCTTTTTTCTATTTTGATGGCTCCTTTTGCGCTGTTGCCCGATGGTGCCGGCGTGATACTCTGGGTATTGTTCAATGCTTGGGTATTGTACATAGCTATTAAGCTGTTGCCGTTAAAAGACAATGCCTATTTACCCGTTTTATTGATCTGCGCACACGAGTTGATGACCTCATCATCAAACGTAGAGATCAACCCGCTTATCGGTGCGCTCATGATTCTCAGTTTTGTATTTATAAGGGACAAAAAAGATTTTTGGGCAGCGCTGATGATCTGTGTGGGTATGTTTATAAAACTCTATGGCGTTGTAGGCTTTGCTTTCTTTTTCTTGTCCAAAGACAAATTAAAATTTAGCTTAAGCATTATTTTTTGGTCGGTAATATTGTTTTTGCTACCGATGCTGATCTCTTCGCCCACTTATATTATACAAACCTATCACGACTGGTACGGAGATCTGCTTAGGAAAAATGCTGATAATATCGGTCCCAGTCTCCAGGATATTTCTGCAATGGGGCTCATACGTAATATTTTCAACTATCGCCAGTTGTCAAATATTACAGTAATACTTCCAGGCATTGTATTGTTCGGGCTCTGGTACCTTCGCGTAAACCTGTATAATGTAGTTTCCTATCAACTATTGTTACTGGCCTCCACGCTTATTTTTGTGATCATTTTCAGCAGTTCTTCCGAATCGCCAACGTATATTATCGCTGTAGCCGGCGTAGGTATCTGGTTTATGGATTTAAACCGCCCTATCGCCAGCCTCGAAAGGTGGTTGTTTATTTTTGCTATGGTAATTACGGTTTTCTCTCCATCCGACCTTTTTCCGCAATATATCAAGCTGCACTATGTGGTGCCTTATAAATTAAAGGCACTCCCCTGCGTGCTGATATGGCTGAAAATAGTTTATGAAACGGTCACGAGAAAGTTTGACGATAAAGCCGCGCTCCCGGCTGTGCACGCGGCTTAACAATCTTACTTTAACTGATAAATTGACGCTTCATAAGGCTTCAGTTCGCCTGACACTTTCGATACCTTATCGATATCGCCCCCATAGTTGCAAACCAGCAGCTTAGCGGCGGTACCGTTATACGCAGTATTTACTTGCACATTTTTGGACGAGAAATTTAAAACGATCAGCATCTTTTTACCGTCCAACTCGCGGGTATAAGCATACACGTTGGGGTTGTCTTTATCCAGCAGCGTGTATTTGCCATAAACCAATACCAGGTTGTCTTTCCGTAGCTTCACTAACTTTCTGAAATAATTAAGGCAACTGTTGGGATCTTTTTCTTCCGCTGCTTCATTAATGGTGGTATAATTTGAATTAACCTTTAACCATGGCGTGCCCGTTGTAAAGCCTGCATTTTTTGATGCATCCCACTGAAACGGTGTGCGGCTATTATCCCTGCAGCTAAACTGGATCTCTTTCATAAATGCAGGTATATCGCCCCCTACCTGTTTAAGGTGCTGGTATTCATTCAGGGTTGGCATATCCTTGTAATCCTCAATTTTTGTAAAGCCGGGGTTGGTCATGCCTAATTCGTCGCCATTGTAATAATAAGGTGTTCCGCGCATGGTCATTAAAAATGAGCTGAGCATTTTAGACGACAGATCGCGATACTCAGGACTTGGGTTACCAAAACGGCTTACCAACCGTGCCTGGTCGTGGTTAGCTAAAAATATCGATAACCACCCTTTACTTGCAAATACGCTGTCCCATTTGCTGAAAACCTGCTTAAATTCTAAAACACTGTAACCGCTCGACTTGGCAATACTAACACCGTCAAAGGCATAGGCCATATTTAATTCGTGCCGGTCTACGTCCACCATGTTGTGTGCATCTTCGTAGGTATTCCCCGCACCTTCTGCAACACTCATCAGATCATATTTGCTGTAAACCTCTTTATTCATCTCCTGCAGGTAACCGTGTAACCCGGTAACTACGCCATAATATTTATTAAAATCCTTTTCAAAGCCGTTTGGAAATGCCGGGAAGGTAGTGTCCTTGGCAGCAAACTGAAATGCATCCATCCTGAAACCATCAATCCCCTTATCTGCCCAGTATTTCATAATATCATAAACTTCGTGACGTACTTTGGGGTTTTCCCAGTTAAGGTCGGGTTGCTTACGCGAAAAGTAATGAAGATAGTAGGCATTCGTCAATGAATCATATCTCCAGGCATCGTGATTGATATCAAACAGGCTGTAGCGGTAAGGTGGTTTACCGTTTTCTGCATTCCACCAATGGTAATAATTGCGATAAGGGCTAGTCCTCGAACTGCGGCTTTGCTTAAACCAGTCGTGTTCATCGCTGCTGTGATTTACCACCAGGTCCATTACCAGCTTTATTCCCCGCTCGTGCATCCCCTTTAACATCGCATCAAAATCGGCCATGGTACCAAAATCTTTCATGATGTTGCGGTAGTCGCTCACATCATAACCGTTATCATCATTTGGTGAACTGTATATTGGGTTAAGCCACACCACGTTAACGCCAAGGCTTTTAATATAATCCAGTTTAGAGATGATCCCCTTCAGATCGCCCACCCCATCGCCGTCGTTATCCTTAAAACTACGCGGGTAGATCTGGTAAACCACCGCCTCCTTCCACCATTTTCTGTCTTTAGGATTTAGGACGGTATCGGTTTGGGCAGAACAATTTGCCGCTATCAGTAAAAGCATGATTAACAGGCTAAAACATCTATTGGTAACGTTACCGGAAAAGGCAGTCAAATTACGGATCATAACATGTGTAATTAAAAAATTAATGGAGTATTTGCTTTGGCAGAAGGCGCCATGAAACAAACAGGTTTACACCAACAAATATATAAATCTTATCCGTTTTACCTATTTTAATAAGAGCTTTCGCATATTGTATTTTAAACTCATTGGCCAACTCATGCTAAAATTATTATTTTAGGCAACCAATCCGGTTTAACCCTTAATTATGGAGACTACCCAACCCAAACGCCATTACGGCCTCGATATCCTTCGCGTTTTAGCTTGCTATATGGTTATCCAGGTACATTCGGGCGAATTTTATTACATAGGTAACGTCGGTCAAACTTTAAATACGACCGATGCGCACTGGGTAGGCTGGTATAATTCGTTGTGCCGCACCTGCGTACCGCTTTTTGTAATGGTATCCGGCTATTTCCTGTTTCCGGTTAACGACATCAATATTTTCTTCAAAAAAAGGATGAGCCGCGTTGCCATCCCGTTTATGATCTGGTGCGCGCTTTATGCTGTTTATTTTTACTTTACAGGACAGGGCGATCTGCAAACCGAAGCGATAAACGTACTTAAAACAGGGATAAATTTCGGCGTTGACATAGGCCACCTATGGTTTGTATATATGCTGCTGGGCGTTTACCTGTTTGCCCCGGTTATTTCACCGTGGGTGCAAACTGCAAGTCGCAGATCGATGGAGTTTTACCTGTTTCTATGGGCCCTTGCTTTAAGTCTGCTCTACATACATCTGATATTTCCGGCAATATGGGGTGAGGCCTACTGGAACCATACCCCTACCCTGTATTATTTCTCCGGTTTTATGGGATATGCGATCCTGGCTGCTTACATCAAACGTTTCCATGCTGAAGCCAGGCCTTGGAACTATACTTTGGGAATCTTGCTGATCATTATAGGATATACAATTACTGCAGGAGTTTTCTTATCGAGGTTCTCCACCGAAAAATTCGTATCAACACTTGAACTATCCTGGGGATTTGAGACCATCAACGTTGCGATGATGACTGCCGGCGTGTTTTTAATCTTCAAAAACATCAACCTTAAAAAACCCGGCTCACCATTTTGGCTGTTGATATTTGACATTGCCGCCAAAAGCTACGGCATTTACCTGGCCCACATTATGATACTGAATGCCATGCACGGCTGGATAGATCCCCTGTTTAATACAGCTGCCATCAAAGTACCCTTTACAGCCCTGCTAACGTTCATCACCACATTTATCGCGATCAAAATAATATCTTATCTACCCAAAAGTAAGTGGCTGATAGGGTGAATTATAGTTCTGAGTCTTGAATCGGAAGTCTTAAGTCTCAAGTAAAGAATTTCTTGTCTCAGTTTAAAAGCAACAAATCCAATCTGCAGGCTCGAGACTCAGGACTCCAGACTGAAAACTATTCCTCGCCATATGCAAAATGCTGGCGTAACTTTTCTTCTTCAAGGTCGAGTAGTTCCAGTTGTTGTTTTACAATCTCGTCGTTGATGTTTTCCTTTTTGTTCAGCGTTTTTAATAAGGCACGCTGTTCGGTCATTAACTCCGTCATAATTTCGCGGTAATCATGATAAAAAGCGTTTGCCCTATTGGCACTGTCATCTTTCTCCCAGTCCTTCAGCAGTTCCATATCGGCATCAATACGCATCTTAAACGCTTTTACCATCTCGTTATCATTCAACTGCTTGGCATATTTATTTTGCAGGATCTCCAATGATAAATTAGACAGTTTTTTTCGTACCAACTGCTTTTGCTGTTCAAATGAGATGGTATAATCCGGATCGGGCATTTTAACCAGTTTTATCAGTCCGGGTAATGTTAAACCCTGCAAAACCAGCGTCACTACTATCACCGTAAAGGTTATAAACAAAATCAGGTCGCGGTTTGGGAATGGCGCACCTGAAGAAAGCACTTCGGGAATACTTAGTGCGGCTGCTAAGGAAACCACGCCCCGCATTCCGGCCCAACCTAATAGTAAAGGGGCTTTTAACCCGGGATGCGGGTCTGCCGTTGTGATATACCGGCTGATAAATATGGTGAAAAACAAGGCCCCATACGTACATGCCAGGCGGGTAACAACGAGTACGCCGGATATAATTAAGCTATATTCAAGCGCCTGGTTAAAACCACCGGGACCCAAATCTTTAATTATTACGGGAAACTCCAACCCTATCAACATAAAAACCAGTCCGTTAAGCACAAAGGCCACAGCCTCCCATACATTAACACCCTGTAGCCTGCTTTTGTAGGTTAAGATGGAGTCGCGCCTTGCGGAAAGAAACAAGCCGCCGCTCACTACCGCCAAAACACCCGAAAAATGAAATTCCTCGGCGGTAACGTACATTGCGTAAGGAGTTAAAAACGTAAGCACTATATCAATATTGGTAGACGTAGGTAACCAGCGATGAACGGCATAAAACACCAGTGCTACGGCAAGTCCGGTAGCAATCCCCATTACAATAACTACGATAAAACTTACAGTGGCTTGCCCCAAAACAAAATTACCTGTTATGATCGCGGCCAACGCAAACCTGAAAACTACTAAGCTGGCGGCATCATTCAGTAGGCTTTCCCCCTCTAATATGGTAGTGAGGCGTTTAGGGACTTTTATATTTTTTAATATAGCTGTGGCTGATACGGCGTCCGGGGGTGAAATGATCCCACCTAATAAAAATCCTGCCGCAACGGTAAAGCTTGGGATGAGGTAATTGGATACTACAGCTATTATGCAGGAGGTAATGATTACAATAGGCACCGCAAAGCTAACAATGATACGCCGCCATTTCCAGAAATCCTTCCAGCTGGTATTCCAGGCTGCTTCGTAGAGCAACGGCGGCAAAAATATCACGAAGATCATGTCGGGCTCTATCTCGATGCCTTTAAAAGCAGGCACAAAGCCCAGCACTAAGCCGCTGATTACAAGCAATATCGGGTACGCGATCCTTATCTTTTGCGCCAGCATTACCACAAACAAAATGATAGCAAGCAGGCAAGTATATTGGATGGTTTGATGATGCATTTTCTATAGGTATGGTAAAAGCTGAAATTACTAAAATACAATAATTAGCTTTTACGTCCTATGCGACAAGGCCTAAAACGGGTGGTTTATTTATAAAATATTAGTTTACAGCGCACTGAGTGGCGCTATTTTCAGATATTTCCTTTTTTAAGTTCGCTCACTGCGTGGTCTGCCGCCCTGGCGGTAAGCGCCATGTAAGATAGCGATGGGTTAACGCAGGATGACGAGGCCATACAGGCGCCGTCCGTAACAAAAACATTTTGTGCATCCCAAACCTGGTTCCACTTGTTAAGAACGGAAGTTTTTGGATCGTTACCCATCCTGGCAGAACCCATCTCATGGATGGCCCCGCCCGGTGATCCTGAATCGCGGAAGAATGAACCAACATTTTTGGCGCCTGCCGCGGTTAGCATTTCCATGGCGTCGGCCAGCATGTCTTTGGCCATTTTTGTTTCGTTGTCTCTAAACTCCACATCCATGGCAAGCACATTTAATCCCCATTTATCTTTTGTGTTTTTATCAAGGGTGATCTTGTTATCATGGTGCGGCAACATTTCGCCAAACCCTATTAAACCCATGCTCCACTTGCCGGGTTCTGTTAACGCATCTTTAAAAGGTTTGCCAATGCTCAGTTCGGCAATATCACGTGTCCAGTCGCCGCGCTCGGCCAATCCCTGGTAGCCAAATCCGCGCTGGTAATCTCTTTGATCACCAAACAGGTTTCGATACCGCGGAATATAGATCCCATTGGCGCGCCTGCCAAAATAATATTTATCCTCAAACCCTTCTATGGTACCCGATGCGCCTCCGCTCATGTGGTGATCCATAATATTGTGACCTAATTCGCCGCTACTACTGCCTAGACCATCCAGCCAGGTATCAGTTGCCGAATTCATCAGGACCCAGGCGCTGTTCAATGCCGACGCGTTAACAAACACGATCTTTGCATAATACTCGTAGGTTTGGTTATTCTCCGCATCGATGATCTCCACTCCCTTTGCCTTTTTTGTATCCTTGTCGTAGATGATCTGCTTCACAATCGACCACGGCCTTAACGTTAAATTACCGGTTGCCACAGCTGCCGGCAAAGTTGAAGATTGTGTGCTGAAATAGCCGCCAAACGGACAGCCCAGGATACATTTGTTGCGGTACTGGCAATTAGTGCGACCGGGCAAGGGGACAGTTATATTCGCCGTACGGCCGATGATCATCCGCCGACTATCCTTGTAATGCGTTTTTATACGGGCGGCGACTTCTTTCTCAACAACATTCATCTCCATGGGCGGCATATACTGACCGTCGGGTAACTGCTGTAATCCTTCTAAAGATCCGCTGATACCTGCAAACCGCTCTACATGATCGTACCATGGTGCCATATCTTTATAGCGGATAGGCCAGTCGACACCGATACCTTCTTTGGCATTGGCCTCGTAGTCAAAATCGCTCCAGCGATAACTTTGCCTCCCCCACATTAACGACCGCCCGCCAACATGATAGCCCCTGAACCAGTTAAACGACTTTATTTCTGTATAAGGGCTCTCCTGCTCATTCACCCAATAATCAAGGCTAGACTCATTGATGGTTTTGGTGCGCGCGAGCACTGGATATTTTTTTTCAATCGCTAAAGGCGACATATCACGATGGGGAAATTCCCAGGGATCTTTATTGGCGTTCACGTAGCCTTTAACATGCTCTATATTCTTCCCACGTTCCAGCAGGAGTGTTTTTAACCCTTTTTCTGTTAGTTCTTTAGCAGCCCAACCGCCCGAAATGCCCGATCCTATAACAATAGCATCATAAGTATGCCCGGCAATTGCCTTGCCGTTGATATTTTTGGTAGTATCCGCCATGGTAAAAAAACAACAAAAAAAGGTTTAACAGGAAGAATTGGTTAGTCCCGAAACAGGTTTCAGGTACTCAAATATAACGTAAGAGATCGTATCAAAACAAGGCTTTTAATTTTTAAACAACTCGAGCTTCGCAAAGAAATCATTGAACATCAGGTTGATGTCCAGGTGCTGATAAACCCTTATTTTCCTTCCGTTCGGGTTCGCTTCATAAGCACCAGCTTCATTTATTAAGGGACAATTTTTAACCGCATAATCGCTTGACGAGGGATCAGCTTCAAATGAAGACTGAAGGGCTGTCAACAATATTAATGGACTGTCGCCTAGGATATAAGTTTCTCCGATATTCAGCTTATATTGAGAAAGTCGCTCCATTAAATTTTCCAGTGTATTGTAAAGATATTTACCTATTTCGCCATTAGGTTTTATCTTAAGCACCAGTTCCGAATAAGGAAGAATAGCCTGGCGGTAGGCATTACGCGGCACCTGCCAGATATTCACCTGGGTGCGGTTAAACAAAGCGCGGCCTGCAAACATGTCGATGTTTAAGTTATATTCTACTGGTGATCCGTTTGGCGGCGGCAATGCCAGGTCGCTATATTCTGGGCCGCCTATCCACACTACTGTAAGTTTACCTGCAATTTGCGGATTAGTTAACGCTGCGGAAGCTTCCTCAGTAAGGCCTGCGCCGCATATTATATACAGCGGCAACTTGGTATCGGTACGCAAAGCTTCGTTAATTATGGCATCAACAGCGGCACTTTTTACAGGTGTACTATCGTTTAACATCCCGGTGTTCGATCCTGCTATCACAGGGATCTTCCCTCCCATTTTCATAACGGACAATATCTCTGATGCCTTTTTTGCAGCGTTGTCGGCCTGGGTCTTTGAATGATCAAAACCGTCCTTCGCATTCAAGTGCGAACCTATTATCGTCCTTACCTCTACCGATGGCGACAGCAATAAATGCGTAAGCGCAAATAAACCGTCGGGATCGCCGCTAAAATCGTTGTCAATAATAACCCGCATCCTGGGCGTTATGGGGCTTGCAGACTGGCTAAGTACTGCAAAAGGAAAAATAAATAGCAACAAACAAAAGCTAAAGCGAAATCTGCTCATGGTTATGGAAAGTTTTAAATAAGGGTTTATAAATAATTACGCAGACGGATAGTACTTACATCTGCATCTACAATTGGCTTCTACAAACGAAGATAAAAGAAAACAATAACAAACAAAGATAAATTAAAATAAAAATATTCTTGCTTTTATTTTTGTTTATACTTTGATTATTTATATTTGTTTTCGATTTTTATCGATATAAACCAATTAATACTAATGCTTCCTAATCAGCGACGAGATAAAATACTGGAATTATTGAAAGAAGACGGCTCTGCCAAGGTGATAGATCTTGCCCGCATTTTTAAGGTAACCGAAGTTACTATACGGCAGGATTTGGAAAAACTGGAGAAAGACGGCCTGGTTTTACGCGAACACGGCGGCGCTTATTTAAAAAATATAGAAGACCAGGTACGCACTTTTTCGCTCTCACACCAGGATAACCTGGATAAGAAAGAACTGATCGCAACCAAATGTCTTGAATTTATCGAAAGCGGCGACAGTATCATATTAGATTCGGGTTCCACCACCACCGAGATCGCGAAAAAGCTGAAGGGCTTTAAAAATCTAACCGTAATTACCAACGCACTTAATATAGCAATGATGCTGGGCACCGAACCAGGTATAGAGCTGATAGTTACCGGCGGTGAATTTAAACCACCTACCCTATCACTTACCGGTCAAAAGGCGGCTGATTTCTTTAAAGGGATCAACGTGCAGAAACTATTCCTGGCAACTGCAGGCCTTTCGTTGAAAGCAGGATTAACCTATCCCAGCATCAGCGACCTGGTGGTAAAAAAAGCCATGATTGATGCTGCCGAAACCACTTACCTGGTAGCTGATTCTACCAAGATCGGCAAAAGCTCATTTGCAAGCCTGGGGGCCTTGTCGTTGATTAATTACATCATCACCGATGTCGGCATCGAGCCCAAACATACCGAAGTGTTAAAAGAAAACGACATTGAATTAATCATCGCACAATAATGAACACCGGCGCGCTTAAAACTATCTTTAAATATTGCTTACTGGCATTTACAATGCTTTGGGCAACCAATTTAACTGCGCTGCCGAAGGCCAAATTGAGGGTATTAGTGCTCACTGATATAGAAGCAGATCCGGACGACTCGGAGTCGTTGATCCGTTTTTTAACTTACAGCAACCAATGGGATGTGGAGGGGCTTGTCGCCATAACGTCTATTCATCAAAAGACAAGGGTGGCACCCGAAACTATTCATGCTATTTTAAATGAATACAAAAAAGTGCAGCCTAATTTGCTGAAAAATGAAAAAGGCTATCCAACTTATGAATATCTGAATTCGAAAGTGAAACACGGCCTTGCTGCTTACGGAATGGACGGCGTCGGCAAGGGACACGATTCGGAAGGTTCGGACTGGATAATAAGTGTGCTGGAAAAGCCCGATCCGAGGCCGCTTTGGATCTGCGATTGGGGCGGCGCCAATTGTCTTACGCAAGCCTTATGGAAAATCCGGCAGACAAAAACACCTGCACAAGTAAAAGAGCTGGTGAAGAAAATAAGGGTTTATACTATTTCCGACCAGGATGATTCCGGCCCATGGATCCGCAATAATTTCCCGGACTTATTTTTTGTATGCAGCCCGGGATACACCTACGGCCATGCCACCTGGTTGGGGATGTCGTTCGGGATGCCGGGTTCAAATAAAGAGGTTGTGAGCGCAGCCTGGCTGGCAAAAAATATCCAGCAAGGCCACGGACCTTTAGGGGCAGCTTACCCGGATGTTGCCTACGGGATGGAAGGTGATTCCCCGTCTTTCCTTGGTTTGATCAGCAATGGCTTGAATGATCCGGAACATCCTGATTACGGCGGCTGGGGTGGCCGTTATGAATACTATACACCGGAATTGCCTAAAGGCACCGATCCTTTCGCCCGCCCGAATTGGCCCGAAACCTTGCCTGAAACGCATCCGTTATGGACAAACGCCGAAGACTCCGTTTATGTCGCGGCCGACCAAAAAGGATATAAAAGCATCCAGGCAACCATCTGGAGGTGGAGAGTAGAATATCAGAATGACTTTGCAGCCCGCATGACATGGACAACCAAAAGTTACAAAGAATGCAATCACCCTCCGGTACCTATGCTGGCTACCGGCGACCATTTTACAGTAAAATCCGGCCAATTGTTTCATCTGAATGCAAAAGGGACTTATGATCCTGATGGCGACTCGCTGAGCTATCTATGGATGCAATATCCCGAGGCAGGAAGTTATAAGGGCATCGTAAGTTTCGCACCATATTCGAGCAATTTATACGATCTGCCGGTGACTGCCCCGGTGGTTACTTCGGCGCAAACCATTCATTTTATTTTAAAGGTTACTGATAAAGGGACGCCTGCACTATCCCGGTATAAAAGGGTTATTGTAACGATACTACCTTAATAATAATAGCTATTTAGTTAAAAAATTTAAAAAATGATAAAGCAAACAGCAAGCCTCGGGGTAATAATCGGCAACCGTGATTTTTTCCCGGACAGGTTAGTGACCGAAGCCCGGGTTGACATTTTAAAAGTATTTGATACCCTTAATTTAAAACCTATCCTGCTCGAAGAGCAATCTACCAAACTGGGCGGGGTTGAAACATTTAGCGACGCGCAAAAGTGTGCAGCCTTATTTAAACAGCATGAGGCCGAAATTATTGGCGTGCTGGTAGTACTGCCAAACTTTGGTGACGAACGCGGTGTTGCCGAAACTTTAAAGCTGGCTGGCCTGAATGTCCCGGTGCTAATACAGGCATACCCCGATGATCTGAATAAATTAGATGTTGCCCGCAGGCGGGATGCGTGGTGCGGAAAGATCTCTGCCTGCAATAACCTATACCAGTACGGTATAAAATATACAATTACCAATCAGCATGTTATCCATCCCACTGAACCAGTTTTTGCCAAAGAATTGCTTGATTTTGTGGCTTTGTGCAGAGTTGTAAAAGGCCTGCGCAAGGTACGAATTGGAGCTGTGGGCGCGAGACCGGGCGGCTTTAATACCGTTCGCTACAGCGAAAAGCTTTTACAGCGAAGCGGCATTTCGGTGGTGACCTGCGATCTCTCTGAAATTTTGGGCAACGCAAATAAAC
>Ga0116227_10013320_pt1 | contig 12969 bp, 6 predicted proteins | sample S1TSphgellanicum_FD_89693 | JGI IMG/M metagenome (GOLD analysis project Ga0116227, IMG submission 89693) | Host-associated microbial communities from peat moss isolated from Minnesota, USA - S1T2_Fb - Sphagnum magellanicum MG | ecosystem: Host-associated > Plants > Peat moss > Unclassified...
ATTCAGCGCGGCGGATCTGTTCGATGCGCAACATCGACTGGCGCAACTTGCCGCACCCGCGCGGGCGATCATGGCCTCGGTCGACGCGCTGCTGGTGCCCACCGTCCCGGCCCACCCCACCATCGCTGCGGTGGCTGCCGATCCGATCGCGCGCAACAGCCGGCTCGGCACTTATACCAATTTCGTCAATCTGCTCGACTGGAGCGCGCTGGCGCTGCCCGCCGGTTTCCGCCGCGACGGGTTGCCATTCGGTGTGACCCTGATCGGGCCGGCCTGGGCCGAACACGACCTGGCCGGGCTTGCCGTCCGCTGGGAACAGCAATTCGATCTGCCGCGCGGCGCCACCGGACGACCGCTGCCCCCACAGGAGATTTTGCCCATGCCCGATGCCGCGCCCGACACGCTTCGTCTGGCCGTGGTCGGCGCGCATCTGACAGGAATGCCGTTGAATCACGAATTGACCGATCGCGGCGCGATCTTTGTCGAAAGCACGGTGACCTCGGCCGATTATCGGCTGTTCGCGCTGGCCGGAACGACACCGCCCAAACCCGGCCTGGCACGCCAGACCGATGGCGAGGGCGCGCCGATCGCGGTCGAATTGTGGGACGTTCCGCTCGCACAAATCGGCGGCTTCCTTGCCGGTATCCCCGCGCCGCTGGGGCTTGGTTCGCTGGAACTTGGCGATGGCCGCGTGGTCAAGGGTTTCATCTGCGAAGGCCATGCCATCGCCGGGGCGACCGACATCACCGGGTTCGGCGGCTGGCGCGCATACCGCGCGGCGGAGGCAGCACGTTGATCAACACCGTCCTGATTGCCAATCGCGGCGAAATCGCCGTGCGCATCATCCGCACGCTCAAAAAACTGGGTATCCGCAGCGTCGCGGTCCATTCCGACCCCGATCGCAATGCGATGCACGTCCGACAGGCCGATCTCGCCGTGTCGCTGGGCGGCGCAGCGCCGGCGGACAGCTATCTGCGCGGCGATGCGATTATCGCCGCGGCCAAGGCGACCGGCGCGCAGGCGATCATTCCGGGCTATGGCTTCCTGTCCGAAAACGCCGACTTTGCCGACGCAGTCGAAGCGGCCGGGATCGCCTTTTGCGGGCCCACCGGCGACCAGATGCGCGGCTTTGGCCTGAAACACGCCGCACGCGCGCTGGCCGAGGCGGCGGGCGTGCCGCTGACGCCGGGGTCGGGCCTGTTGTCCGATCTCGACGAGGCGCGCGCCGTCGCCGCCCGCCTGGGCTATCCGGTGATGCTGAAAAGCACGGCCGGCGGCGGTGGCATCGGCCTGACGCGCTGCGACGATCAGGCCGCGCTCGACCACGCGTTTGAGTCGGTGCAGCGGCTGGGGCAGACCTTTTTCAGCGATGCCGGCGTCTTTCTCGAACGCTTCGTCGAACGCGCGCGCCATGTCGAAGTGCAGATCTTTGGCGATGGCCGGGGCGGCGTGGTCGCACTGGGCGAACGCGACTGCTCGTTGCAACGGCGCAACCAGAAAGTGGTCGAGGAAACCCCCGCGCCGCGCTTGCCCGATGCCACACGCGCGCGCCTGCTCGGTTGCGCGACGGCACTGGCGCGCTCGGTCAGTTACCGCTCGGCGGGCACGGTCGAGTTCATTTACGACGAAGCGTCCGACCAGTTCTATTTCCTTGAGGTCAACACCCGGCTGCAAGTCGAACACGCGATTACCGAGGCCGTCACCGGCATCGATCTGGTCGAATGGATGGTGGGCACTGCCGCCGGTAATCCCCCCGATCTGACGCGGAGTTATCCAGCCAGCGGTGCCGCGATCGAAGCCCGCATCTATGCCGAAGATCCCTTGCGCAATTTCGCCCCCAGCCCCGGCTTGCTGACCGAAGTCCAGTTCCCCGCCGATGCGCGGATCGACACCTGGGTCGAAACCGGGGTCGAGGTCGGCCCGCATTACGACCCGATGATCGCCAAGCTGATCGTCAAGGGGACCGATCGCGGCGATGCCATAGACCGGCTGAACGAGGCACTTGCTGCGACCCGGCTGGGCGGAATTGCCACCAACCTCGATTATCTGCGCGCAATCGGCCGCGATACGGAATTCGGCGCGGGTCTGGTGTCGACTGCGAAACTGGCCGGCTTTGTCTTTGCGCCCAATGCCGTCGAAGTGCTGGAGCCGGGCACGTACACCACCGTGCAGGACTATCCGGGGCGCACCGGGTTCTGGGATATCGGCGTGCCGCCGTCCGGCCCGATGGACGACCGCGCGTTCCGCCTGGCCAATGCGATCGTCGGCAACAACGACGACGCGGCCGGGATCGAGGCCACCATCCTCGGGCCGACCTTGCGGTTCCACAACCGGTCGATCATCGCGCTGGCCGGCGCACCCTGCCCGGCTACGCTCGACGGGCAACCGGTTCCATTCTGGCAGCCGATCGAGGTGGAACCCGGACAAGTGCTGCGGCTTGGCCGCGTGACCAGCGGTTGCCGGACGTATCTGGCGCTGCGCGGTGGACTGGATGTGCCGATCAGCCTGGGCAGCCGCGCGACCTTTGCGCTGGGGCAGTTTGGCGGCCATGCCGGGCGCACGCTGCGCGGCGGCGATGTGCTGGCGCTTGGAGGGCAAACCGGCGCCGAACCCCGGCCGCTCGATCCGGCGTTGATCCCGCACTACACCGACCATTGGGACATCGCCGTGTTGTACGGCCCGCATGGCGCACCGGACTTCTTTACCGAAGAAGCTATCGAGGCGTTTTTTGCCGCCGACTGGGCAGTGCATTACAACAGCAACCGGCTGGGCGTTCGACTGGTCGGCCCCAAACCCGCCTGGGCGCGCAGCGACGGCGGCGAGGCGGGGCTGCATCCGTCCAACATCCACGATTGCGAATATGCAATCGGCAGCATCAATTTCACCGGCGACATGCCGGTGATCCTGACCCGCGATGGCCCCAGCCTGGGCGGTTTCGTCTGCCCCGTGACGATCGCCCACGCCGAGTTGTGGAAAGTCGGACAAGTCAAACCGGGCGACCGCATCCGCTTTCGCCGGATCGGCTTTGCCACCGCGCTGGCCGCCGAACGCGCGCAGGACACCGAGATCGCCACGCTGACCCCTGCCCCCCGCCCCATGGCCGAACCTGGCGATGGTCCGGTCCTGCATCGCATCGAACCCGGCGCCGATACGCCCTTGGTGACGTACCGGCAGGCGGGCGACAAATATATCCTGCTCGAATACGGCCCGGTCGTCCTCGACCTCGCCTTTCGCCTGCGCATCCATGCTCTGATGGAAGCCCTGCAAGCACAGCCGATCGCTGGCGTGCGCGAACTGTCACCGGGCGTGCGCTCGCTGCAAATCCATTACGACAGCCGGATCGTCGATCAGCAGACCCTGTTGCAAGCGCTGGTCGCGATCGAGGCCCGGTTGCCCGCCGCCGAAACCATGGTGGTGCCCACCCGCGTCATTCACCTGCCGATGGCGTTCGAAGATTCGGCAACGCTCGGCGCCGTGCAGCGCTATCGGGAAACAGTGCGCAACACCGCCCCCTGGCTGCCCAGCAACACCGAATTCATGCGCCGCATCAACGGCCTCGACAGCGTGGAGCAAGTCCGGGACATCCTGTTTTCAGCCAGTTACATGGTGCTGGGTCTGGGCGACGTCTACCTCGGTGCACCCTGCGCGGTGCCGGTCGACCCGCGCCATCGCCTGCTGACGTCAAAGTACAATCCCGCTCGAACGCATACGGCCGAGGGCACGGTCGGCATCGGCGGCGTTTATATGTGCATCTACGGCATGGATTCGCCGGGTGGCTATCAACTGGTCGGTCGCACGCTGCCGATCTGGAATCAGTTCCTCAAGAACGCGGCCTTCGTCGACGGCAAACCATGGCTGCTGCGCTTTTTTGATCAGGTGCGTTTCTACCCTGTCACCGAAGCAGAGCTGGACCTGTTGCGCGCGGACTTTCGCGAGGGTCGTCACCGTATCGAAATTGCCGAGGCGCATTTCAGTCTGGCCGAACACAACGCGTTTCTCGCCGCGATTGCGGGCGAACTGGCAGAGTTCCAGGCCCGACAACAGGCCGCCTTTGTCACCGAGATTGCCCATTGGGGCATGGAGGTCGACAGCGCCGCGATGGAGGACGAACCGCTTGCGGCCATGACGCTTGAAGGCGCGCATCCCGTCACCGCAGAGATCAGCGGAAATGTCTGGAAAATCCTTGTCGCCGAAGGGACAACGGTGGCAGCCGGAGAAACAGTGCTGGTGCTTGAGGCAATGAAAATGGAATTTCCCGTGGCGGCGCCCACAGCCGGGATCGTCAAAGCCATTCACTGTCGAGCCGGTCGCTCTGTCGATGCGGGCGCGTTGCTTGTGACACTTGAGGCCGTCGAGCCACGCTGAATTCTCCACAGAGACCGCCAATATTCACAAATTTTGTACGGTATTTTACGAAAAAATACGTTCAATATTTTCCCTATATCTATAATTTATTTATTGATTAAAATTTAAAACCTGTCGAATATTATATTATTTTTTCCAATTAACTCAATAATTCGATTACATTATAGACTCATGAAAAATCTATTGTATCGAATATTTTTGCAGGCTGCGGCGCAGCTTCGGTTGACTGCCTTTACCACGAATATGTGATTTTCGTTAGTTGATCCGTTGATTTTTAAGAAATTTTTACAGGATCTAAACATATTCTAAATATTTTTAGCCAAATATTGCTTTGGCGACCGGGTCGAAACCGCGTCCGGGGGTAACGATGACTATCTTCAATTATACTGCCAGCAGATTGGATGATATCGTTGCCCTTACGCTGCCCTACAGCGTTCTGCTGCGCGAGCATACGCGCAAAGCACATCAAGCCTGCGAAGCCGCGATTGATCTGGCTGCTGCGCTGACCGGGCTTGGCGCTTACCACGAACTGCTTCGCCGGATGCGGGCGGCCTATCTCCTGCTTGCAGCGGACAATCGCCTTCGCGAAGGCGAGCTCCTGCTTGGTCGGCCCGGTTCGATCGCAGCGGATCTGGCAAGGCTGGCCCATGACCTGGAAGAGCAGCCAACTGACCAAGGTTTCGCAAGCGTGCATCTGCTTGAGTCTGCGGCGGAAGCAATTGGCTCGCAATATGTCCTCGCCGGTTCCCGGCTTGGCGGTCGCGTCATCACAAAGCGGATCCAGGAGCAACTTCCCGGAGCGCGTGCGACTTTCTTCAGGGGAGATGACGGTGATGAGGCGCCGACATGGCGCGCATTCCAGCATCGTCTCGACGAACTCGGTCGGTCGGGACAATACGACTACGTCCTGGTGCGTCACGGCGCCGCGCAGACTTTTGGTCTCATGGCGCAGGCCCTGTCCGGACGCCTGCGATGTCATTAAGCGGTGAAATCGGCACAGCCTGCGATCGGGAACCGATCCACCTGCCCGGCTCGATCCAGCCGTTCGGAGCGCTCATCGTGGTGGATGACTGCCAGACCGTGGTCCAGGTCTCGGCAAATTCTTTGCAATGGCTGGGCATGGCGCCGGCTGCGGCGCTTGGCCGATCTCTTGCGGACTTGTTCGGCGAAGACTTTGCGTTGTGCATCACGCAAGCTCTGGCGTGCGGGTCGCATGGCAGGGGTACCGTTCTGCCCGGGCCATCTGGTCTGGGCCTGGGGATGTGCGTCCACAGCTTTGCCGATCGCGACTTTATCGAGCTCGAGGCGATGGCGGCGGAACGCCCAGAAGACCTTGCCGCCGCGCAGCACATGGTCACCGGCCTGCGCGGAGCGCGAAGCAGCGCGGATCTCGTTGCGGCGGCAGCGCGCCAGGTCAGGGATCTGACTGGCCTCGATCGCGTCATGGTCTATCGCTTCGGCGAAGATGCCCATGGCGAGGTCGTGGCCGAAGCACTGGCAAAAGACCAGGAGCCCTTTCTGGGCCTCCACTATCCGGCCGCCGACATCCCCGTTCAGGCCCGTCGCATGTATTTGTCCCAGCGCATCCGGTTCATCGCGGACGTGGACTACGAACCGGTGCCGATGGTCGGCTGGGCGGGATTCGAGTCCCCGGTTGATATGACCTACTGCTCGCTGCGAAGCGTTTCACCGATCCATCTCGAATATCTGCGCAACATGGGGGTTGGTGCGACGCTCGCGATGTCGCTGGTCATCGACGATCGGCTGTGGGGCATGATCGTATGCCATCACCGGCACGCGATTGCGCTTTCGCCGTCGAAACGCGCGTTTTGCGACCTTGCCGCGTCCTTGACTTCGGCGCTGCTGGGCGCGCGGCTGCGCGCCGAAGCCATGACGGCGCGGCTTGCGCGCCAGCAGATGATCGCCGCATTGGGTGAGAGGCTGCAGTCGTTCGACCGGGTGGCAGCCGCCTTGGTGCATCAACCCGACGACCTGCTCGCACTGACCGACGCCCACGGCGCTTACGTGAGAATCGGCGGCGACGTCCACTTGCTGGGCGTGACACCCGGGCTGGCTGCCGCGCGTCAGATCCTGGCGACATTGCAGGCGGCCACTGGCGGAGCGCCCGGTTCCACGATGTCCCTGGCGCGAGACTATCCCGACATTTCCGCCGGCGACACGGCGGGAGCGCTCGCCATGCCGATATCGCACAATCCGCAAGACGGCATCGTCTGGTTTCGTCAGGAGGTTCTGGAGCAAGTGATGTGGGGCGGCAACCCCGCCGAAGCGAAGGTCCACAACGACGGGCGGCTCAGCCCCCGGACATCGTTCGCAGCGTGGAGCGACATCGTACGCTCCACGTCCAGGGCCTGGAGCGAAGCCGATCTGGCGAGCGGCACCGAGCTGCGCCGCCTCGTCACAGCCACTCTGCTTCGGCAGACCGAGCAGCAATTGGCGGTGCTCAGCCGATATGATCCGCTCACCGGCCTTCCCAACCGCCGCGCGCTGAACGAGCGGCTTGCCAGGCTGGACGCGAATGCCGGTGAGGCCGCGCTTCTTTTCCTCGACCTCGACCGGTTCAAGACGGTCAACGATTCGCTTGGCCATGTGGCGGGGGACGCCCTTCTGGTGCAGGTCTCTGACCGTTTGAAAGAGGCCGTGGGCGAGCGCGGCATCGTGGCACGTCTTGGCGGCGACGAATTCGTCGTCCTGCTGGTCGATGCCGACGAACGCGATGGCCGCATCGTTGCATCGCGCATCCTCGAGACGTTTCACACACCGTTCCTGATCGAGGATCGGCCGCACCGGGCGAAGACCAGCATCGGGCTTGCCGTCACGCCGGCCGTTGCCAGTGTCGATCTGCTGCGCGCGGCGGATGCGGCAATGTATGCGTCGAAGCGCGCAGGAGGCTCCGGCCTGACGGTTTACGAGGAGAGCCTTCACGCCGAAATGGTGGAACGGCTTCGCCTTGAACAGGATCTGTTTGTCGCGGGTGAGCGGAACCAGTTCAGCCTCGTTTTCCAGCCGATCGTCAGGGGCGTGACAGAAGACATCGTCGGCTTCGAGGCGCTGTTGCGCTGGCACCATCCGGAACGCGGCCTGCTGGGGCCGGCGACGTTCATTCCTCTGGCCGAGGAGACCGGGCAGATCGTGGCGATTGGCAAATGGGTGCTGGAATCCGCGGTTGCGACCATCACGGCCTGGAACGCGCGCTTTGGCCTTGATCTGTTCGTTACTATCAACGTCGCAGCGCAGCAGCTTGCCCAGCCCGACTTTGTCGGCGCTGTTCGCCAGGCGCTGATCGGTCGGCAGGCTGTCCCGGGAACGCTGGTCGTTGAAGTGACCGAGTCGACAATCATGGACCGTTCGGCGGTGCTCAGGCTGGAAGCGCTGCGCCAGCTCGGCGTCAGCATTGCCATCGACGATTTCGGGACCGGCTTTTCCAATCTGGCCTATCTTCGCGATCTGCCCGCCGACAAGGTGAAGATCGATCGCCGTTTCGTGACCGCAGCGGCGTTGACCGATGACGACTGTGCTTTTTTGAACGCCATGGTCAATCTGGTACGCACGACCGGCATGACCGTCGTGGCGGAAGGTGTTGAATCAAGGGCCGAATGTGATGTCATCGAAGCAGCGGGCTGCGATCTGGTCCAGGGTTACCTGTTCGGTCGCCCCATGCCTGCGCTGGATGTCGAGAGCCTGCTGTCGAGCCCGGGTTTCCAGCAGCACCCCGGAATTGATGCAGCCATGCAGTGATAACGTACGCTGGACATCCCGCCACGCAGGATGGAGGCGCAGTGGCGTGAGCGGTCTGCGCGGCTTGGCGATTTCGCTGCTCTAACACTCTGCATTTTGGCTATCGCGCGCGCCGAGGCAGCGGAACGACTTGCGCTGTTGGCGTTTTCAGGTCCGGCGCCGCGAAACGCTCCACCATGCGGCCGATCGTGCCATGCTTTTTCGCGCCGTACATGAGCGTGTCCGCTGCTCCAATGACGTCCTCCACCGAAGCATGGGTGCCGGGCGCCAGGACCACGGCACCCACGCTGATGCCGATGTCCCAACCGAAAGTTGCCGCCACGATAGCAACGGCATTCTGCAATCGTGCCAGTACGCCATCGGCGGCTTCAATGTGTACCCCCGGGAGCAGGAGGACAAACTCGTCGCCTGCCATGCGATAGAGGCTGTCGTGCTCGCGGATCGCCTCGCCGATCACCGCCGAGACAGTTACCAGGCATTGATCGCCTGCGAGATGCCCCAAACGGTCATTGACCTGCTTGAAGCGATCGAGATCGAGGTACGCGACGGCGATAGGTTCGCGGGCTTCCGGCAGGGCATCAAGCTCGACCGAAAGCCGGCGCAGCATGGCACGCCGGTTGGGTAGACCCGTGAGCGCGTCGTGCGCGGCCAGGCCTTCGGCCATCTTGCGCTCGGAAATATCCTCGATGACGGCAACGAAGAAGTCCGTCGATCCGTCTGCCTTTGACACCTTCGAGGCGGTCAGACTGATCCAGACGGTGCTCGCGTCTGATCTGATATAGCGCTTCTCCATTTGGAAGTGATCGATCGTTCCTGCCGCCAGCGCGGCAAGGTATTCCAGGTCGGCATGGAGATCGTCCGGGTGGGTGATTTCCTGAAATCCGCTCCTGCACAATTCATCGCGTGAGCGTCCGACCAGGTCGCAGAAGCGGTCGTTGACTCTCAAGAAACGGCCATCCGGATCGGCGTGGGCCATGCCGACGGCAGCCTGATCGAAGGTCGCCTGAAAGCGTTGCGATAGCACGTCCCGGTCCTGAGAGACCCTGATCTGGGCTGCACTGGCAAGGGCAAAGGCAATCGGTGCAATAAGCAACTGGATGGTGAGAACGTCATCCGTGTCAAACGCGTTGGCTTCGTCTGAAAAGACTTTGAGTACGCCGGCATTGCTGCCCTCAAACGGGATCGGGACGACAACCATCGATCGCACCGATGTGCTGCGGCACGCTTCCCGGTCAACGCGTTCGTCGATTTCGCTGTCGTGGCACAGTTGCGGCTCACCCTCCTGGATGCAGCGCCCCGACAGACTTCCCAGCATCGGCAAGCGAAGGCCAATCTTGCCTTCCACCGTGCTTCCGCTTGCCGCGCGATAGACCACATCATCGCCGTCGCGCATCTCGATCACAGAGCCAGATGCCCACGGGATTGCTATCCGCACGGCGCAAACCGCCGCATCGGGTAGCGAATCGAATTGCCCCACCGCCGCCATGATGGCCGTCTGGGCATCCCGCAAGCGGCGGGCCTGTTCATGCCAACCCGACAAGCGCAACCTCCAGTTCAAACGTTCATAGGGATGTAAAAGATTTTTGTTAACACATCCCGGCAAAAAGTAGCGCCGCCCATGAAGGATGAACGGCGAATCCCCATAAATCGGCAGAGGGCTAGCACATTTGCAGGCAAACGTCAGTGCCGGTGCAAGTGGACCACCCTGCACCAAAGGGCCGAGAATCCCTCCGTCGGCGATCGTGACCGTCAAAGGAGGTCCATGCGATCCTGCCTTTGTAATGCCGTAGATCAGTATCTCTGCTGCCGCGCATAGAGATCGCGGTATTGCTTGGCTCGCGTCACGCGAAGGCCTTGCATGCCCGACCGATCGACCGAGCGCTGCCACGAGGCGAGTTCCTCAAGCGTCATATCATAGCGTTCGCAGACTTCGTCGATCGACAAAAGTCCGCCGTTGACCGCCGCAACCACTTCGGCCTTGCGGCGGATAATCCAGCGCGTCGTGCTCGGCGACGGCAGGCTGTCGATCGTCAGTGGCTCGCCCAGCGGCCCGATGACCTGGGAAGGCCGGATCTTCTGGTGTTCGATCATGGAGGTTCCCGCCAGGTTGGCGCGTGGCCCGCTCAAACAGCGAAATTTCACGGCTATTGGAACAGATGGCATGCTCGTCTTTTCAAAGCATTAAACAGGCTGGAGTTGACAAAATTTTTGCGGAAGCGCCCGACGCGGCGAACACCGAGCCCCGTTCAAGCCACGCCAATGGGCGCCAGCGGCCGAATCCGGCATATTTTTGCAATCGGAACTTTCAATTGGAATATGCTTGCGTTTCTGATCGTCAAGGTGGTACCAACACGTCGGGTTAAATTGACTTTTTTTACGTGCAATTATCTGATCGGTAAATCCGGGAGATAATACGGGTCATTCAAAAAATTGCTTCGCTATTATTTTTGCGCTCAAGAAAGACTTGAGCGTGAAATTGATAATTATTGTAATTTATATTTTCTATTAGAGTAAATTTCAAAAAATGCACAACTACTTCGCTATAGAAATGGCATAAATTTCCATTGGCAACGGGGGTGATGCCTGTGAAATATAAAATAGAAAATAACGAAATTTATCGGCTTTCAATTCTTGGCGACTACAAAATTCTTGATACGGAATTTGATAGCCGTTTTGATGATCTCGTCGTTATGGCGAGTGCGCAGTTTGGTGTGCCGATTGCAATTGTCTCGCTGGTTGATGCAGATCGCCAGTGGTTCAAGGCGATGGTCGGCCTTGATGTACGCCAAACCCCAAGACGTCATTCATTCTGCACCCATGCAATTGTCGGCGCGGACGAAGTGATGGTTGTTGAGGATGCAAAGGCGGATCCTCGTTTTCAAGGCAACCCCTTGGTTGAAACGGATCCTCATATTCGTTTCTACGCCGGAGCTCCGATCGTAACGGACAGCGGTGCCGCTCTTGGCACAGTCGCCGTCATGGATCGCCAACCGCGTGCCTTCGATGCTGCCGACAGGGCCATGCTTGCACGATTTGCCGGCACCGCCCGGTCGCTCTTGGAACTCCATCGGCGGAACGCGTTGCTGCGCGAGGCCGCCATGCATGATCCTCAGACCGGGCTGTTGAACCGGCGCGGACTTGAAAAGACGTTGCGTCAGATGATGCGCTCGGCGCTGGATGGCGAGGGCTGCGGCCTGCTCTGTCTCGATCTCGACGACTTCAAGACGATCAATGATGCCTATGGCTATGCGATTGGTGACAGCCTGCTGGAAGAAACGGCCCGGCGCCTGCAGGGTGCAGTGCGCCAAGGCGATCTCGTTGCGCGCTTTGGGGGTGACGAGTTTGTGATTTTGCTTGCCCACCCGGTTGATGCAGATGTTCTGGAGCTTGTCGCGCAACGGGTGCTCTTGACATGCAGTGCGACAGTGACGCTCGATGGCAAGACCATCATGCCGAGCGTCACGATCGGCGGCGCTCTGGCCCCCCGTGATGCCATCACGCAAAGTGATCTTTTGCGCGCGGCGGAGTCGGCACTTTACGCCGCCAAGCGCGCCGGACACGGCCAATTCGTGATTGCAGGTCCCGCCGACAAGTCTCGTCCCGCCATTGATAGGACTCCCCAGATTGCATTATCGGACGCTATCGACAGGGATGAACTCTTTCTCGAGTGGCAATCCTGTCACGACATCAAGACGGGAGCGATCGCCGGTTACGAGGCCCTTGTGCGCTGGCAACATCCCGAGCTTGGCAGACTGGCGCCAGACCGCTTCGTGCCTTTGGCTGAAGCTTGCGGTCTCTCCTCGCGGCTCGACGCCTGGGTGATGTTCCATGCCTGCGAGGAGGCGGCGGCTTGTCAGGGCGACTGCCATTTTTCGGTCAATGTCTCTGCGCAGTGGATAGCAAACGGCAATGTCGTGCCGCTGGTTCGCGCCGCACTCGAACAGAGCGGCCTATCCCCCGACAGGCTCGTTGTGGAAATCACGGAAAGCACCGCGATCGGCAGCGAGGATGACGCAATCGACCACATGCGCCAGCTCAGGGCCCTGGGGGTCAGGCTCGCGCTCGACGATTTCGGCACGGGATATTCAGCGCTCGTCTGCCTGCAGACCTATCCTTTCGACATGCTGAAGCTTGACCGCAAGTTTGTCTCCGCCATGAGTGCAAAGTCCCGCGGCCGCCTGGTTTCCGAAGGCGTGATCCAGCTTGCCAGGATGCTGGACATCGAGGTGGTCGCCGAAGGGATCGAAACCCAGGCACAAGCCGACTTGCTGTCCGAAATTGGATGCCGCCGTGGCCAGGGCTTTTTGTGGGCAAAACCAAAGCGTGCGCCCTGGCTCGGTTCTGCGATCGCGAAGGACAACAGCACGGACGGGCCACCGGGGCAAAGACTCTCAAACCCTGACCTTCCCGCCGAACAACGCGACGAAGCCGCGATTCTTGCCGCATTGCCGTCCGCCAACACCACGCGCTGGATACCGCATCGCAAGGCCGAAGTGGTGGCCGCCGTCAATGGCGGCATGATAAGCGTCGAGTACGTCTGCCAGCGCTACAACCTGACCATGGAAGAGTTCGGCGGTTGGCAGCGGGCTGTTGATCTTTCGGGTCTCAAAGGCCTGCGCACGACGCGAACGCAATTCTATCGTGATCTCTACAAGAGTGGCGCAAGACCCGGTGTCGGCATTCGATAGCCGCACAAAGCTGCTCGAGGTATCGACGCTGTGATCACCATCGAACAGGCCCGGAACAACGGCGGCGTACTTTGGCGCCAACAGGCTGCCTGGCGCCTGATGATACTGCAAGGCATAGGAATCTGCGAGATAAGCGAGATACAGCGCATGCCGGTTCCGC
>Ga0116227_10013321_pt1 | contig 12968 bp, 8 predicted proteins | sample S1TSphgellanicum_FD_89693 | JGI IMG/M metagenome (GOLD analysis project Ga0116227, IMG submission 89693) | Host-associated microbial communities from peat moss isolated from Minnesota, USA - S1T2_Fb - Sphagnum magellanicum MG | ecosystem: Host-associated > Plants > Peat moss > Unclassified...
GGAGCGTGAGGCGGCCGCCCGCGCGCTCGACGGCGCGCTTGGCGATCGCCAAGCCCAGGCCGAAGCCTTCGGTCTCGCCGCGGTCGCGGCCGCGGTAGAAACGGTCGAAAATCCGCGTCTGCTCGTCGCTGGGAATGCCGGGACCCCGGTCGCTCACGTCGACGAGCGCCTCGCCGTCTTTGACGCGGACCCGCACCTCGACGGGCGATCCGGGGGCATATTTGAGGGCGTTCTCGACCAAATTGGCCAGCGCGTCGTAGAGCTCGCCCTCGTAGCCGCGCACCAGTACGTCGCTCGCGGACTGTAGGGCGACGCGCGGCGTGGCATCGAGCACCTGCAAAGCGGCGACCGCTTGCCCGGCGACTTGCGCCAAGTCGACCGTCTCCAGCTCGCGTGGTTGCGGATTCTCGAGCCGCGCGAGCAAGATCAGCTTGTCGATCAGTGCCCGCATGCGCCGGCTCTCCTCGAGCATCGTTTCGTAGATGCGCGGTGCGATGCCGCCCTCGCCCTGCGCGCGGCGGCGCAAGACGTCGATGAAACCCATGATGACGGTCAGCGGCGTGCGCAACTCGTGACCCGCGTCCGCGATGAATTGCCGCATCTGCGCCTCGGCCGCGCGGCGTTCCTCAAAGGCCGCGCTGACTTGCGCGGCGGCGGCGTTGAACGCGCGCGCGAGTTCGCCGATCTCATTGCGCTCGATCGTCACGATCGCCCGCGGCGTGAAATCGCCCGCGCCGAAACGGTCGAGCGAGGCCGTCGTCTCCGCGAGCGGGCGGAGCGCTTGGCCCGTGATGTAGCGCCCGAGCAGCCAGGCGGCGGCAACCACGAAGAACCCGATCGGGAGCATCGCGAGCCAGAACGCGTTGATCGCGGCCACGAGCTGCGCCGGATCGGGGAAGATCGTCACCCGGCCGAATGGAATCGCGACGCTACGCGGTTCCAGCCGCAGCAGCCAATCGAGCGCGAACGGAAACGGCCGCATCCGGTCGTTCGCGTCGTTCGGAAAGGGGCGCGGCCGATCCAGCGGCGCGCCGGGCGGCGCCTGCGGGACGCCGCCGGGGATCACGTTCCCGTTCGGGTTGCCGCTCGGGAACGACGGCGGCGGCCCGAAACGCGGCGGCCCTTCGTCGGGGGCGGCGGCCAGAAAGCGCCGGCGGCCGCCCTCGAAGCCGATGATCACGACGCGGATTCCCGGGCGGGCCAGGTGCTCCGCCAGGGCGTGCGCCGCTTGCTCGAGCGAACGGCCGCGGGAGACCTCGAGCCGGTATTCCTCGGGCACTTGCCGTGCGACCGCTTCGGTCGACTCGCGCGTCGCGATGCCGAACCACGAGAGCGTGAACGTCGTGACGGCGGCGATCACGATCACCACGAGCACGATCGCCGCGAACACGTAGGTGGCGGTCAAGCGCGCGGCGAGCGAACGAAACACAGACTATTCTTCTCGGAGGGAGTAACCGACTCCGCGATGCGTGTGAATCAAGCGCTTGGAGAAGCCGTGGTCGACCTTGGCGCGCAGGTAGGAGATATACGTTTCGACGGCGCCCGGACCGACGTACCGTTCGGTTCCCCACACCTGATCCAGCAGCTGATCGCGGCTGAAGACGCGATTGGGATTGCGCAAGAGGACCACGAGCAGGTCGTACTCGCGGGCGGAGAGCGAGATCCGCTTCTCGCCGCGCCGGGCCAGACGAGTCTCGAGGTTCACCTCGAGATCGGTGAAACGCAGGACCTGCGGAGCCGCCAACCGCGGACGGCGGAGCGCCGTCTCGAGCCGCGCGGTCAATTCCGCCATCTCGAAGGGCTTGGACACGTAGTCGTCCGCGCCGCCCTGCAGCCCGGCGATCTTGTCCATGGTCTCGCCCTTGGCCGAGAGCATCAGGATCGGCGCTTCGGTCAGCTTGCGGAACATCGGTAAGAGCGAGATGCCGTCGATCTTAGGCAACATGACGTCGAGGACGATCGCGTCCGGCGTCCAGTCGCGGGCAATCTGCAAACCGACTTGGCCGTCGGGAGCCGTACGAACTTCGTAGCCTTCGTCACCGAGGCCGATTTCGAGCAACTCGCGGATATGGCGCTCGTCATCGACGATGAGAATTCGCGATTGAGCCTGCAGCATCAGTAAGATGCTACGTACGTTTCCTGAGAATTGGCTGAGAGAAACGTCGTGGGAGGGCGAATTTCTCATCCACCTCTCAGGTCTCTCTCAGCGCCCTTCGGCATACTTCGACCATGTTATCGACAACAGCGTTTGCACCCGCAGCGCACAATCGCGTTGCCGTCGTCGTCGATTTAATCGGCGATCTCGACGTTACCATGGGCGACATTTTCGCCGCCACGGTCGATCGTTTGACGGCCGACGGTGCGACCGATTTATATTTAACGACGCGTCACGTCGCGGTGACCTCGAGCGACGGCTTGGCGGCGATCGACGCAGCGCTCGCAACGGCCCGCGAACGCGGCTGTTCGATCGCCGTGGATCCCGGCAGCCGCCGCATGCGCGCGGCCTTCTCGCACGCGCGCATTCCCTACGCCGCCACCGCCGACGGCGTCCTACCGCGCAACGCGCGGCATCTGATGATCGCGCGCCACGCGACGTCGCAATCCAAGGACAAACTCCGCCGCTCCGCCTAAGTACGGCGCGATGAGTCGCGCCTATCGTTATTGCGTCGTCGACGTTTTTACGGAAACGCCGCTCGAAGGCAATCCGCTCGCGGTCTTTCTCGACGGCAACGATCTTGGCGACCGCGAAATGCAATCGATCGCACGAGAGTTGAACCTCTCCGAGACCGTCTTCGTCTTCCCGCCGACGCGTACCGACTGCGTCGCGCGGTTGCGCATCTTCACACCCGCCGCCGAGATGCCGTTCGCCGGACACCCGACGCTCGGCACGGTCTTCGCGCTTAGTCGAGCCGGACGCATCCCTCCGGGCGCCCGTGAATTCGCCGTCGAGGAAAAGGTGGGCGCCGTGGCGATCCGGCTCGAACGCGCAACCGATCCCTTCATCGCGTGGCTGCGCACGCCCCCGATCACCCTCGGGCCGGCGTTCGAACGCGACGCCTGCGCGCGCGCGCTCGGGCTCGAGCCCGCCGACCTGCTAACCGGCTATCCGGTCGAGGCCGGTAGCGCGGGGCCGTGGTTTCTCTACGTCCCGCTGAGCGACCGGGCCGCGGTCGATCGGGCACTCCTGGACACAGCGGCACTTCAGCGCGCCGTTGCCGGGCATCCGGCCGGCAACGCCGCGTTCGTCTTCACGCCGGTGGCCGGCGGCGTCTACGCGCGGATGTTCGCGCGCGAGCTCGGCGTCGTCGAGGATCCGGCCACGGGCAGCGCGACGGGTCCGCTCGGCGCCTATTTGGTGAAACACCGTTTGCTCGACGCTCGCGACGGCGCGCGGTTCACGAACGAGCAAGGCGTCAAAATGGGGCGCCGCAGCCTGCTCCACGGAATCGTGCGCATGCGCGGCGCCGAATTCGATACGATCGACGTCGGCGGCAGCGCCACGGCGCTGATCGAAGCGACGCTGACGCTGCCGCCCCGATAGCGACGTTTGCCTTCAGCAGTGATAGCGCTCGATCAGACCGTGATCGGCGTTACCGGTAGCGTCGTCCGTGCCGCCGACGGCCCACACGTCGGTCGTTCCCGGGATCTTATACGCCCCGTTGAAGAAGTTCGCGGTCGCCCCGAGGTTGGGCGGAGTGTACTCGCTGACGCCCGTGCCGCTCGAAACCATCGCGTACGTTCGCGAGACGCCGGAGAGAAAGTAGCTGCCCACGGAGACGACCTCGGTCGGCGACACGCCGGCCATTCCGAAGAGGTCCGTCTGCACCTTCCCGATGTTGGCGCTGGTTTGAATGACCCACTTCGTTCCATTGTAGTACTCGGCCAGCGTGCGAAAGTCCGCCGTGGTGAAGTTGTAGTAATCGCCCGTGGCGAACACGCCCGTCGAGAACGCCGCGATTCCGTTGAAGTTATTGGAACTCGTATTTTCGTTGGGCGCCAGGACGATCGCCCACGTCTTACCGTTCCAGTGCAACGACAGCGTCCGATGAATGCCCGTGTTCCCTCCCGCTGGGACGTAGACGCCGCCGACCCAAATGTCGTCGGCATTTACCGCGCTGATGCTGCCGAGATTCTCGACGATCGAGCCGGTGACGTTCGGACTCGGCACGACTGTCCAAGCCTCCCCGTTCCAATGTTCGATCAGCGACTGCGTGGTACCGCTGTACGACGTATAGATCCAGCCCACGGCGTAGATGTTGGTCGGCGAGACGAACGCGATCGCGTTCAACTGGGCGCCGTACGCGGAGCTGATCGTGGGGCTCAAGAACACGCTCCACTTGACTCCGTTCCAGTGTTCGATCAGCGGCTCGTTCCGGGACCCCGTATAATAGTAACCGACCGCCCACGTATTGGTCGCAGTGAGCACCGCGACGCCCGCCAGCACGTTGTCGTACGGGCCGGCGTTGGGTGCCGCGAAGCGCGTCCATTTCGCGCCGGTCCAGTGTTCGGTCAGCGGCGTCTGCGCCCCGTTCAAGGTGTAGGAGCCGACGGCCCACGCGTCGTCGATGGTGGAGGCCCCGGCCCCGTACAGCACGTTGCCGTTCGTTCCGCCGTCGACGCTCGGAACGATGGACCACGTACAAGCCGTCGTGGCTCCGGCGGCCATGGGAAAGGTAACCAAGGCAAGCGACGCGATAAGTGCCGCCACTCGAGCTGACAGCGATAAAAGAACGGCTTTCACAGGAATCCTCATGGACCCACTCTAGCCCAAGCCCGCCCGCTCGTGTATGGGGGAGAACCCTACCTCGGCAATCCAACGTGAGCCGGCGCCGACGGCGGGGTACAGCCGATGGGTACCCCTACGATCGCCTCGGGAGAACATGATCGCACCTTCCGCTTCCCGCATGGCCTGCCGCATCATCGCGCTGGCGGGTGCGCTCGTTCTGGCGGCCGGGGTTCGCGCGACCGCCGCCGGCCTGAGCGTCACGCCCGCGCTCCTAGATTTCGACACGCTCGGGCCGGCTAGCGCGCGCACGCTCAAGGTGAGCGAGTCCGCGTACACGGGCCGGGTCACCGTAACCGACAGCAACCCCGCGGTCGCGAAGATCGTGCCGGCGTTCGCCGACGCGCGCGGAGGCGCGACAGAGAACTTCACGGTCGTCCCGCTGCATGGAGGCCGGGCGGATCTCACCTTCCGGGACCGCGCCGGCCACACGGCCGTGGCGACCGTCCTCGTCACCGCGGTGACGCTCTTGCTGCACGACGTACCCGCCGGCACGCGCTCGGTGCGGATCGAAGCGAGAAGCTTCGTAACCGGCAGCGTCAGCCTGACGAGCGCAAGCGTCAACCCGGCGAGTTCGCGCTTTTGCGCGGCCGAAAGCGGAGGCACACGCTGCGTGGTGACGGCCGGCGTAACGTCCGGTGCGACGCGCTTGCGCGTGACCTTCTTCGGCCCTCGCGGTCGCGCGCAGGCCCTGGCCATCACGCAGCACGTCTCGACTTTTGCGGCCGCCGCCAACACCGTGCGCGATCTCTCGAGCGCGACGTTCCTGAACTATTTTCCGTTGCGCGGGTCGCCCGTGGGCTCCGTCGCGCAGGGCCCGCTCGGGGACGAGCACGTCTGGTTCGTGGTCCAGGCATTGCATAGCCAACGCATCGTGCGCGCCGAGCCGACCGGCGCGACCACGTCGTACGCGACGCCGCAGAGCAACGGCTACTTGGCACTCGCCAGCGGCAACTCGCGGTTCCTGTGGTTCGCGCTTTCGACCGCCAAACAGAACGATACGGTTCAAGCGGCGTACGTCGGCGCCGTCACGGTTGGGGGCGCGATCGATCTCTCGGCGACGCCGACGGATTCGACCTGCGGACTGCGCTACGAGCCGCTCTCGATCGCGGTCGGACCCGACGGCAGCCCCTGGTTCATCGAGACGCTCTGCCGCACGATCGGCATCGGCACGCTCGCGGGCGGAACCCTGCTGAACTATCCGATGCCGCTCGACGTGTTCGGGAACGCGATCTATTCAGCGCTGCCGTACCAGCACGAAATTGCGCCCGGCGCGGACGGCGCGCTGTGGTTTTTCGTGACCCAATGCGGTCTAAAGGGGTACGTCTGCTCGCCGGCCGTGCCCGCCCGCGGTGCGATCGGGCATGCGACGACGCGCGGCGCGCTCGGCTTCGTCGCCCTGCCGCCCACGCCGGGGTGCGAAACCGGGTTCGTCGCTCCCGGCGGCGACGGCAACATCTGGTTCGCGCAGCCGTGCACGCCGGCGGGCGCTCCGGCATACGCGGGGACGACGGTCGGCCGCATCGATCAGACCGGCCGGGTCACCGAGTACTTCGGCCTCAGTTCCGTCGCGAACGATATCGCCGAGGGACCCGACGGCGACGTCTATCTCTCGACGACCGCAGGCATCGCCCGCGTCGTCACTCGCGGGACGCACGCGGGCCGCATCGACGAGTACTTCTCGCCGCGCGGCCCTGCTAGCATCGATTCGGTCGGCGCCGGTCCCGACGGCAAGCTGTACGCTACCGACGCCCTGAATCGCTTCGCTCGGATCGCGGTGCCTTCGCACCCCGACCGGTAACGTTCGCCGTCTCTACGTGGACGTGGGTTGCGGAGCCGGCGCCGGTGGCGGCATCGGCGGCGGCGCGCCGGCCGGTGCGGCCATCGCGCCCGGAGCGGCGCCAGGCATGGCCGCATCTTGACCGTCCGGACCGTCGTACGGCGGGTTGACCACGTGGCCGTCGGCGAAGGTCGCGGTCACCACGCGGCAGACCTCCGGCTTCGCGCCCGTCCACGGCATCCCGCCGAGCAAGTTGAACTGGTGCGTGATCGACTGTTTGGGTTCGAACGTGCCCGTGTCCGTCACCGTCACGGGCGTCCCGCCGTAGCGGACGCGGAACGTGATGGAGGTCAGCTTGCTTCCGTCGACGTTGTTAAAATAGTTTATCCGTAAACTATTCGGGCTGACCGTGCTATTGCTCGTATTCTCGTTGAGCGTGCACGAGGCGATGGTCACGGGACCGGACTTGTAGGGAAACTGCTGCGTCGGCAGCGGTTGCGCGGCGGCCGGCAGCGCGAACGCGGCCGCGCTTGCCGTCGCGACCGCGACGGACGTCAATTGTCGTAACATTTTGATTTCCTTTCACGAAGTCGCATGCGCTAGTTATCTTTCCACGGATACGCACATGCGAAACAGCAGTTCGCTCGATGGCCGGCACGTTGCTAAGCGGGTGCCGGGGTTCCCATCTGGGGCGGTTCCGGCGGGCGCGCCTCGTCGGCGAATTTCGTTTCCGCTTTCAACGTCTTGGGCGCGAGCCACGAATACATGATCGGGACGATGAAAAGCGTGAGTGCCAGGGAACTCAGCAGGCCGCCGATCACGACGATCGCGAGCGACGCGCGGCTCTGACCGCCGGGTTCGAGGCCGAGCGCGAGGGGCAACATGCCCGCCACCATCGCGATCGTCGTCATCATGATCGGGCGGAAGCGGGTGGTCGCCGCTTCGCGCATGCCTTCTTCTCGCGTGCGGCCCTCGCGGGCGCGAACGGTGTCGGCGTAGTCGACCAGCAGGATGCCGTTTTTCGTGACCAGCCCCACGAGTAGCACCATGCCGATGAGCGAATAGAGGTTAAGCGTCGACCGCGTGATCCACAGCGCGCCGAACGCGCCGATCGTCGCGAGCGGAACCGCGAAGAGGGTTACGAAGGGCGTGCGATAGCTATTGTAGAGCGCCACGATCATCAGGAAGACGAGCACGAAGGAAATCGCGAGCGAACTCCCGAGGGTCGTCAGCGCCTGGTTCATCAGATCTTGCTGGCCCTGCGCGGCGGGATGGACCGTCACCGTTTTCGGCAAGTTCAGCGCTTTGACGTGCTGCTGAAAGGCTTTCGTCACGTCGGAGAGATTGTAGCCGCCCGCGACGTTGGCCGACACGTGCACGACCTGCTGGCGATTTTCGCGCGTCAGGATCAAGGGTGCCGGCGCCCAGTACAGATGGGCCACGTCGCCGAGCCGGACGATGTCGGCGTTGGCGTCTTGCGAGCGCAGCGGGATGTTCAACAGCGCCGCCAGCGAGTTTTGATACGGCACCGGATACTCGACGAGGATCTCGGTCAAACCGTTTTGCGGGGTTTCGATTTGAGTCGCTTCGTCGCCGCCGAAGGCCGCTTCGACCGCCGCCGCCGCCGTCCCGACGCTGACGTCGAGCGACTGGAGTTTGACCCGGTCGAAGTCGACTTCAACCTGCGGCGCGGCATTGCTCGCGCTATCCTGCGCGCCGACCGCCCCGGGCGTCGCTTTGAGGGCCGCGAAGACTTTGGCCGCGTAGGCCGTCGGATCGGTTCCGTTCGTCGTTCCGACCAGTTCGTCGATCGGCTGCTGGACGCCGCCGCCCTGTTGCGTCGATTGCACGACGCTGAGCGAATTGGGCGGCGTCAATTTGCCGAGCACCGATTGCAGCTGCGTCACGTACGTGGCGGTCGGCGTCTTGTGATTGGTCGAGAGATAGATCGATATCTGCCCGACGTTGCCTTCTTGCACGAAGCCGCCGAACTCGGCCGAATACCCGCCCGCGATCGTTTGTTCGCTTTGGAAATCCGGCCCCGTGATCGTTTGCCGCACTTTGGCTTCCAGCGTCGACATCAGTTGGCGCGTCTGCGACAGCGGATGTCCGGGAGGGAGCGTGACCTGGGCATAGATGATTCCCTGATCCTGGACCGGCTGATACTCCTCGCCGACCCAGCCGGTGGGAACCAGTAAGAACGCCAGAACGCAGAGCACGACCGAAACGATCACGATCGGCCAGGGCGTCCGCATCGCGGCCGGTAGCCAGCGATCGGTGTAAACGCCGCGAAACTTTTCGAAGCGATCGTCGAACCAGCGGATGATCGGCCACGGCTTCCACGTGGACTTCATCGACCAGAGTCCCGCGAGCACCGGCGTCACCGTAAACGAGACGAACAGCGAAGTCAGGGTCGCGACCGAGACCACGATGCCGAACTCGGAGAGTTGCGCGCCGACCTGTCCGCTCGCGAAAGCGATCGGCAAGAAAACGACGACGTCGACCATCGTGATGACGATCGCGGCCAGCCCGATTTCGCTGCGGCCGTTGAGCGCCGCGTCCGCCGGCTCCTCGCCGAGCGAGCGGTGACGCTCGATATTCTCGAGCACGACCGTCGAATCGTCGATCAGGATCCCGACCACGAGCGTCATCGCCATCAACGAAATCGTATCGAGCGTCAAGTTCAAGAGCTTCATCGCGAACAGCGTCACGCCGAGCGAGGTCGGAATCGCGACCATCACGACCACCGCGTTGCGCCACGATTTGAGGAAGAACAGCATCACGACCGCGGTCAAGACGATGCCCTCGATCAGCGTGTGCTCGACCGATTCGAGCTGTTGCTGCGTGAAGATCGACTGATCGTGCGCGACTTCGAAATCGATTCCGGGAAACTGCGCGCGCAGCGCCGGCAGCCCGGCGGCCACTTCTTTCGCGACCGTCACTTCACTCGCGGTCGTCGCCTTTTGAACTTGCAGCGCCACGCCGCTCTGGCCGTTGAGCGAGGCGTACACGCGCTGCGTGACGCTTCCGGTGAGCACCTGCGCGACGTCGGAAATCCGCTTGTCGGCCGAGGGAACCGCCCAGGGGCTGAGGATTCCGAGGAAGGGCGACATGGAGGTGCCCGCTCCCGAGCCGTACTCGCTCGACGCTGCGGAGGGCATGGTCGAGGCTTCCTGCGAGATCGTCCCCGGCGAAGTGGACGAACTGCTATTGGTGGCCGACGAAACGGAACTGACGTTGACCGGCGTGTCGATCGGGAGGTTCGCCGCGGCGCTCGACGCGCCGCTGGCGGACGACGTGGAGTTCGACGTCGCGGTCGACGGCGTCACGCCGCCCGCGAAGATCCCGTTCGTTCCCGACGTTCCCGTCGTTCCGGACGCTTGCGACGTTCCGGACGTTCCGGTGGCCGCGGAGGTCGACCCATAGCCGCTCGAATTGGTGTCGCCGGTGGCGGCACCGGACGTCGTGGACGAAGCCGCGCCGGTCGACGTCGAGCCGGTTGAAGTCGACCCGCTTGCAGTCGATCCGGCGGACGCGCTCGACGGCGGCATCACGGTCGACGCCGATACGCCGGTACCGGATCCTGAAGACGCGCTCCCCGCCGAGCCCGTGCCGGAGTTCCCCGCGCCCGAGGTCCCCGCGCCCGACGCGATGCCGCCGGAGGACGAACCACCGCCCGCGGCACCTCCCGACGACGCACCGCTCGACGACGCACCGCCCGATCCGCTCGCTCCGCCGGAGCCGCCGGCGCCGCCCGTGGCGGTGGTGCTTGCCGACGTCCCCGCATAGGCGACGTGAATCGGCAGATTCGCGACCGACTGCGGATCGAAGATGTCGCCGCGCACGTCGATCTGGGTTTCGTGGCCGGGTTGATAGATGATGCCGCCGGGCGCGCGCACGTTGTTGGGCTCGATCGCGTTAACGACGTCCGTCAGCGTGAGGTTGTCGGCGGCCAGCAAGTTCGGGTTGACCAGGACCTCGAACGCCGCTTGCGTCGTTCCGTTGACGCTCGCCTGGGAGATGCCCGGAAACTGCTCGATCGCGGGCACGATCTGATTGTTGGCGAGCGCGCCCAAAGCGGTTTGCGAGTATTTCTTCGAGACGAGCGAGAGCGTGATCACGTTGGGTTCGCTCGGATCCGCGACGCGGATCGTCGGGGCTTGGATGGCGGTCGGCAGTTGCCGCTGGGCCGCCTGCAAGGCCTTCTCGACGTTAGCGATGTTCTCGGTGTCGGTGGAGGTCAGCGCGAAGGCCGCCGAGATCGAGACGCTGCCCGTCTCGATCGTCGTATCGATGTGATCGAGAAACGGTGCGCCCGCGATCTGGTCCTCGATCGGTTCGGCGACTTCGGTCTGCAAGTCGGTCGTCGAAGCGCCGCTGTAAGAGACTTGCACGTTGATCGTGGGTTGACCGGTGTTGGGCGTCTGCTGCACGACGAGCGTTCGCAGCGAGAACACGCCGGCCAACAGGGTGAGCGCGACGAAGACGAACGTCAGCGTCGAACGCTTGAGAAAGGCGCGCGTGAGGCTCATCTACTTCTTCGGCGCGCTTTGCGTCGAGGGAGTGACCCGGTCTCCGTTTCCGACCGACTCCGCCGTCACGTTCTTGACGACGAGTTCGCCCGCCGGAAGCCCGGTCACGACGGCGTTCGCGCCGTCGTCGGCGACTTCGTTTACGGTCTTGAGGTGAACGACGCCGCCCTCGACGCCGTCGACCGTCGTGTGCGTGTCGTCGAGGAAGGCCGTATCCGGAACGATGATGCCCCGAACCGGCGGCAAGTCGACGAACCCGTTGACCGGCATCCCAGCGTGCAGGTGGTAATCCGAATTATCGACCAGCACCTTGACGGTGAAATTCGTCGTGCCCGGTTCGACTTGGTCGAGGACGGCATCGACCACCCCGCGATCCTTGTGCCACTGCGGATTGGCGCTGTAGCTGGTGTTGACTTCGATCGAGGCTGCGGCTCCCTGGCGCACGCTCAAGACCTGGGCGGTCGAGGCCGGCAGCAAGGCGTAAACCTCCGCATTTTCTTCGATCGTGAACAACTGGCGCCCGGACGGATACTCGCCAGGGTTCGCGTTGACCGAATCGACGACGCCGTCGATCGGAGCGACGATCACGGCCCGCGCGATCTCGAGCTTGAGCTGCTGCACGGTCGCTTGCGCTGCGTCGACCGCGGCGCGGGCGGCAGCGAGATCCTGCTGCTGCTCGCCGGCGTTTTGGCCGTTGCCGTTCGCGGCGTTATTGGTTAGGGCCGCGGCCAGCGCCGCGCGGGCGGCGTCGACCGCTTGACGGTCGGTGGCAACGACGACCCGTTGCTGATCGAGCGTCTGAGCCGGCAAATATCCGCTCGACGCGAGTTGCTGATAACGCGCGAGGTCGGTCTGCGCGCCCGCCAGGTTTACTTCCGCCTGGTGTAGCGAGTCCTGGGCGGAAACGACGCTCGACGAGTTTTGGGAGGTCGTTGCCGTGGTCTGGTACGCGGTCTGCGCGTAACGCGCCGCGTCCTCGCCGACGACCCGCTCGGACGAGGCGAGTTGCGCTTCGAGATCGTCGGTAAGCTGACGCGCGAGCACCTGCCCGGCATGGACGTGAGCGCCCTCGACCACGTCGACTTCCGAAATCGGCTCGGAGAGGTTCGCGGTGACGGCGACCTGCCGGTACGGCGCGATGACCCCGGCGATCTGGACGCTCGGCGAGATGGTGCCCGAACGCGCCGCGACGGTCTGCACCGCCGGTGGCGGCGGACTCGGGGACGCAGCCGCGTCGGCCCGGCCTCCACAGCCGGAGCAAGTTACCACGAGCGACAAAACGCTCAGTCGAACGAGCAGGTCGCCATTCATACCGATGCCTGAAATGTATCCGGCCCAAGCGCAGGCTAAACGGCAACGCGAAAACCTGGGAATTCGCTGAGTTTACGTTGCGCGGGTTCGCAGATTTGATGGGACGCGCCGCATTGCGTTTTAGCTAGAGGTTCGTGTAGGCCGCCGTTGCCATGGAGCCGAGGATCTCGCCCGCGACGTGTCCCGTGTCTTCGTTGTCCGGCCCTTCGATGTGGTCCAAATAAAATGCGAAGGCGATGTGTCTCCCGTGACTCGTCGTCACGTAACCGGCGAGGCCTTTGGAAATCACTTGCATGTTGCGCAGTGGATTCGACGAACCGTCGGTTCCGGTTTTCGCGAACACTTTGCCGCGGGCCGGAGACGAGGTTTGAATCTCCGCGAGGGTACCGTCGACGCCCATGACCGGAAGGCCGCGAAAGAACTGCGGATACCAGGTTTGCCGGCGCGCCCAGGCCAGATAGTGAACCATGAAGTCGGGCGTGAAGAAGGCCGATCCACCCTCGCCGTCCTGCATGACCGCGCCGTCGAGATCGACGCCGGCGCGTTGCAACGCGGAGCCGCC
>Ga0116227_10013322_pt1 | contig 12967 bp, 10 predicted proteins | sample S1TSphgellanicum_FD_89693 | JGI IMG/M metagenome (GOLD analysis project Ga0116227, IMG submission 89693) | Host-associated microbial communities from peat moss isolated from Minnesota, USA - S1T2_Fb - Sphagnum magellanicum MG | ecosystem: Host-associated > Plants > Peat moss > Unclassified...
CCGGGGCCTTTTCGGAGGTCCGCCCATGCCCATCGCAGACCAGCGTCCCGTAGCCGTGCGTTCTTGCGCTGCTAATTCCTGCCGCCGCGCACGCCGGACCAGGCCGCAGTCCCCTCGAACACGATCCCGAGTTCTTTCTCCTTGGCGGTATCATAGTTTATGACGGTGTTCCCATCGGCCGCGAGAATGGCCTGCATGGCCCGAGTGAGCTTCACGGTGACGGCAGGTAGACGCGCGTAGTCAGAAGTGATGGCGATTGTATTTCGGCTCGTGCGCCGGATGGTCACCATCACATCAGATCGTGAACTGCCTTTGGAGTCGGCAATCACATCGCCGTACCACACGCCTTCGAGCGTGGTAGCTAGATCTGGCGGACGTGCCGTCTGTTGCGGCTGGACATCTCCCCCCGACGGCGAGCTCGAGGAACGCGGCGCAGCGTTGACCTGCAGCGGTGACTGTTGCTGTGGCATGGTCACGACTGTGTTCGCGTCCGTGCCTGCGGCGCGAAAGTAAAATGCCTGGCCTGAGAGCGATCCGTAGGTGAACGGCTCCTGGGTGCGCCCGGTTGCCGCGAGCACATCATCCCGAACCGAGCGAAATAACAAGCCGATCTCGAGGCCGGGCTGCGGCAAGCGTCTGGCCAGCGCCGTTGCGAACGGGCTATTTGCGCCATCTCCATCCGCCGCCGTTGAACCTGCCTTGGCGGAATAGACGACCAGCGTCTCACCTTCGGGCTCGATCTCGGCGAGACCGCGGCTGACCGCCCGCGTTCGAATCGATCGTTGCATCGAGGCTTCGAATGGATTGTTGCGGCAGGCATCCAGAATGATAAGCCGCATACGCGCACCGTTGACCACTTGCACGACAGTTTCGAGTCGCGTGGCCTCGATATCCAGATCGCGGTCGCGCTGAAGCTTCGCATCGATAGGTATCAAATAGTTCTGCCCGCCGGCCTCGATCCCGTGCCCCGCATAGTAGAGGAGCGCAACATCGGCACCCTCGGCACGATTACCGAATGCCCTCAGTTCGGCCTCCACAGCCGCCTTGCCAAGGTTCGTTCGTGTTTGAACGTTGTCAAACCCGGCCTGGCGCAGGGACGCTTCGATCAGCTTCGCATCAGCAATGGGGTTGGTCAGCGTGGGTGCATTCGCGTATTGCGCATTCGCAATAATCAGCGCTACCCGCCTGGCCTCGGCTGGCGTCGTACCCGCCAGAAGCGCCAAGATTAGTAGCACACGACCCAGCATCCGATTCTCCTATTATCGAACTCATCCTGACACCAGCCGTGGCTGCCAGCAAGCGGTCGGATTGGGGCCGAAAGGCAGGTCCAGCGTGCACTACCGGCAAATATTCTTGAAGAAACTGACAAAGACTCAGCTTATGCCGCAAGACAGTCACACGATAGTAACGGTTCTGTGAACTTCCACAGTGAAGCTAGAGTGGATCGGGGCGCGAGCGTATATACGGACCTTAGGCGGAAATGATAGTGGCGACGAGAAGTATTGCTTTGTCGGTTGCCCTACTTCTCGTCGCGCCCGTCATTTCCATCGCTCAACAATATTCAGTCAGTGAAATTGGTATACCCGATGGGTGGGCTGGCAGCGCAGGTCTGGGCATCAATAATGCGGGTCAAGTCACCGGCAATCTGGCGAGCTTTGGTAACCTGACGCTTCATGCATTCGTTGCTACCCCGTGTTCCGTCGTAGGCGCTACCTTGGGCGGCACCAGCAGCTACGGATATTGCATCAAAGATCTTGGCACCCTTGGGGGTAATAGTAGCGTCGGTTACGGCATCAACGCCAGCGGTCAAGTCACGGGCTACTCGCAAACGGCCGGAAATGCGGAACAGCACGCCTTTGTCACTACGACCTTCGCGACGGGTAATTCCATGAGGGACCTCGGCACCCTTGGCGGGACACAAAGCACCGGCCTGGCGATTAACGACACTGGTCAAGTGACGGGCTGGTCGTACACTAACGGGAACGCAACTACGTATGCCTTTGTCACCGATGCTGCGACGAATACCATGACAGACCTCGGTGGCTTCGGCGGTGCGAGCAGCAGCGGCAATGGCATCAATGCCACCGGTCAAGTGGTCGGATCTCACCAAGACTCCGGCGGAAACATGTTGTACGCGTTTGTCACCGGCCCTAATGCCGGCGGCTTTATCACGCTCGACACCTTGGGAGGTCGGGCCAGCAGCGGGCAGGCTATCAACGCGAGTGGCCAAGTGACCGGCCTCTCAGAGATTTGTTGTAATAATTCGGCGCCCCATGCATTCATCACCAATGCGGTGACCAACGCCGTGACCGATCTCGGTACATTTCCTGGCTATGTCGGCACTCAAGGTAACGCCATCAACGCCAGCGGCGCTGTGGTCGGTTCAGGATACGATTCCAACTTCAATACGCATGGCTTTTTGTATTCCGATGGTCAGATGGTGGACTTGAATTCGTTTCTTCCCTCATCGCTGGCCGCGGATTACACGATTTTTGACGCGACCGGCATCAATGACAGCGGCCAGATACTCGCGAACGCTTGCAACAATGCGACAGGTTGTGTCGCGCTTGTGTTGACGCCGATGCCGTCCATAGCCGCCACCGCAATGACCGTGATTGCTGGCCAAAGCACCACGCTCTCGGTCTCTCCGGGCGGGCCCGGTCCATTTACTTACCAGTGGTTTGCCGGCACTAGCGGTGATACGTCCAATCCCCTCGCAGGCGCGACGAGTGCAACCTTGACGACGCCGACTTTGTCCGGTGTTGCTGGGGCGACCTACACCTACTGGGTGCAAGTCACGACCTCGAGCGGCGTCGTCGAAAATAGCGCGACGGCCACAATCACGGTGTCGGGCGGCACTGCCACCACAGACGGCCCCATGCCGCTATGGGTGCTGGCTGCATTGGCTGCGGGGTTGATCCGAATCGCGTCACGCCAGCTTAAGAAAGCGGCCTAGCCCGGATTCGGTAATGGAATCCCGCCAATGCATCAGATACCCGCATTCAAGCTTGCCAAGGCTGACGTCGCACGGATCGTCTCGGGGTGACCTGCCCCCAATTGCGATTCCAGATCGCGCGCGGCGTTCTTCAGCATGTTCACGGCCGACGCCTGACCCATGCCGGCAAGGGCCTCGCCCAATCGTTCCTGTGCCAGGGCGAGTTCCCAGATATCCCCCGGGGTTTTCACCCTGATCTCGACTGCCTCTTGCAGGACGGCCGCGGCGTCTGCGTAACGCTGCTCGCCCAGATACGCGGTACCGAGACTTTCGAGTGCCTGTGCGCGAACGGGCTCACCCTGCGCGCCAAGGCCTTTCAGCCGCCCGACGACCGAGCTCAGCCGCAACGCGGCGTCCTGGTAGTGTCGCTGGGATACATCGAATTGGAGAAGACCCAGTTCCGTTCGCAGCGACAACAGGTGCGCCGCGCCGTACTGAGCAAGCGCTGCATCATGCGCCTGGGTCAGGTTCAGCCGCGCGGCGCCGGTGTCGCCGGCCGCCAGTTGCGCCTCGCCGAGGAAGAGTTGATTTTGCAAGGCCACCGGACTTGTCGCCCCGGCATAACGCACGGCAAGGTCGTGCGCCATGTGCAACTCCTCGACGGCGGGTGCAATTCGGTTCGTGATCAGCAGCACCTTGCCGTAGTACCCCATGGCGGCAGCGACTGCCGCGGAGTCCCCGGCAAGTAAGCGCTCGCGATCGATCGCGCCTTGCAACAGGGTCTGCGCCTCCCGCAGATGCCCATTGCGCAACTCCACGGTCCCGGTATTCGCCATGATGATCTGTGCATCGAGGCCGTCGCCAAGGCCGAGCGCACGATAGATTGCGGAGGTTTCGCGATAGGCTGCCAGGGCTTCCTCGAGCCGGTTCGCCGCGGCCAAAGTTATTGCGAGGGAGTTGTACAGAATCGCCGTTTCGCGGTGATCATGCCCGGAGAGTGCGATGCGCTGCGCGATGGCCTTGCGCGTCGTATCGACGGAGCCCGCCAAGTCCCCGAGTGCGCGTTGCAGGCGCGCGCGAACCACCAGCCCTTCCAGCCGTTCTTCCAGGTAGGGCTGCTGCGAGCGTGACCAAAATGAGTCCGCTTGATCGAGCAAGGACTGCGCTCGGTCCGGATGTCCGCGCAACAGCTCGATGTTCGCAAGTTTCTGGCGCGCATCCGCAAGCGCCGCCGGATCAGCTTCGGAGTTGGCCTCGGCGACGAAACCTTCGAGCAGGGACTCTGCGCCGGTGACGTCCTCCAACGCGCCATAAAGGTCGGCCAGCGTGAGCACGATTTGGCCCGCCAATTGCGGCTCGCCCTGATACTCCTTGAGAATTCGCTGCGCACTGGCATCGATCATCGTCTTGGCGGTAGCGCCCTTCGCCCCTTGGTCGGTGATGGCGGTGCGAAACAGCTGCGTGAGGTTGTAGCGTACTGCTTCCTCACGCGCGGCATCGCGGCGCGCGGTGTCGCGATCGATCGCCGCTTTGTGCGCCTGCCATGCGGCAACACCCAAACCACCACCGAGGGAGACGACAATGGTCAGCACGGCCGCCGCAGCCCAGCGATAGCGTCTTATGGTGCGTCCGAGAACGTAGAGCCGCGCACCCTCGCGCGCCTCCACCGCTTCGCCGCGCAGCGCCCGTTCGATGTCAAGTTCAAGGGATTCCACTGTGGCGTAGCGATGGGCGGGCTCGGCACGCAGCGCTTTGGCAATGATCGCATCGATATCACCCCGCAGGTGGCGTGCCGCAATCGGTGCGCTGGGATTGGCCTCCGCGGTACGACTGGCGAGGGGTGCCGGGCGCCGCAAGACCGCGCGCATCGCCTGCATGACGGGCGTATCGGAACCCATCCAGGGATGCGCACCGGTCAGCATCTCGAACAACAGCAGTCCGAGTGCATAGACATCGGTGGCGGTGGTGATCGGGCCGCCCGTGAGTTGCTCCGGAGCCGCGCACAGCGGCGTCATCGGCATCGCAGCCTGGGTCAGCTGCGCGCGCTGAGCATCGAGAAGTTTCGCAATCCCGAAATCCAGCAGCTTCACGCGTCCATCGCCGGTAACCAGGATATTCGAGGGCTTGAGGTCGCGATGCACGACGAGGTTGCGGTGCGCATAGGCCACCGCATCGCAGACTTGGAGAAACAGCGCGACGCGCGCATCGAAAGTCGACTGTGCTATGGTGCAGTGGTCGGTGATGGAGCTTCCTTCCACGTACTCCATGACCATGAACGGCCGCCCGTCCTGGGTGAAGCCGCCATCGTAGAGACGCGCGATTCCCGAATGTTCCAGCGTGGCGAGAATCTGTCGCTCGGACTGAAAGCGCTGAATCTGAGTCGCCGACTCGGGGCGCAGCAGCTTGATCGCCACCCGCTGATCGAAATCGCCGCGCGCGCGAACGGCCTCGTAGACCTCGCCCATGCCGCCCCGGCCGATCAAGCGCGTGATGCGCCAGCCCTCGAGTTCCACGCCGATCGCATCCGCCGGCGCGGCCAAATCCGCCCGCAGCTGTGCAGGCGTACTCAGGAATGATCCTGAAACTCGCGCCGCTTGCAGCAGGCTCTCGACCTCGGCCGCCACGGCCGCATCCTCGTTCGAGCGGGAGCGCAGTTCCTTGGCCCACTCCTCCGCTGGCAGCAGCAGCAACTCATCGAGCAGAACGTCGACGCGGTGCTTTTGCTGTGCAGATAACGTGGTCATCCGGCGGCAAAAATCCTATTGCACAGCGCACCGAGCGCCGCAGGCAGGGACTCCACCGATACCACGAGATCGGTGGCCCCGCCGCGCACTTGAATGTCGCAGAGCAGATTGTGCTTCTGGGCAATCACCTCACGGAGGGAGGGTTGCCACGAGGCCGCATCGCCGATGCCGGGCAAAGGTTCAGCTTTGAGCGGCATTTTGCCCTCGTTCCATGAGTCGACGCTGCTTTTGCCGAGACCGGGCCGCACGCTGACGATGATAGCCGGGAAGCCGCCGGTTGAATACTCGCAGGACTGTGCATCTCCGGACACGGGCTTGATTCCAGTGATGGGCGCGACCAGGATGCCGGTCACCTCTGGGATGGTCAAAGGCGGCGTCCCGCATCCGCCTAGAGACGCCTCTGCCGCGTCGCCCGCATGCGTGTCATAGCTCGCGGGCGGTCCCGCAGAACCGGAGCAGCCGGCCAGCGCGGCGAACGCACACACGGTGAGCGCGGCGCGCAATGCCGGCAGCGCGCTCACTGCGGTGCGCCTCCTTGGTCCTTCATCGCCTCCAAGCGCGAAAAATCGATGCGGCCGACGGCCTGTTCAAGCGCGTTCATGTCGACACCGTCGCCGCTCAACTCTACCTGGTAGCGTTTGGCCACCATGACCGTAATCTCGCCATGTTTGGACGGCGCATCGTATTTCTCGTGAGCGGTACGCCCGCCGATGACTTGATCCCGTTCGAAACCGGAGTCGCTCTCCGACGTGGTGTTCTGGACCAGCGCTCCTGCCATGCCCATCAGGCCCGCGACGGCGGACATGTCGGTGATCTCGACTTTGATGGTGCCCGTGTTTCCTTGATATGTGCCGGTGGCCGAGGTGGTCTTGATGCCCATGGCACCTTGCGACTCGCCACTCGCAGCGGTGCGTTTCATGCCCGGCAATTCGGACGGGAGCAAGGCCGTGAGCGACTTGAAATCCACGGCCGCCTTCGGATGATCGCCGCCCATGGCACCGCCCAGTGCACCCAAGAGCCCCCCCACCGCGGCGCCGGCGTTCTGTGTGCTTTCAGCCGGACTGTTGGCCGGCGCGGCGTTTTGCAGCCCGTTATCCGAAGGCGCACTCGTCGCCGCGGGTTGCTCGCCCGCCTTGATGAGGTTTGAGACGGCGGCGGTGATTCCCGCTTTGCCTTTGGCGTCGGTACCCAGCATGTCGCCCACACCATTGCCCAGGATGGCGGCGCTCTGGTCTGCAGAATCGGCCCCGGCGGTACGGCTGCCGAGAGTTCCGGCGGAGTTGGCGAACATGCCGAGACCCGTGGTGATGAACATGAGCACGACACCCAATAAAAAGCAGCAGATGACGACCGTCGCGGTGTACCCGAGCGCCCGAGTTTGAGGTGCCCGCATGAGCACGGGCAGGCCGAGGTACAAGACGTAAAGGCCGTAGCACAGCACGATGAACTGCAGCAGGCCTGGCAATACGGGCGAGAGCGCCAGCACCGAGCCGCAGTACGCGGGAGTGAGAGAATAGGCGGCGACTTTGAGTGCCTGCGTTTGGTCGCGGGTTCCGCCGAAGGTGGGCGCGAACACATTCACAACCACTCCGACCAAGAACAACCCGATGAAACTGGCGACGAAGGTCCAGGCGGCAAGGCTCAAACCACTCGCCAGCGGCACACGCTCGAGGGTTCCAAACGGCAGACGGGTACCGAGCAGCGTCAGGTGCACCAAGCTCATCAACGCGGCCCATGCCGTCAACGGCGCGACATAACCGAGGCATAACTGCGTCAGGGAACTGGGCTCGGCGGCGATCATGGGCCATTCGGTCTTGGGTGTCAGAAACAGGTTCTTGATGCGGGCGAGAATCCACGCGGCCGACCAGCCGGATCGTGATTCACCGAACGACGCCGCGCTCGCCTTGCCGCCGCCGGCGACCGCCGCTACGGCGGGCGACGCCGGATAGATGCTGCGCGCCGCGGGGATCTCCCCCAGCGCCTGCCCGCAGACTCCGCAGAAACGCGCATCGATCGAATTGGGACTTTTACATTTTGGGCAATTCATGGAAACACTCCAGGTGGTTCGCGACACGACCTTGCGTGGTCACAAATGAAAACCCAATCGAGCCGTGGAACCCGCCAAGCGGATTGCAACGGCGCATGGCGGCTTTGGAGCGCGCAACCGGTTCTAGGGGGAATGCCAGCCGCGCGCAATTCATCCTCGTGAACGGGTTCTGCACGAAGTGCGGGGCCGCCGTCAGTCCCACTGCCCGCTTTTGCACGATCTGCGGTGCCCTGCGGGAGGCGATCGCACCGGCTGCAGCCGCCCTACCCCCGCAAACACAGCCCGCGGCGGCTACGGTGGGTGAACCCCGCAAGAGACGGCGCACCTGGCCCTGGTGGCTTCTCGCCGTGATCGCATTTTTCCTGTTGGGACTGTGGTTGGGACGCGGGCCTGCCGCCAAAAAACCGCTGTGCGGTTCGCCCGGCAGCGTCGAGAGCGGGCCGGGAAAACTCATTCAAAGCCCAGGCCAGCCGATAAAACTGGGTCCCGGCGGCTCCGGCGACACGCCCTCGCTGTCCGGCGGCGGCCCCAACTCTAAATCCCCGGTGGAGAGCGGACTGGACAGCGAGGGCAAAGAAGTCGACGGCGACTTGCCGGGCGGTCGCCCCAGCGGCAGCGGCGGCGGAGGCGATGACGGCGCCAGCAGTTCATCGGCCAGCACCGGGGACCGACTCAAGCACGATCTGACGAAGTACACCTTGGGCGAGGGAGACGACCTGGTGTCGGGAAAAAACGAGGACGTCAAGCAACCGCCGCAGGGCAAGTCCTATAGCGCCAATGACTTTACCTACGACAAGACCAACCTGCCCCGCTACCCCGACGCCGTGAGCGCGGTCGTCAGTTCCATTTCCTACGGGCCGGACGGCCGAACCGATACCTACCGCACCGGCGCCGGCATCGTGACCGCCAGCTCCTTCGATACGGTGGTGACTTGGTACCGACACAACCTGCCGCCTGGTTGGCACGAGATGACCATCGGTGACATGCAGAAACTGAGCACGCAACTGGCCTCGCTATCCGCTCTGCAGAATCTGGGCGCCCAGCCAGCCGTCGATCCGGCGACAGCGTCGAGCCCAGCCGCTTCGACATCCTCCTCCGATGCAATCCGCATTTCGCTTTTTTCGCCGCCGGCCGGCGGCACGACGAAGGTCGGGGTCATGATCGTGCAGCGTGGCGATAGTCCGGTCGAAGCGTTACTGCACGCCAAAGTCGCGCCTTCCCCCTGAATCTCCCTCGGGTACACTGAACATGGGATTTTCAACTGGACGCGCTGACCGATGGCCGACGAACATCCGCTGCCGCACGACGCGCTTGCACGTCTGGATTCGAGCACCGCGTCGGCGGCCGTGCGCCGCATTGCGGCCGACTTGCTGCCGGCCTTCTATGACCAGCTGCGACGCATCGCCCATCGATCGCGCGCACGCGTCGGCGCCGGCCACACCCTGCAGACCACGGCACTGGTTCACGAGGCCTATTTGCGCCTTGGCCAGTCGCGAAGTTTTGCCGACGAGACGCATTTCTTGCGTGCCGCCGCACTTGCCATGCGCCACGCACTGATCAACTACGCGCAGTCCCGGGTAGCCGACAAGCGCGGCGGCGGCGGCCAACACGTCACGTTGTCGAACATCGCCGATTTGTCGGTCGAGACCGACGAAGGCATGTTGGCGCTGCACGAAGCGATGGTGCGCCTCGCCCAGGAGGATCCGCGCCTGGCCGATGTCGTCGAGTGCCGCTTCTTTGGCGGCTACGGCGAGGAGGACACCGCGCGCGCGCTGGGGGTATCGCTGCGCACGGTGCAACGCGACTGGCTCAAGGCGCGGGCGTGGCTGTATCGCGAGCTAGGCGGGGTATAGCGCTTGTCATGGCGGGATCGACCGCCATCCGTGGTTAATAGAGTGAATGCCCAGAAGAGGATTTCACTTGACCCACCTGTCAGCCCTTTGTGGTGCCCGCAGCATCTGCAGCAAGCCCATCGTCGCTATGGCCGTCATTCTAGCGGGTTGCTCCCACTCATCCGATTCGAGCTCCGCGCGCGATGGCGCCCCGCGCATCACCCCGCCCGGTCCACAGCAGAACGTGCTCGTCCCCACCAAGTCCGTGTACGAGGTGTCATTGAAACCCGAGACGAAGCTCATCGACGCGAATGCAATGAGCCATGCTTATCGCGGCGTCGGTTCCAACGGCACGTTGCAGTTCGAAGCAGCTTCCGCGCCTGAAGTGGCCGCCTTGACCCCTGGCGCCATTGCGATCTTCTCAGGCGTTGCGCTGCTGAAAGTCACGAACGTGAGCACCCGTGACGGGCTGATTTCGGTCACGGGTGAACCCGCAGGCCTGGAAGATGCCATCGAGCAGGGTCACATCGCGTGGACGGCTCCACTCGACTTCAAGAAAGTGGCGTTCAACCCACCGCCGGGATTCCATCGCGTCATGGTCGATCCGGACTATTGGCTCGCATTTGAAGATATTCTGGGCACTCCCGCGCAAGCCGCTCTCTCCCTCAGCAGCAATACCTGGAGCGGCAAGGTCAACGACTGGGAGGTGACGATCGCCCTGACCCCTACCGGTGGCAACCTGCACCTGGACCTCCATGCGCTGAAGTCGATTGCAGGCGGATCCATCGATGTCCATGGGACCGGACAATTCAATGGACTTACCAATCAGACATCGATCACCCTCGCGAACGGCTCAACGACGGAAATCACGTTCGACAACAATGGACTCAGCGGCAGCGTCGACTTCACCTGGAAAGTCGCGTTCGACGCCGATCATGGCGGCAATGAACCGAAGCTCAAAGAATCCGATGTCGAGAATTTACCCTTTTCGTTGGATTTTCCGGTCCCTGTCGGCCCCGTCCCCTTCGTGGTGAAATTCAAGACCGGCTTTGCTTTTCAGCCCTCGTTCAGCAGCAAGGTCGCGGTGGCGCAGGGCTCCTATCACGCCACCTTCGGCGGGGACCTGCCGATGAGCGACAACGCGAGCGCGAACACGCCGGACACGGCCACGGCGTCAGCGCCCACGAGTCCGCCAACCTCGCCCGCCCCCGCCGGCGGCGGACAAGCGTCGGTCTCGGGCAACGGTAGCATCGACTCCTACGGCGGGACCATGTCACTCGCCGCCATCGGGTTGTCCACCACGGTGGCCTTGCCGAAGATATCGCTGTCGATCGGACTGCCTTCTGCGCTCAACGAGTTCCTGCAATCGCCGGATTTTGGCGGCCCGTATGCCACGCTCATGACACAGGCCAACTTCCTCGCCACCGGAACGTTGACCATAGTCCAGTGTGAAAAGCGGGAACTCAATCTACTGGCGGTGACCGGCTACAAGCCGGGGCTGCTGGGGAAACTCAAAATGAAGCCGATTTCGAAAACCGTATTCGAGAAGTCTTTTACCGAGATTCGGCCGGCCAACATCACGCTTTGCAATCACTGATGAACACGCTCTTTGGAGAAGCGGCGGCAGCTGATTAGCGGACCTGCCGGCTCAGTGCGTCGATCTCAAGGTCGACGCGATCTTCAGGACCTCAGCCTCGGGGTATGCTTTTGGCACAATCAACTGCAGCTGGCAGCGCTTCGCGTTGAATTGCTGATCGACGATGTACTGCAGTTGATCCCCTTGCGGCTTCGAGACATAAAAAACCCGTTTCGCTGAGTTTTCTATCAATCGATCCACCTGCAGTAGTTTCTGATCATCGGGAGTCAATGGGGTCACTGGCCTCGCACTGCCGATGACCACGACCGCTTGTCCACCATCGGGCGCGGTGCCTTGGCCGTCGGGCGTGACCGTCCAAGTTGGCGGCAAGGAGATCTGACATGCCTTGCTCATATCTTGAGTGTCGTGCCAACCGGCGGGAGTTTGCGAGAAGGCAGGCACGCTAAAGCCCTGAAGGACCGTGAGCAATCCCGCGCATGGGAGCAGGCCAAGGGCGGCTTTGATCGATGTTATGTTTCTCATGACGTAGCCCTGTCCTCTAGCTGTCAATTCGCGGCCGTGGAAGATAGATCCACCCGCTTGATCAGTGCCAACACGGCGCTCTCGATACAGGCGCGCAGAGCCCGGTCGACACCCTCCTTGTGTGAGGTCTGAAGATTGACGTCCGGGGTCAAGGGACTGGCGGTGTGGCCCGTCATGGACGAGAGCGTGCCAACGAATCCCGCCGTACCGCCCACGCCGGCCGCCGTGGCGTCGATCACCTTGCTTACGCTCACCGAATCGAGCACATCACCTGTGTTGGCATCGATGATGCGAACATCAACGGCGATCGTGTCCTTGTTCTTGGCGCCCCCCAGCGTGAGGCCGCCGATATTGACGCCCGCCTGCTTCTGATCTTCGCCGGCATTGGCTTCGCTCACGGTGCCCTCAAAGATGTAACGGGCCCCGCGCAGCTGATGCTGGGCCGCATCCCCTGTCGCCATGCCAGCGGCATTCAATTGTTTCTCGTAAACGACGCCTGCATTGAGCCGGTTACGCTCCACCACGCGAAATTGGCCGGATTGGATCAAGGCGGTGGTGAATATGTCGGTGGCCGCACCGACGCTGACGCTCGGCACCCCGCTGTGAAATTCATAGATGGTGACGGGCATGCGTTGCTCCAGCGGCTTGGGGGGCAGCGAAGCGAGTGCGCGGCTTTGTTTGGACGACTCGACGACAGGGTCATTGTCGGCAGCTGAGACCGCCGCCGTGACAAGCGACAGTGTGAGAATGCACGTGACGGCGATGTGGATTTTCCCGAAACGGTTCATGACTAAGTTCCTCCTGGCGTGGCGTGGGATCAAGGGGTTGCCTGCGGCGCGGTTTGAATCTGGGTTGGCTGCTGCACCTTAACCGGCGCAACCGATTGAACGCGGACGGCCGAATTGAGTGCCGGTGCTACGATGGGTGCCGCCGATCTAACCGGTGCTGCAACCGGTGTACCCGTCGTCACAGGCGTCACAGGCGTCACCGTCGCTATAGGCGCAGTCGTTACGGGAGGGTTCGGAGTTGCCGACACCGCCCAATTTTGCGGGGGTGCGGTGCCCCAGACTGCGGACCGCTGCGGTGCCACTGGCGCGACGGGTTGTCCAGGGACGGTTGGATTCGCGAGAGTCGCGCCGTTCACCGGCCGCGCTGTGACCGCTGTCGGCTGGGACCACGTCGTCGCAGCAGCCGGCGCCGCGGTTCCGAGGGTCCGGCTGCCGAGGGCGGCCGGTGCCGTACCTGGATTGGAGGTAGCGCCCAATCCTGAAACCGGCGAGCTTTGACTGA
>Ga0116227_10013325_pt1 | contig 12966 bp, 10 predicted proteins | sample S1TSphgellanicum_FD_89693 | JGI IMG/M metagenome (GOLD analysis project Ga0116227, IMG submission 89693) | Host-associated microbial communities from peat moss isolated from Minnesota, USA - S1T2_Fb - Sphagnum magellanicum MG | ecosystem: Host-associated > Plants > Peat moss > Unclassified...
ACATTTTTTTTACAATCATGAAAAAATATAAAACAAAATAGAAAAACAATTTGTTGGGGAAATGCTAAATGGCATTGGGTGTAAGAAATATACAAAACACATCATTCTCAAATCCCTACAAAGCACAAAAATGGATGCATATCACTACACTTGGACTAAAGAAGTATATTTTTTTGGCTTAATGTTGATTGATCTTCTCCTAGATTATAGCATAAAACTTCCCTTGTCATTTGATTTTGATTTAAACATCGAACTACCCTTAGTATGCTGACTTAATTGGTGACTTGGATTATTTGTAGCAAATTTGGTTTGCAATGGGAGGAATGGGTAAATAATTAAACAAGGATGGGTCCTATTTGTTCCAATTTGATGTCATTGTATTGTTGGGGTTGTTTTCTTTTTACAAAAGTAGGCAGAAAAATCATGAGAAAAGTGGTGGGGAATTTCTATTGAAAAAAAACTTAAAGGGAAAATCTTGAATCACATTTTTGCATAAACCTAATTTTAAAACTTGCTCAAACAAACATCAAATTACCATGATATTGGGCAATTGGGTCCAAAATGAAAGTAAAACTTTGATCAAAATACTAGAAAATTGCAACATAAAATCTTGAATCCCATGCCTAGGTAGGCTATGAGCTTCATAGGTGTATAATGGAGGTCCTTGCAAATAATTTGAGTTTTGTTTGGTCTAAGAATGGCAATTCAATAATTATGTTAACTGGGCGTTGTGTTTGAACTTTGTTTGCTACATGAATAACAATTTAAACTTGATTAGGCTAATTGAATGTTGTGTTTGAGCTTTGTTTGCTATAGGAATGACAATTTAATCTCAATTAAGTTAAGTGGGTGCTATTGCAGATCCAAAATCTCTCCAAAGAGTGAGCTTGACTTTCAACAGATGAAGAAACTCCATGATATTGAAGAATGTATAATGTTAATAAAGAATAATGGAAAAATTATTCTGAAAGGTTAGGTGCTACTATATTGCACAACTGTCCTGAGGTAATCAAGACTTCAATGCTTTATGGACTCCGAAGCAAAACTCTTACCAAATAGAAAGCTGACCTCTTTTAGAACCTGCATGGTGGAAATGCATAATGCAAATTGCAAAATGGAGTTACATAGTGGAAATTGTAGAGTGGAAATGCACAATGCATAGTGGAATGCACAAGCAATTCAAGTTATAATTGAACATCTGCATTGTTTGACATGTTTTATTACAATGTAAAATGGTAGTTGGATGGCAAAGATCTTGGGTAGTTTCCAAGGAGATGAAGGTTCAAACCTTGATACCAACAATTGTATTTTGGTCGTATTGACTATATATGTGTCATATGTTAACTTTTGCATGTTGTATGTTGACTATACATTGATTATACATTGACCATACAATGATTATATATAGGTTGTATGTTTAGAAAATATGAATAATAATAATTTAAAAAAAAATGTTTATATATTAGTGTCCAAGACCACTACATGTTGTGTGGATGACGAATGGAAATGCATAGTGGAATGTTTAGTGAAAATACATGAACAACCAGTGAACAAATTGTTGGGTGGAATTGTTAATGGAACTATTGCCATGCAACTCATTTCTTAGCAATGTCTATTGGGAAAAAGTCCTAAACCACTCGAATGGATTTCGATATTTCCACTCAACAATGGGTGGAATGCATATTGGAATATGATGCAATTTGTGGTAACTTGGAAGTATGTGAAGGCAAGGTTATCATATCTAATCCAATTTGGTGTGCATTTTTTATTTTTTTTAGAGTAACATGTGATGATCCATGTCCATCTAGGATTAGTAAACAACAATTGGATTGAGAAATGCCATTTCTTATTAACCTTATAAAAAAAAATAAAAAAATCCTTGAATAAAAAATGTCATCCATGTTTTTTTTGCAATGCATGGTCTTTGTTTACATTTTCTAATGTAATCATCTTTGATTTTTTTCCCTTGAAAATGTAGAATCCAAGTAGAATGCTTCTTATTGCATTGATAACACAATTAATTATCAACCATTCTCTTGATTTTGGGATTGTGTTGTAAACTTGTTGTGAATTTCTCTTTGCCAACAACCTTGCTTTTGATTGTCTACCAACCTAAATCCCTACTTTGTATGAGTTCCCTATGTGTTTTCGTAGTGTAATTGTACTAGTTCTAAAGTGTTCGTAGGTTCTAATAGAAAGAAATGCATGCATCTTTGGTTAGTCCTTGTGCCCTAAAAAACTCAAGTCCCTTTGTTAATCATATTAAGATTTTTGAATGTTTATGTTTGAACTAGTACCACCCTTGGATGGTGTAGGTCGAATTTGTGTCAATTCAACAACCTTGAATTTGGTATTGTAATGTAATTGATAGTCCATAGTCTTGCAAGCCCAAAATCTAAGATACAACTTTTACCTCCTCGCCTTTTAATTAGACACCTAGTGAACCAACCTTCTTAGATCTTGTTTTGCCATTCAAGTGGTTTGATAGTGATGTTAGGGGTATGTTCCAATGGTAGTTTGCCTTCTTCAATGATGTAACTCCTTTTTCCACAACATCCATGGTCTCCTTTAAAGATTCAATTATCCAATCACCTTTTGTAATAAGTTCATGTGCCTTTGATTATTCTTGTTGATTTATGGTGTTGTTAAGTTCCAAGTTGAAAAGGAATATTCTTCTTCTCCACAAACTCTTCTTTTCCACAATTTGTTAATATAGCATGCTACTTTTCCTTCTGCATGGCACATGCATAAGCATAGTTGATTTGACCTTCCTAGCCCTAATTTCCACCAAATTGGGGACTTTCATTCAAGGCCAACAAGTGATATTCCTTTCTTCTCCCTAAATTAAAAATAAGACCACAATATTTAGTTAGTGTAAGATAAGTATCAAGAGCATAAATTTTTTTTCCCTGTAAATCTAAAATTAAATCATAATTTACTTTAAAATCTTCCCAAACTAACTTCTCATTTATGGTTGATTTGCAAATTGTTGGTGTGAATATCAAGTTGTGGTGTTGTTGAACACATTGGTAGTTTGAGAACCACTTTCCTTTCAACCCTTAAAGCCTTCACATGTTTAATAACCCATTAATAGCACAAATATTTCTTAAACTTTTCATTACAAACCTTGCTTATACATGAAAAAATGTATTCATTGGATGTAGGATTACTTGCACATCAACAAGTTTTTCATTGACTTTCACCTCTTAAACTACACTTAAGCTACATTCAACCTCTTCCATTATTTTCACCTTTTGAGTCGTATTGCGTTTAAACTTTTCCTTTACCTTCACCTTTAGTTGTTCACCAATACTTTTGCTACACTCAAAATGCAATAAAATTATAATTCAAAGGTGCATTCCATAAAATATTGATCTTAAACCTCTGGCTCTAAGGATTGAAAATTCAAAAAAAATCTACAATTCATGTTCAACATACTTTGAAAATTTGGACATGCTTCCTCTTTAGTAAAGATAATAAATAATGCTAGTATATTGAAACACTTTTCCACTAAATTTTTGTTACTAAATTTTCGGTGGGAGATGTGGGTAACATAATGTTAATAGAAGTCTTTGTTGTTTTTAGTTTGCTTCGGCACCAAACATTTTTCATCCCATAATGAATTATAATGATTTGTAAACTTGCCCTAAATTAGTCTTTTAACCAAACATTTAATAATACCCACTCCATATCAATCTAGAGATTTCTCACACCTTCCCCCTTTATTAAAGGCACCCACATTTGTATAATGAACACCTTAAATCCTAAACCAACCTTAAAAACACCTATCTCCAAACACTTTTCCTACCATTTTTGTGAATTTTATTCATGTGAACACCTATGAATATGGTTACAACTTCCAAACCTCATCACCAAGAACCCTAGTCTCCAAATAGGTCATCATTTGTTGAAAATGGGATGGGGTCATGTAGATGATCAAACATATATTTTATATCCTTGGTAAGGTGATTGATAAAAGCCAATCACATTCTTCTTCCACCATGCGTTTGATATTAGGCTAAGGTGTGAGCAATTGTAAATGGGTATATTTTTGGTCATAGGCCCACTCTTGTTCCATTATGGCGTTTGGTGATAGGTGTTTTTAATCTAATTCACATCACAAAATTGGAAAATAAATATAAATAAATATAAATAAAATAAAAATTGAACAAAGTACATAAATCATGTCAAATGTCATCTTAAATTTAAAAATAAAATAAAATAAAATATTGATTACACATTACACCATGAAATTCATGAAATCATATCAATTTGAAAAGAATTTTCTGAAATTTTGGCATTTTCAATGTAATAAGATAATTTTTTGGAACTTTCGAACCTTGTGGGTAGCTCATGCCCCATGCAAAGAGGCTCAAGAGGTGTTGAAGGTAATTGAGAAAATAATTTAGGAGTTTCATTCCCCCACATGTTCCCAATAGTGTTCATATTGGTGTTCCCATTGTGTTTCCAATTTACGTTGGCATGTTTGTTGTTAATTTTATTATTTTATCTCATATACTTTGAGACATGTTCCTTATGTTGTTCCCAAAGTTCCCATGTCCTCAACTAAACCCTAAACCCTAAACCATCTACTAGTGTAGGTTGTGTTGTTGGCCCAAGTGTGAATTGGTTATCCAACTTATTTTTCCTTCCAAAATCATTTTTTGGTAGTTTAGTTGAATTTTCAATGACAAAATAAATATTCAAAATTCAATATACTCCCACCACACCTTAGGTCTAAATTTTTTTTTCCAAATTGCCTTCATTAAATCTTACGAATTGAAGGGTTTCAAACAATACCAAGAGCCTACACAATTTCCCCTATAATTTTTAGTTTTAATTTAAATGAATTTTCATTGACAAAATTGTTCAATATTCAATAACTTCTCCACCATAGGTCGGAACATTATGAATTTAACTATGAATTGTTTAACCCCTCATACTCTCAAAATAATTTTTTTGTGGCAAATTTTCCTCATTTTGTGGAAAATATTTTGAAAATAGAGCATTTGTTCCAAATTCCTTTTTAAAAAAATAAAGAATTTTCCAAAAAAGGAATTAAAAATAAATAAAATCACTACAAAATCACCTCAATTTGCCTACAATGTGAAAGTGTGCTTAAGAGCTTTTACATTCATATTTTAAATCTCTCCAAATTTGGCTAAATATACTTATGGAAGATCAACACTTGAGCAACATCACAACATTGAAAAGAAAACACTGTTAATAATAATAATAATAATATATATTTTTTAATGTCTCATAATCAAATTCTAAAACCATATTTACATTTATGATAATTATAAATTCTACTCAAAGAAAAAGAAAACCCTAAACCCTAAAGCCCTACGAAGTTAATTTAGAAAGTTTCAATGAAAATCTGCATGTAAACTTCTGATGCAAATTTGTCACTGGCATAAGAATCACAGTTTCTATGTATCTAATGTTCCTGTTTCTCACTCTTATATCTCTACAAAGGCGACACTAGTTTGTTGGCATAATGTAATACCGCCTTGCCTCAAAACCCATATTTATGTGATTGTAACAACACCCAACAAGGGTGAAGATGCTTGGATTACATTACAAAGCTGATCTTGCCTTGGGAGAAGAGTTACGGACTACTATTGAGGTCTATGTACCTGGAATGAATGTATGTTTGTCCCTTCAGTCCCGATTGACAGCGTGTGTCTTCCAATCTCCAGAATGTGACTGCCATCTTCTGTTACGGTCCCAAGATCTTTGCAGGGATTCAAGTTGAATATGAGTTCAGATTCCTGGCCGGATTCCAGCTGGACTAATTGGAAGCGCACTAATTTCTTCAGTGGAGCCCCATCGGCTCCTGCACTTGGTGATGCAGCAAACAGAAGTACTGAGTGTCTGCCTTTCATCTCACCTGTATTCGTGACTTTGATTCTGATGTCAATGTTACTGGAGTCTTTACAGATACCTGGAACAAGGACAGGCAAAAAATTACACACCCAAATTATGATGCTGACCAAATAAAATTGTGCAATTAAAGCATGAATGAATACACCTGCTGTTTTGGTCAATTTCACAGGTTTCAGATACACAAAACCTTCAAACCAAAAAAAGAAAAAAACTATATGGTAATATGCTTTTCTGTAACCAATCAAACTCCAATACACACAGAAATTAGAGATTGTGCAGCCAATATCATGAACAACATCATGGACACTGACACAAGAGCGATCGCTCATGAGTCAATTTACTGAAATTGAAGTAAAGTACAGAATCGACCAGGGTGAGCTCTTATTGTCAATGGTGCAGACAAAATGGAGCATCTGAAGCTGGAGTAGCTGAGGCCATGGCCAAATTTGTACACTGTTGAGTCAGTATAAAATCGGTAGGTGCGGCCAGGGTAATCCAAAGTTGGATTTGGGCGCATGTGCATATCTGTCATGGAGATCCTTGTGTATTCCTCAGGGTACCATGAAAGAGGCAACCTTCCCCCTGCACCCATGAGTCAACAAGGCACTTTGTTTGGCAAGTCAATGGAAAAAGACTTGTTAAGAACATAGCGAGCAGGTTTGATTCATCTCTTGAAGCTCTCTCTCTTTCTGTCACACTCTGATGGCATGCAAGTTTGTTTGTTTCACTTGGAGATTCAGTGATGGAGGTGTGCAACTGATAGAGGAGGATATTTACCAGGATTGTGGTCACCAAAAATGACTTCAGACATTGCTTGTCCACCAGCTTCACCTGGATATCCCACCCACAATATACTCTGAATTCGCTCATCTTCCTTTGCAAAGCGCATGTCCAGGGGGCCACCTGACATAACCACCACCACAATTGCGACTTGTCTTGTCACATTCCCAGCTATTGCCAAGATCAGCTCCTCTTGCCGACCCGGGAGACGAAGGCTTACCCTGTCCCATTTCTCTGCCTCCTGGGCCTGGTTGAGCCCCACTACAATGACCACTGCATCAGCTTTAGCGGCTGTAGATGTTGCAATACTGATGAGATCCCCTTTTACACATGCTGTTGATCTGCACCCACGTGCATAGAGCACCCTCCTGTTGTCTCGGGTACCAAACTCAGCCAGTCCCTGTAGTGGGGTGATGTACTTACAGGGATAACCTGCACATCATGAGTTTAGTAAGTTCACATTTAGACTAAAACATTCAGAAATAGCAGGTCTTGACGCTCCAGGGTACAAGTTCACAAGTTCAGCCTCATTCATAGTACAAAAGTACACCACCTTTATAGTTGCCAAGCATATCTGTAGTGGAATTTGCATGGGGGCCAATGACAGCCAAGGTGAGATTGCCCTGACGAGAGAAGGGAAGAGTTGCATCTTCATTCTTCAGGAGCACAGTACCCTGTCTTGCAGCCTCCAATGCAAGCTCCTGATGGGCATTGGAGCACACTTGATTCACTCCAATTGCTCCGTATGGGAGCTGTTTGGGATCACCATCAAACAAACCCAGACGCATGCGCACTGAAAGCTGATAGAAGAGAGCTTTGTCAATTACTGATTCATTGAGTATTCCCTGTTGCAGGGCAGATAAGGCGCTGTTCAGAGAAACATGTCCACACTCCACATCTACACCTACAAACCCAGCAATGTCACAATAATTCTGTTAGCTTGAGTACTTGCTGCTCCAGCTGATTTCATGTCCCACCAAGAATACCCAGACCATACAGATCTCTGGTAAGAGTTCTCATGTTCTCCCCACATTCACAAACTGCAACCCTAATCACCTTTGTAAAACTGGGTTGGCACCCTTGCTATGAATCAAAGATCCTCTCCAAAAGAATAAAAGCAACCCATCTTCTTGTCAACCAACATGCAGATCCAGTACACTACAAGCTGTGGTCTGGTGCCTTGTGAGATCAATCCACATCCTGTTATATGACATTGTCATGCAACCAGCTGACCAACCCCCACCATGGGGAGAATTTCTGAAAAACAGAAAGATGGAATATACACACCTGCATTAAAAGCATAAGCTACTGCATCCTCAGGAGTAGCAGCGTAAGGAGTGAGCCTTTGCATGTCAAGGATTGCCCCACAATCTGACACAATATACCTACAGGTGCACAACAACAACAAAATTATGAGACACATGTATGCACAGATTCTTGCAAGAACAATTGCACTACATTCTTCAGAGTGATGATCCATCTGTTTTGTTGGAGGCAGGTGTATAAGGGTTTTGGAACTGCAGAGAGCATCATCATCATACCCATCAAAGCCCCATGTGTTGCGAACAGTTTGAGTGAGAAAGGGGTAGCTTGCGCAGGCAGGGACACCATTGATCCTGTTGTACGAACACATGAGGCCGCTTGCTCTCCCCTCCTCCACACAGCTCTTGAATGGTGGGGTGAAACTGTCCTCCAGATCTTGGACTGTCACCTGTTAGGTAGGTACCCCACCACAGATCATGCAAATTCCACATCAAGTTCAACCCTAACCTGGAAGAAACAGATTGATTATGTTGTTCTTGGAATTTGAAGCTTGTGAGGAAGAGTAAAATTGGGTACCTGAGCATCGAAATGGTATCTGTCCATGCCCTTCCAGTTGTCTAGATCATAAGCAACAAAATGTTTGCAGCAAGCGGAAACCTTAAGCCTGGTTGCTGATGGTCCTGGTGCTGCCGGTGCTCCTGCAGGCAGGGAATTGGAATTGAGTGGCAGTGGAGGAGGAGTCCAATCCTGCATTCCTCTGACGAAGAAAGTTGCATACATGCTTGCGACAATTGGGTCTTCTCCTGAAGTCTCTTGAGCTCTTCCCCATCGTGGGTCACGGACAATGTTGATGTTTGGAGCCCAGAAGGTCAGGTTTGCTCTTCTGTGGTTGAAGAATGCTCTTGCCTCTGTTGAAACAACCTGCACAAGAACAAACAAAAAGTCCAAAACTGTAGCAGGGCAACCAGAAGAAGAAGAATCTCAGCGATGATAGATAGATCTAATTTTCCTCCTGACGATTCTTCGGCAGCAGCTTCTTGCCTGGCCGATGAGTTGCCAGAGACAGGAGTTGAAGGAAGCGGAGGTGAGAAGAGGAACAGGAAAACTGGTGGCTGCATGCAAGGAGAAATCGGAGCCGGTGAAGTCGACGCCTCGAGATCTGGCGACGCCATGGAGAGCTTCATTCCACCATTGGTAACTGGGCAAGCCCAAACTGGGAACACTGGCTGCGGAATTCACAAGCTGTGTGATTTTCTCATCAAGCGTCAGCCTGGATACCAAATCTTTCACTCGCACATCATCAGAAAGGTTTCTATCACAGAAAGCAAACGTTCTCAGTCGCGGATTCCTCCCAAAATCACATGCAAACTGCGGTACTTTCTCCTCGTCCTCGTCCTCCTTATCAACTGCTGCGGCAAAAAAAAAACTTGTTGATCTAGTACTAGAACTCGGATCTGGAGCACCACCAGCTAGCAGCTGCTGCTGCTGCAATACCCATAGCAACAACACCCATAGAGACAAAATCCCAATACGAAAATGCCGCTGAGCTAGTGCAGAAATCATCAAATCCGGCATCAAATCCATAACAACAACAACAACGACGACGACGACGACGAAATCCAAATCCAAATCCAAATCCTCAAAAACAAATCCTCAATACCCAATGCTGCACTGCACCCATGTCAAAATTTTGTGATCTGAATTTTACGGTTTCTTGCTTCTGGATTCAATCAAGCATATGTCAAGAAGCTCTTCCGAGTGAGTATTGCCGAGAGCTGTTAAACAAAGTTTGTCTAATACAAGTAGGAAATGAATGGAGTCTGAGGTCTACAATATTGGGCTGCTGCTGCTGCTGCTGCTTTTGCTGCTACTGCAATCTTGTGACATCTCAACAACTGCACAGGTAGGTCTGGTAACGACAAGACAGTCTCTCCAACAGTCATGCTCATGCTTCCAACACAATCTCTTCATTCACACACACACACATTCTCTCTCTCTCTCTCGTGTTTCTTGAGACTTGAACGTTTCTTTCTTTCTTTCTTTTCTTTCTCTCTTCTCTCTTTCCTTCCTTCAGGGTTGATGGTATTTTGGCTTGTGTTGAAACCTGAGATTAGTTATAGAGTTACAATCTCTTGAAGGGTTTTGGTTTCTTATAGAGCATTTTTTGAAGACTATATTTTTGCATGGTGAAATATTTGAGTTTCCACAATTCTTCTTTTGCCTCAAGATACTTTTTTAATGTAAATGGCAAGGCCATAGTGTGACACCACACCCCATGTTCTTTCTTTTAATCACAAGGATTATTTTTATGTATTCTAAAACATCAATGAATGTAAGTGCCTTGATATGATAATGCATGAGAAGTGTAAATATATTGTGCAACCCATTATTATTGTAATCTCCATATCGTGGACAACAATATTAGAATGATCAACAATCACTTGAAATGAGCTTTGGTCCATCACGCTAGTTGCAATGAACTTAAATAAACAAAACAGCCCTTGTCAATGGAGAAACCATCAACTTACCTAGTAATCATCACCTAGGTACTTACAAACAAGACCTAATTCTTACATAATACAGTTGTGCATAAAGTCACCCTGCTTTCACCCCCTATCCCCTCTTTCAGTGGTATCTGCAAAGTAAGGAAATTTTATTAAATCTCAGTATGAAATGCTGAAACTCAGCATTTAATGAACAAGGCTCGAGAGTAGCTATAGTAATTGTACAGGTAGGAGCAGTGAAATATATATATGTGACATGTTATTTTATAACCTTTATAACCAGTGGTTCTTTAAAAATTCAAACAACTGTACAACACTAGTGTGAACTCTCTACATATTGTAATGCAACCTCCAGAACGTCTTTACAATTCTAACAATTTTTTGATTTTCTATTTGAATTTGGAGTTTTGACAACAACTTTTGAAACTAGAAAAGTCCAAGACAGCACACACAGAGAATGTGTTGGAAAACATGATCAACACTCTTTCTTTGGAGACCCACCATATCTTCATTTTCCATTTGAATTTTGGAGTTTTGCACCATGTGTTTTGTAATCAGAAAAGTTTGAGATAGAAGGTGGAGACAGACAATAATGTGTAAGAAAGCATGATCAACAACATCCTTTCTTCCAACCCCATTCTATGGATTCCCACAATATCTTCGTTTTCCATTTGAAATTTGGAGGTTTGGAGGAAACACATTTTGAAACAAGAATAGGACAAGATAGAAGAGAAAGAGAAACAATGTTTGGGAAGCATGATCAACATTCTTCCAACCTGATTCTTTTGATTCCCACAATATCTTCATTCTCCATTTGAAATTTGGCGGTTTCGAAAAACACATGTTGAACCAAGAAAAGTGCAAGACAACACACAAACACACGAAGAGATAGAGGGAGAGAGAGAAACAATGTGTTGGAATGCATGATGAACATTCTTCCAACCCCATTCTTTTTAATTCCCATAGTATCTTCATTTTGCATTTGGAAATTTGGAGGTTTCAAAACACACATGTCTTCAAGTAACTTACTTTGTTGTTGTCGTCAAATGAGAGGATGAAGTATGTATCGCAAAGTTATACAATTAAGAAGAGTTTACAAAGACCTTTTTTGGATTTGAAAGAAGGTTCACATAAAACTTCACCATGTCAAGCACAACCCCAAGTTCATAGATTGCGGCTTCCTTTGATTTCTTTGAAGCAACATAGTTTTCATGATCCAATTCCTATCAACCCATGAGTTTGCAAGCACATCGATATGTATGGCACAAAACCTAGATTTCCTCCCCCTTGGATATCACTAAGGTTTTTAGTGATGAAATGGATATGAATGGTCCTTGTACAAATTTGTATACATTGCCTTGTTACAAGAAATTGAAAAAACTAGGGAGTTGAATTGCTTGAGCATGTTATGAATGACTCAATATTCTTGGCATCTAAGTAACTAGCTACTTTCAAGAGCTATGGAGGAAGGAAACTTTGACAATTGCACCATTTTTTTGCAAGAACTAGTTATGGTAGCTCATGCAAGGTGTAAGATTAGGGTTTAAGTCATTTATACAAACTAGTTTTTATTTATAAAAAATTAATTAAAATAAATTATTATTATTATTTTTTAGGTTCCATAGTTGCCATGGGAAGTTGGTGTTTTTCTGCAAAATTCTGGAAATTCCTCCTCAGCCATTTCTTTCTTGTAGACCTGAAATCTTTAGTGTTAATAGCCGTCAGATCTATCAATGTAGCATCTCAGCCATCCATCCACCCGCTAAGAAATCAGTAAAGTAAACCATATGGTTTTACCCTAACTCCTAAATCCCCATTATCAAAAGCCTCTTTTGACCGTTGGATACTCAAATTTTGCCAAGATCCCGTCCATTGACATCACAATACGAATACCCCAGTGCCCTTAAAATGTCAGCTGCCTAATGAGGTCAACCAAAATTAACTAGGGTCTGAATTTAACTTACTGTATTTAACCTCATTGAGAATTGCCTTGCTTTTTCCACGTCACACGGAAAATAAACTCAGAAAGGCTGATGTGTCACTACGTGTCAAAAGCGGAAGCCCAAGGGTGATTGTTCGGATTACACTTGTCATCATCTCATTTGAGTCACACTGGGCCAAAAGCCAATCTGCCCTTTTTTTTTCTTTAGAACTAGGATCAAACTAAGGTTATGGTGTAACTATGGTAAAAGGACACATTCAGTAATATTCTCGGGTTCCTTAAGGTGGCAATGGGGTCAAGTTCTGGCCTGTTCCGGAGCGTAAAAAAACACCTTTTTAATGTAGTTGTAAGTAGCCTTACCTAGTATATAATAGGTCGGTTGGTGGGCTTTCCAATAACCGTAATACCCATGGAGGTGGGGCTTTTATGTTTTTCAAAAATGCCTTTCAATGTTTTATACTTTGTTTTCCTTATGATACTTGGCACGAAAGAATTCAGTGAGTACCTGTCGGATATCACACCACCCCCCCCCCCCCTCACCACACCCCTCCACCCAACAAACAAACCACCCAACCCACCCTCCCCCCA
>Ga0116227_10013326_pt1 | contig 12965 bp, 13 predicted proteins | sample S1TSphgellanicum_FD_89693 | JGI IMG/M metagenome (GOLD analysis project Ga0116227, IMG submission 89693) | Host-associated microbial communities from peat moss isolated from Minnesota, USA - S1T2_Fb - Sphagnum magellanicum MG | ecosystem: Host-associated > Plants > Peat moss > Unclassified...
ATCCCAATTTTTTCATGACGGTCGGACCGAATAGCGCGCCCAATCATGCCGCAGGTCAGAATCTTGTGTCTGAAACCAAGGTGAATTTCATCGTGGAGTGCCTCGACCTCATCGTGGCTAACGGGAAAAAATCGATTGAGATAAAACAGGAAGCGTTTGATGACTGGAACCGGAAGGTTGATGACCGCATGCCGGAGATGATCTGGACGCACCCGAAAGCCAACTCCTATTACAATAACAGCAAGGGGCGGGTTTATTTGTCCTTTCCGTTCCGTCTGGTCGATTTTTGGACGTGGACGCGTAAACCGGAAGCGGACCACTTTATTCTGCGATAAGTGCGGATAGTGGCTGAGGCTGGTTACGAGCTTGGGGCCTGCAAACCATATGAACGCGGGCGGCCCATCGCTGGCATTTCGCCTGATTAGGATTCTTGCGCACTATGAACATCCGACCCGCTCAAATGAACGATGCTTCTTCGATTTGGGGCATTATCGGCCCTACGATCCGTGCCGGTGACACCTATGCACTCGATCGGGATATGACCGAAGCTGACGCTTTAGCGTATTGGCTAGGGGATGATCGGGAAACCTTTGTCGCTGAGGAAGACGGGGAGATCATCGGCACCTATTACATCCGTGCCAATCATGCCGGGGGCGGCAAGCACATTTGCAATTGCGGCTATATGACGAGTGCTGCCGCGACGGGGCGCGGGGTTGCTCGCGCTATGTGTCAGCACTCCTTGAATTTCGCACAGCAGCGCGGCTATCGCGGTATGCAGTTTAACTTCGTCGTCAGCACTAACACACGTGCCGTGGCGCTATGGCAATCGTTCGGGTTTGAGATCGTCGGCCGTCTGCCGCGCGCCTTTCATCACCCTGAGCGTGGAGATGTCGATGCTCTTGTGATGTTCCGTCAGCTTGATGAGGCCGTGCCCTGAAGTTTGGCGGCTAACTCAATCGGTACGTATCGTCCGGTTTTTGGCGAATGCTTCGACAGCGTCGCGATGGTCTGAAAGAGATGTCGCGACGGCATAGTGGGAGGATATCAGATCGAGGTTTGTACGTAGGTCGTTGCGCATGCCCTGATAGATCGCGCGCTTGATCGCGCGCATCGCCCAGCCCGGCCCGGCCACGATCTTCGCGACGATTTTCTCGACCTCCTCGTGCAACGTGTCATCAGGGAAAACCTTATTGACGATCCCCAGTTCCACGGCTTGGCTCGCGTCGACGAACTCTGCCGTCAGGAACATCTCGAGTGCCTTTGCAGTGCCAACGAGCCGCGGCAGGAAATGCGTTCCACCCGCGCCGGGAACCAGCCCGACCTTCAGGTAGGTTTCGGCAAATCGGGCACTTACGCCGGCAAAGCGCATGTCGCACATCAACGCCAGATCCATGCCGGCGCGGGTCGCAACACCATTCACGACTGCTATCACGGGCTTGTCCAGATCTTCCAGTGCCAGCGGGATGCGCTGGACGCGTTGGAATATCTCGTTCTTCCGCTGCTCCGGCGTCTGTTCGACGCGGTCGACCATTTCCACGATATCGCCGCCACTGCAGAACGCTTTCCCGGAACCCGTCACCACGATGACCTTAACGGTATCGTCTGTTCGACAGTGCTGCAGGGCAGCAGCCCAGGCGTCGATCATCGCGAACGTAAATGCATTCATGCGTTCGGGCCGGTTGAGGACGATGCGCGCGACGCCGTCCGAGATCGTAAAGTTGAGATTCGGGCAGTTCGACAGGTCGCTCATGGCTTTGCTTTCGCTGCTGGCTAGGGGGCAAACGGATCAATTTCAAGAACGATTTTCCCGCGCACATGGCCGGCTTGAACACGGTTATGCGCATAGCCGGCCCGGCTAAGCGGGAGCACATCGATCGGAGGCGGTTTGATCTTCCGGTCCCGGATCAAGGCAGCGAGCCCTTGAAAATGCTCTGAAAGTCTCGCGACCGCGACCATGTTCGAGGTGAGGGTAAAGCCGCTATCGGCCGCTTCGCGGAGTTGTGTCTCGTTCGCCGCCGAGATCAGTGTCTCGATTTCCACATAAATACCGCCCGGTCTGACAATCTCACGGGCTTTGGGCAGTAACGAATCCAGGCCGACAGCGTCGAGGACGATATCCACGCCGCCTGGCGCCCAACGTGTCACTGTGTCAGCCACATTTTCGGTCTTGTAGTCGATGGTGACCTCGGCGCCGAGGGTCTGAACGAAATAGCTGTTGGCCGGGCTGCATGTGCCCGCGACCCTGGCGCCGCAGGCTTTTGCAATCTGAACCGCGAGACTGCCAACGCCGCCGGCGGCTCCGTTAATCAGGACGGACTGTCCCGCCTTCAACTTCCCCACGTCTACCAAGCCGCCAAAGGCGGTAATACCCGCCGTTGGTATTCCCGCAGCAGCCGCCATTGGCAGCGCTGAAGGGACTAACGCAAGCATGGGCGCAAACGCACAGCAATATTCCGCGTATGAGCCGTTCTGCCCTTGTCCCTGCATCGATGTCCCATAAACGGCGTCGCCGGGCGCGAACCCGATAACACCATCGCCCACGGTCTCGACCACGCCCGCCAAATCGAATCCCAGCACGAACGGAAAGCGATAGTCGATGTAGCGAGACAGCATGCCTTCCCTGGTTTTCCAATCGGCCGGATTCACACCGGCATACGCAACTCGCACCAGCACCTGGCCTGCGCCAGGTGCTGGTGCCGGAATTTCGCACCATTCCAGCCGGTCCGGTCCTCCGAATGACTTGATCGCAAATGCCCTCATGTAATGCTCCGCTGGTAACTTATGAGTGAGCGCTAAGCCGGGGCCACAGGGCGTGCCCGCCTCCGGCGCATACGGTACGCCCGACGACCTCCTGCCATTGCGCTTCGCCGCCAAACTCATCGCGCCATGACCATAGCCGGCGGGTCGCGAAATGAAGCGGATGCTCCTGGGTAAAGCCCATCGCGCCATGAACTTGATGGCAAATCTCGGCAACTCTACCGGCAGCCTCCCCTGCGCGAGCCTTCGCAGCGGCTGCAAAGAAAAGGTGATCGGGAGTCTCCATCTCTGCCGCTGCGCGCGTACAGGCGGCCTCCGAGGCCGCGAGATGCCCGGCAGCCTCGGCAAGCATCTGTTGGATCGCCTGGAATTTTGCGATCGGACGGCCGAATTGCTGGCGCTCGCCAGCATATTGAACCGCGTGTTCGATTGCACGCCGCATCGCCCCGACCATTTGGAATGCCCGGGCCAGCGCGCCGATGCGCATTAAGCCCTGATCGAGGCCAGGCGGGGCGGGGCGTACCCGATCGCCAGGGATGATGATTCCGCTCAGCACCATATCGGCCCTCGGTTCACCCGCCAGATTAGAGCTAATGGTGCTCCAGGTTAGGAAGCCGGGAAGGAGAACGAGGAAGTCGTCGCCGGACCCGGCTTGGGCGAAGACGACAATGTTTTCGGCTTGGGAGCCCCACGGCACCGACCGTATGCCTCCGGCAAGCCGGTATCCGTCGCTGCAAGTCTCTATCGAGACCCGGTCGCTGAAATTGGCAGGAGCGATCGAGGCCGGCCCGTTCAGCGTGCCACCTGCCGCCTTTGCCCAAAGAGCATGTGCTATGATGGTTTCGACGAGAGGAAACGGCACCGTGTGGTACCCCGCCAAAGCAAAAAGCCCGCCCGTCGCCGCCAACGAGAGCCCAATGCCTCCGTACTGCTCCTCGACCAGCGCTAGCGGAAGACCAGACTCCTCGATCGATGCCCAGACGCCGGCGGGCGATGGCTCGCGCTCGCAGGAAGCCAAAAGTTTCGGGGTTATCAGATCTCGAAAAAGTCGGCTGGCCTGATCATTGATGATCGTCGTGACATCGTCCGACGAAGCTGCTTCATCGATCATCGCAATCCCATTCCGCGCGCGATCATGCCACGCAGGATTTCGCGCGTACCGCCGCGCAATGTGAAAGAAGGTGCATTGAGGATGATTTGCGCTGCGGCTTGCGCGAAGATGTCGCCCTCGCGATCCATGCTTGGTTCGACCGCCACCAATCTTCGCGCAACTTCAGGAACCTCCCGCTCGAAGTTCGTGCCCACATCCTTGACCAGCGCGGCTTCCAGGTTTGGGCTCTCGCCCCGGTCCAGCAATTCGGCCACCGACAGCGACATCCCCAGCAGCGAGATCAGATGCGTTACGAGCCGACCGATTTCGACCGCCTGGCGCGCGTCGGGTTCGGTGCCGACCCGTTCGATCAATTCGATGAGCAGTCGGTAGTCCGATAGGAAACGGTCCGGTCCAGAACGTTCGAATGCGAGCTCACGGGTAACCATGTCCCAGCCACTGCCTGCTTCGCCGACCATCATGTCGTCGGGCACGAGGAAATCGTCGAAGAAGACCTCGTTGAATTCGTGGGCTCCAGCAAGATTATAGATCGGCCTAATATCGACGCCCGGTTGCGCCAGATCGGCAATAAACTGGGTAAGGCCGCCATGACGGCTATCGCCGGCCTCACCCGTACGGGCCAGAACGATCAGATAGTGAGCGTGATGCGCATTGGAGGTCCAGATCTTGCTGCCGTTGATGTGCCAACCGTCGTCATGACGCGTCGCTTTAGTGCGGACGGCTGCAAGGTCTGAGCCGGAATTCGGTTCACTCATGCCGATGCCGAAGAAGCATTCTCCGCGGCAGATGCGCGGGAGGATATCGCGTTTTGCGCGTTCGCTACCATGAGCGAGTATTTGCGGGCCCGACTGTCGGTCGGCAATCCAATGGGCGAAACTCGGGGCCCCGGCCGCAAGCATTTCGGCGGTCACGGCGAATCGCGCCAGACTAGAGAGTTCCCGGCCGCCATAGGCTTTCGGCCACGTCATCCCGATAAAGCCGGCCGCACCTGCGCGCCGCGAAAAGCCGGCATCGAAACTACTCCAGGAGGTGAGATGCGCCGGGTAGCGTTGGTCGGCGATTTCATCAGCAAGGAAGGCCCTGGCGCGTGCCTGCTCGCTTAGCGCCTCAGGCGGGAGACGCGGCGTGTCAAACTTGAAGCGGTTCATGATCGTTTACGCATTCACGAAGGACGGCGAACGCGATAGTCCGCCCCTTGCGGTCTAGGGGAGCATGGATAGGCCAACAAATGGATTCTGGTGGGTGCCTCGCCGCGATACCCAGCGGGCTGCGGAACGGTACCTGTCTACCCCGGGCGACGACTGTTGCGGCGTGCGGCGCGTATCACTTACCGGCACTCGCGGCATGCATTTGAGGTACGCGGAGAATTGGATCCGCTGAAAACAAAAGTTGCCATTGTGACGGTCCGGAAATTGCCGATATCACGGTGATAGACATGGCGTCCGCTCAGTCAAATAGTGACATGGCGGTGCGCGAATTTGAATGAGAGTCCACGATGGTGAACACCATAGCCTCAACGCTGCGTCCGATCTCCGAGCCTCGCGTTCTCGATGGCGTTTATTCGGAAGACCAGCATCGCCGTCTGCTGAAGGTGGTCCGGGACAACGGGCCCTGGAGTCTTATCCTCGCTCAGCACTTCAAGTCCCCTGAGGAGGTGATCGCCACCACGTCAGGCAGCATCCCTGAAGGCTTCAAACCGACATGGGACATGTTCCTAAGCCCGGTTTTTCGCGGCTATTTGGGCGAGGGGGGCGTTGCTCTCTACCCGGAAATCGAAGACTGCTACTACAACAAGAAATTCCTCGAAGAGGTACGCTCCTATTGGGGTGCACAGTACGCCCAGCCTGAAGGGATGCTCTTCAACATCCAGGGGCCGTGTGCGTCCGGCGGCTCGCCTCATATCGACGGAACACGGTTTCGCGGTATGGACATGCACAACACGCCGGTTTGGTTGCTGAACACGATGGCGAAGTCAGGGCTGTTTACGCACTGGCAAGCGAAAAAGGCGCAGGTCATTGCCTGGTATTATAAGGGGACGATCGGCGGCGGCTTCCACTATTGGCCTAACGGACCTAGAGAGGATCCCAAGCTTCTGCCGGCGCCGATGTGGGGCCGTGCGGTCGTAGTCGAAAACGAGAGGATGTACCACAGCGCCCAGGCCAATGGCCCGGCGGCGATGCGGCGGCCGGAGGGCCTCGCTATCAACTCAACCATGGCGTCCGATCCCGACAGCCCCGGCGGTTGGTTGATCGAAACCGACGGGAAGATCATTCAGCGCATACCGGAACAGGAATTCCGATTCCTGATTCATTGGGGTGCTCAGCTGTACATGGACTACCAGGAGCTAAGGGCCGCGCTAGATCACACAGATGACATCGGACATGAGCAAGCCTTCGACATCTTCATCAGGGACCTGCGCGCTCGGGACGAAATATTCGAGATGCCGAGCGATCCGCTGCATGACACGAAGTTCATCCAACTGCTGACGCGGGTGTATGATCTCGGCAAACCGCACAACATTCCGACCGATCCAGTTGAGGAGACACGCGCCGCTTGATCGCCAGGTGATCTTTTCTTAAAGCGCAGGCTGTTAGGTCACAAACCCGCTGCCGGAATGTCCGGATGCGACCAGGCCGGCGGTTCCTTCTTCGGGAACTTGGTCTTGCCGTCCAGGCTCATGACTTGGAGGTCGTGCGCCCATGGGAAATGCATCGAAAAACCAAGCAGCCCCGTCCGTTCCGATGCAGGCAGATAGCTCATCGCCAGCACTGTCTCGGCGAGGTACTCGACATCTTCGGTTGGATATTCGGTTGGGATGAGGTCGGATGCTCCCGGAGTCCGGATCGCAGTGGAAGGACCGACCAGATTGACGGCGATGTTGCTATCGAGCAGCTCGGCAGCGAGCCCCTGTGTAAAGCGGTTGAGCGCCGCTTTGATCGCAGCATAGACAGTATCGCCGCCTGCGCGTTGATAATCGGGGAAAGGCCGCTGGACGGGCATTGAAGTCACGGAACCGATATTGACGATCCAGCCCGCACCCCGGGCTTTCATCACTGGTATTGCGGCCTGCGCGAGGAGGAATGGCGCGCGCAAATAATGCTGGAACGTGCGGTCGAACGTATCGAGATCCATTGACTCAACGCGCGCATAGTCGGCAAACCCGGCATTGTTCACCAAAATATCGAGACCGCCCGCGGCTTCGACTGCCCGCGGCACCAGCCCCGTGCATTGCTCCATGTTTTCCAGGTCAGCGCCGATCGCGATCGCCTTACCGCCGGCGCCTTCGATCAAAGAAACGGTTTCGGCCAACGTGCCTGCGACGATCTGGTCGGTCTGGAAGCGCTTACCCGCCGCCTCTTTGTCGACCGAACGCGCAGTGACAACGACGGTCGCACCCGCCGAGGCCAAGCGCTGGGCAATTGCCCGCCCGATTCCGCGGCTTGCACCGGTGACCAACGCGACCTTACCGCTGAGGTTTGGCTGTTCGCTCATAATCGTTCATTCCTTCTGATCGCATCAATGATCCGGGCGGAGCCTGAGGCCCCGCTACTGCGCCGCGAAAATACCGACTCTCAGGCAAAAGCGATGGGGTATTTTTGTGAAGCTGAGCAGGCATCGGCAAGTGGCACCTGGTATTCCAGAATATGGTGCCTGCCTCGATCGAGCCCCCCGCCGACCGTCTAGTTCGAAGCGGTTTTCGCCAGTTGATTGCGGCCGCGGGCATTTCGGACAAGCGTCTCGAGCCCATTCACATATTGTTCAAAACCGAATTGGAGGACGTCGAGGGTGTCGATTTTCCGAAAGTCGGACCAGAGATCGAGGGCGAGGCGCTGCTCCGCCGGTTCGAGCTCCCCAACGAAAGCCAACGCGCCCGGTTGGCGTGTGGATACGGCGCCGGCCTGTGATTGGATGAAGCTCATCGCCCCAGTCGAAAACCAATCCATTGCGAACGCCACTTCCAGGCCATCGAGACCTTGGTCCCTCAGCAGCGTGGCGATGGGAAACCACGTCTTGAGCCATGCTGTGCACACTCGGCCTTCCCAACTGATGACTGTAGGAGCAACCGGAAAGCGCTTGAAAAGCCTGTGTGTTGCCCAAAGCCAGTTGCGAATATAGTCCTGCCATGGACCTTCCGACGCAGGTGGCTCGAACAACGCGAAGACGTGATCGGCGACCCCGTTCAGAAGTGCATCGCGGTTCGCGTAATGCGTGTAAAGCGACATTGCCCCGACGCCCAGGCGCTTTGCCAAGCCCCGCAGCGTCAACGCGTCAAGGGTCCCCACCTTCAGCATTTCGACGGCTTCAGCGACGATAATCTCACGCGACAGGTGGTTACGCTTCCGGCGCCGTAGCGGTGTGTTGGCATCGTTCGCGTGTGGCCCTTGTCTGGGCGCCATATTTCCTCCGTTGACCCTCAAATCAATGCGGCGTACCGTACAGTGTATATTAGCTAACGCAAGCGCTCATCTTCTCGTCCTGCCGACCATGGCAGCCGATGGCAAGAGCGGCAAAAAACGACGAAAAGGAGGACGCCATGACAATGATTCCCGATCGTGACACGTCGGAGATCGACCTTCTCCTTAAGACGCTAAAAAACATATTCAAATCACGCGGCTTATTTTACCAGCACGTCGCCGACGCGATCGGCGTGAGCGAAACTACTGTGAAGCGCTACCTCACGGGGCATGGGCTCACTGTCGAGATCCTGGAGCGCTTGTGCCGTGTCGCGGAGCTCCGAATTTCGGATCTGGTGGCGGCGATCCGCGAAGGGGAGACGGAACTTCCTCCACTGACACATGCCGACGAAGAAAAGCTTGCGCAGGAGCCTTTCCTAGCCACGCTGTTTTATTTGATCGCGAAAGGCCATTCCCCTCAGTCGCTCCAGGCTGATTTCAAACTCGATAATGTAGAGATGAACAGGTATCTGACGAAGCTGGATCGCTGGGGTTTGATCCAGCTTTTTCCGTTCAATCGTCTTCGGATGCGCGTGTGTCCGCTCTTCCACGTCGAAAAAGGCGGCCCGCTTGCGCGTTCGGCGCGCCAGGACTCTTTGAGTCGTATGTTCAGCGACTTCAACCTGCGTGCCGATGACTGGACGTTCTCGATCGACAAGCTCTCTCCTTCGTCTGTCGAAAAGGCCAGGCTGCTTCAGCGCGAGTTCACCGACGCCATGGCAAAAATTGCGGAGCAGGATCGCGATCTTTCACGCGAATCCGCCGATTATCATGGAGTGTTTCTTCTGATGAAGCCGATTGAGATCGCCGACGAGCCACATCGTGTAGCTGTCAGTGGCAGCGCCAAGGCCGCTTAATCGGCTGGTCTCATTGCGCCGAGAGTTCAAACTGCGCTGTTCGACCTGATCCAGAGCACTTTACCCCGGCATCGAGCGGTGCACTTTCTCTTCAGGTCACCAACGAAAGACCAGCGCTTGGTACGCCGGGGATCGACGGCAGATACCCATCGACAGTCCGCTTTCGTTTTGCGTCATCTTGGCATCCAAAACCTGCTCGTTCGGCTTTATGTGAGGGCCCACGATCAACCAAGGGGATGCGGCTATGGAAGCTGAAGTGCCAAACGGAAGCCTTGCCGGGCTACGCGTCCTCGACCTTTCGCGCGTTTTGGCCGGCCCTTGGGCTTCCCAGATATTGGGAGATCTCGGAGCAACTGTCTTCAAGGTTGAGCAGCCAGGTATGGGCGACGACACGCGTCGCTGGGGACCGCCTTTCCTTGATGACGGCTCCAAGGATGCCGCTTATTTTTTGTGCTGCAACCGTAACAAGAAGGCGCTCGCCATCGATCTGGCCAAGCCCGAGGGCGCGGCGTTGGTTCGTCGTCTCGCAGTCGGCTGCGACGTCGTTATCGAAAATTTTCGCGTCGGTGGTCTCGAGAAATATGGTCTCGATTATGCATCGTTAAGCCGGGAAAATGCATCTTTAGTCTATTGCTCGGTCACCGGTTTTGGGCAGACGGGTCCTTACCGCGATCGTGGCGGATACGATTTTCTTATCCAGGGCATGAGCGGCCTGATGAGCTTGACTGGCATGCCCGACGGCGAGGCGGGCGCTGGACCGATGAAGGTCGGCATAGCTGTATCCGACCTCTTTACAGGACTCTATGCGGCAATCTCGATCCTGGCGGCATTGCGGCACCGGGAGAAGACAGGCGAAGGGCAGCATATCGATTGCGCGCTGTTGGATTCCCAGCTCAGCGTGATGGTGAATCAAGCGTCGAATTATCTGAATGGCGGGATTATACCCCGGCCATTGGGTAACCAACACCCGAACGTCGTCCCCTATCAGGACTTTCGGACAAGCGACGGATCGGTACTGATCGCCCTCGGTAATGATCGGCAGTTTCGCGATTTTTGCGAGGTCATCGGCCGGCAAGATCTGAGTGCCGACCCGAAATTCTCAGACATTTCCAGCCGCAGCCGCAACCGGAATGAACTCGTCTCTGAGATTGGGTTCGCTTTGGCGGATTGGCGGTCCGATGAGCTTCTAGCGGCGATGGAAAAAGCGAAGCTGCCCGCCGGGCCGGTCAACCGCATGGATGAAATTCTTGAAGACCCCCAAGTTAAGGCGCGCGGTTTGATCAAGTCGCTGGATCGGGAGAACGGTGCTTCGGTGAAGTTCATTGGCTTTCCCGCGATTCTCTCGCGAACCCCCGCGACCTACCGGCTCGCGCCCCCACGGATGGGTCACGATACGCGCAAGACCCTTGCCGACGAACTCGGCCTCGATGACGAGACATATGCGCGATTGAAGGCGCTTGGCGTGGTCGCGGACGCCGAATAAGCATTTCGGTCGGCTTGTTGCCTGAAGGCCTCGCGCGGCGAGCGCCCTTGCGACTAGCCTGCTGCCAGACGAGGGCAACTGAAACCCGGGCAACGTGGCTGCGGGTTCGCCCCACTTTCGCTTACTTGGGGTATCACATTGCGCGGCTCCGGAACTGGAAGCCGATATTCGGACAGTTTTCGATTGCCGCCTCGTCCGTGTCGGCAACAATATCCCCCAATTCGGACGCGGGCGGTCTCGATCGATCTGCCTGAATGCAAAAGGGGACGGTCGGCCCGATGAAAGTTTTTTCAGCGCTCTGCGCCACTATCGCGTGCATCGTCTTTGTTTCTGGCGCGTCGGCGGCGGACACGACCTTTGTGTCGATGAAGGGCAAGTGGGTGCTCAACGTTAAGGAATCTCATTGGGAGCAGGGCGGCGGGCTGAAAGGTGGAGACTGGGTCGTTTACAAGGATGACGGGAAGGTTCGGCAAAGCCTTCTGATCCAGAACACGCCCAACGGTCGCATTAACGTCTTCTGGTTCGACGGTCCGTATGGTGATCAACTCGTGTGGTGCAACGACTGGTACCGGGAAGGCTACAAGAGCACCGGCCCAGATACGTTTACCGTGTCCTGGGAAGCTGAGCGTGGCGGTCAAACGATCAAGGGCGGTCCTGACAGCTGCAAATACAGCAATAATGGGACCAAGCTGACCTGCGTGGAGCCAGCCTTCACTGAAGTTTACGACAAGGTGAAATGAGTCATATCCCGATCGTTCACCAGGCGTGCGCATCGGATGCCTGCGGGATTACGTGGCTTGTAATAAGCGCTTTTAGAGGATTTCAGGGATGACCCTTCAAGGCAAAGTTGCGTTGGTGACTGGAGCGAGCCGTGGGATCGGCGAGGCGATCGCCAGGAGGTTCGCGGCCGAAGGCGCGACGGTGATCATCACCGCACGCACCGTAGAGGCTGGCACCGGCCTGCATCATGGCGGTAAAGTCGGGGAGGGCGACAAAAGCATTGGCCTGGAGGGCTCATTAGCCGAGGTTGCCGATCGTATTCGCGCCGACGGCGGCAAAGCTATCCCGATCCAATGCGATATCGGCGATCCCGCATCCCGCGCCGCACTCTTCGATCGGGCGATGGCTGAGGCCGGCCGTGTCGACATTCTGGTCAACAACGCCGCCACCGCCGTTTTCGGTCAGGCGTACGATATGATTTCCGATCACAAATACGATCAGATTTGGCAGGTCAATGTTCGCGGTCCGTACGATCTGATGCGGCGGTTCGTGCCTCAGATGGTTAAGCGCGGCATCGGCTGGGTCGTTAATATCAGCTCCAAGACGGCAGAGCTTCCCGCCTTACCGTTCGGCCCATTCGAAAAGACCTCTGGCGTAATGCTCTACGGAACGACCAAAGCGGCGCTTAATCGCCTCAGTGTCGGCATTGCCGCCGAACTCCAGGATAGCGGTGTCGCCGTTAATACCTTTGCGCCGTTTTCGATCGTCTGGACTCCGGGGACGGCGCAAACCGGGGTTGAGAAATATCGCGGGAGCCCCGGATGGGTCGAGGAGCCCGTCGAGGGGATGGCGGAAACAGCACTCGCTCTGGCGACCTGCGATCCTAGCAAGGTCACCGGACTATGCGTCTATTCGACCACTTATCTTAACGAGATCGGGCGTGAAATCCGGACGTTAGACGGGAAGTCTCCCCTCGGTGATTGGAAACCGGCAGTCGCTTGAGCGGCGTCAAAGCCAATAAGCAATTTGCTTTTCATAACGATCTCATCGGAAAAAATCAGGGAATTAAATCATGGCAGACGTCCGGCCACACGGCGCCACACGCGACGCACTCTACGGTTTCAGCAAGGTCTTCGTGCACGACCTCGACGCGATGGCGAGGTTCTATGAGGACGTGTTTGGCCTGGTGCCGTTCAATCGCCACCAGGATGTGATGCTCGGACGCGAGATCGACGAAATCACCTATCAGGCGACTTCCGCGGGCGGTGCCTCGCTGACATTGATCAAATATTTGGATTCGACAGGTCCGGTCGTGGGCGAATCGGTGCAGGGCTTCACGACCACGGATATCGGGGCGCTTGTGCGCCGTGCTGCGGCCATCGGGGGCCTGATGCCCGAACCGATCCGCCACATTGAGGCATTTCGCATCAAAGTGGCGTTCGTCCTGGACCCAGAAGGCCACGTGAACGAAGTAGTCCAACTGCAAGCGGAGTAGCGCTGCGCTGTCCGGCTACGACGAAGTGGCTGCGTCGCGATTTAAGATGACTAGCCAGCCGGGGGTGCTGCAGACAAATCTGCCTAAC
>Ga0116227_10013327_pt1 | contig 12964 bp, 7 predicted proteins | sample S1TSphgellanicum_FD_89693 | JGI IMG/M metagenome (GOLD analysis project Ga0116227, IMG submission 89693) | Host-associated microbial communities from peat moss isolated from Minnesota, USA - S1T2_Fb - Sphagnum magellanicum MG | ecosystem: Host-associated > Plants > Peat moss > Unclassified...
CGAGTGCGGATAATGCCGCGGAAACAGAATGCGGAAGGTGGTGCCGACGTCCTTGACCGATTTTACTTCGATGGTCGCATCCAGCAATTCGCACAGCCGCTTGACGATGGACAAACCCAGACCCTCGCCCGACTCGCTGAGGGTCACCGCGGCACTCTTGGGCTGCACGGCCGGAGGGGTGCCGTCGACGGCTGACTTGGATGAGTGGAGCTCCGACGCGGTCTGCAGCGCATCGGCCAACGGTTTCCCCGAATCGGAATGCAACCCAGGCCCGGTATCGGCGACGCAGAGTTGCCAGCGCTTGGCGTCCCCCGCATCGCTATTGCCCCAGCTCACGGTGATGCCGCCGTCGTGCGTGAACTTCACGGCATTCAAGATGAGATTCTGGGCGATGCGCCGTATTTTCACGGCATCGCCATCCGCGGCAAACCCGTCGGGGCCTTCGCTGCGCAGGAAGATGCGCCGCTGCTGCGCCAGAGGCCGGATTCCCTCGCACAGCTGTAGCAGCAGCGGCGTGACATCGAGCGGCTCGATCTGACGTTGTTCCCTTCCGGCCTGCAGCCGCGCGAGACTCGTGACATCGTCCAGCAAGTGATGCAACGTCGTCACGTTGCGCATCAAAATTCGCACGAAATCGTCGCGCGTCGACTCGCGTAACCCCGAGTGCGTCAGACCCACCGTCGCATTGGCCACCACACCCAAATTGCCACGCAGATCGTGTGCCGCCTGCCGCCAGAGATCCGCGCGTTGCTGTTCCAACTCTTGGATCTCGACCAGCGCGGCCTCCAGGTCCGCCACATGCCCCGCGGCTTCTTGCTGCTGCAATTGGAAGTACTGTCCGACGCTCTCCTCGATGCCGGTACTGCAGAGGGCAGCCCAAATGCGCCGCGCGTCCGCGATCACGGCAGCGGAGACTTCAGGGTTGGCGGCGGCATAGAGGTCGAGTTCCGCCACCACACATTCGTTGAGCTTTCCCAGCTCACGGGTGACCTCGCGCAGATCATAGCCCTGCTGCCATCGCAGCAGCCCGTGGGCCGCCGCCGATTGCTGTGCCGCATCGCTCGCCGAGGCCACCGCCTCGTCCGGGGCTGAGCGCAGACCGCGCTGGAAAGTGGCGAGGATCTCCGGAATATGGTCGAAGAGCTGCGCCCGGGGTAGAGCACCTCCACTCTTGATGTCCGGATCGCGACTGACCGCGCTCCGCCACGCCTCCAAAATTGCCGCGCGTCGCCCACCGATATGATCCGCCAGGGCGCGCCGCTCGACAGCAGATTCTCCCATACCTTCAAATCTCCGCTGATGCCCTACCCATTGACATAGTCCAGCAGCCCCTCCGGACTTGGACCCTCCGCCGGGACGCTGTACCCCCAAGTCCGACGGGCCGCTGGGTTCTGAACCGTGACCCGCTCGATGCTGCGGCCGCCACGCGAACCCACCCAAAGTTTACGCAGACGTGGGTGTGTGCGCGACAACGAGGGACGGTCAACGTCCAACCTATGGTCGTGGCTATGCTCGTCGGGAGGCCGTCTCGACTGCCATCGCTTGGACATTGCCCGGGTCGCGGCTGGCATGGCGCATGCGGTCCCGGAATGCTGACGCAAACCGCCCTCCGCTATCCGTCGCACGGTATCATCCCCCGCGAATTAGTAGCCGGAGAACCCCATGCGAGTAGGCCTGATGACCCGAGAGTATCCACCTAACGTCTACGGTGGCGCAGGCGTGCACGTGGAGTATCTCTCGCGGGAACTCGCGAAGACGATCGAAGTGGAGGTCCATTCCTGGGGCACCCAACGCGAGGACATCGGCAATCTTCACGTCCGTGGCCTGGAACCGCCACCGGAAATCACCGGCGACACCAAGGAGAAGTTCAAGGCCGCGGTGGATGCGTTCGCTCTGAACCTCGCTCAGATGAAAGAACTCAGCGCCATCGAACTCATCCATACCCATACCTGGTACGTGGCGATGGCGGGCTTCCTGGCGAAAAAGCTCTACGGCATCCCCTTCGTCCTCACCACCCATTCGCTGGAGCCGCTGCGCGCGTGGAAGGCCGAGCAACTCGGCAGCGGCTATGCGCTATCGTCCTGGATGGAACGCACGGCCATCCTCGATGCCGACGCCATCATCGCCGTCTCGAACGGCACCAAGGCGGACATCGTCAAAGCGTACCCCGAGGTCGACGCCGACCGCATCCACGTCATCTACAACGGCATCGACCTGGATGAGTATCGGTACACCGAGGACACCACGGCTCTGACCAAGTACGGCGTCGATCCCGCACGCCCCTACGTGCTATTCGTGGGACGCATCACTCGGCAAAAAGGCGTCACCCATCTCGTCGAGGCCATTGCCCACATGCCCCCCGGCACGCAGGTCGTGCTCTGCGCGGGCGCGCCCGATACGCCGGAAATCGCGGCGGAGATGCGCGACAAGATCGAAGCGCTGCGCCGAAAAACTCCGGGCAGCAAACCCGCCGCGGTGGAAAATTTCGGTCCCGACGGCGGCCATTCCATCGCCACCGGCGATCCGACCCACACCGGGCATAACATCGTGTGGATCGAACAGATGGTGACCAAGAAGGAAGCCATTCAGCTGTACTCCCACTGCGCCGTGTTCTGCTGCCCCTCGGTCTACGAACCCTTCGGCATCATCAATCTCGAAGCCATGGCCTGCAAGGCAGCCGTCGTTGCCTCCGCCACCGGCGGCATCCTCGAGGTGGTAGTCGACGGACAAACCGGTCGCCTCGTGCCGTTCGAAGCCGACCCGCGGACGAGTTTTCCGGTCGATCCCGGCAAGTTTGCCCGTGACTTGGCCGCCCGCATCAACGACCTGCTCGCCGATCCCGCCACAGCAAAGCGCTACGGCGAGGCCGGGCGCAAACGGGTGGAGGAAAAATTCGCGTGGTCCGCGATCGCCGCACAGACCATCGCTCTGTACCGGCGGTTGATCGCGGTACGACGCTAACGTTTCGGAATATACAGATCCGTGAGCGTGCCCGCGAACGCCTCGGCCGACATCGCCACGGTTTCCGACAGCGTGGGATGCGCATGGATGGTCAGCCCCACATCCGCCGCATCGGCGCCCATCTCGATCGCCAGACCGATCTCCGCCACGAGCTCGCCGGCGTTGGTACCGACGATGCCGCCGCCGATGACACGACCGCTGGTCTTGTCGAACAGCAACTTGGTGAACCCCTCGTCGCGGTTGATGGCCAGCGACCGGCCACTCGCGGCCCAGGGAAAGGTCCCCTTGCCATACTCCAGGCCGCGCGCCTTCGCCTCGGTCTCGCTGACCCCAACCCAGGCGATTTCCGGATCCGTGTAAGCGACCGACGGAATGCAACGCGCATCGAAGGCCGCCTTGTGCCCCGCGGCCACCTCCGCCGCGACCTTGGCCTCATGGGTCGCCTTGTGCGCCAGCATGGGTGCGCCCGCGATGTCGCCGATGGCGAAGAGATGCGGGACATTGGTACGCATCTGTTTGTCGACGCCGATGATGCCGCGTTTGTCCACCTGCACCCCGGCCGCGGCGGCGTTGATGGCGTTGCCGTTGGCGCTGCGCCCCACCGCAACCAGCACCCGATCGAAATCCTGCGGCCCCGGCGCGCCCGGCCCCTCGAACGTGGCGCGCAAACCGCCGGCGTGCGGCTCCAGGATCGCCACCTTGGTGTTGAGCAAAATCCGCTCGTAGCGCTTTTCGATGCGCTTCTGCAATGGCCGCACCAGATCGCGATCCGCGCCGGGCATGAGACCATCGCTCAATTCCACCACGCTCACCTTGACGCCCAGCGCATCGTACACACACGCCATTTCCAAGCCGATGATGCCGCCACCGATCACCAGCAGCCGCTTGCAATCCGCCGGCAGCTCCAGTGCTCCGGTCGAATCGATCACGCGCGGATCATCCGGTAGGCCCGGCAGACGGACCGACTCGGAGCCCGCAGCGATGATGCATTGCTTGAAATCCAAACGTCGCAACCCAGCCGCGGTGCGCACTTCGAGCGAAAACGGCCCGATGAACTTCGCGTCACCGTGGACCACATCGACCTTGCGCGCCTTGGCAAGTGCGGTGAGCCCATTGGTCAACTTCGAAACCACCTTACCCTTCCACGCGCGCAACCGCTCCAGATCGATTTGCGGCGGTCCGAAGCTGATGCCGCAGGCCGCCATGTCATGCGCATCCTCGATGACCTTGGCCGCGTGCAGCAATGCCTTCGACGGAATGCAGCCGACGTTCAAGCACACCCCGCCCAACATCGGCCAACGTTCGATCAAGGTCACCTTGAGCCCCAGATCGGCCGCGCGAAACGCCGCCGTATAGCCCCCGGGTCCCGCCCCCAGCACCACCAGATCCAACGCCCCCTCGGGCGGCGGCGTGCGCGCCGCGGTCGCAGTCGTTACGTCTTTGGCCGGCGAACCCGCGGCCCCACCGGCCGCCGACGGCGAGGTCACGGGGGCGGAAAGATCGCCGGGCGCAGTCTCCGCACCACGGCCGGCCGCATCCGTCGTGCCTTTGGCCGCAGAACCCACGGCGCCGGCGCCCGCCGCAGGGCCCACCGTTGCGCCGCTGCCGTGCGCACCCGCTGCGCCTCGGGTCGGCGCACTCGCGGCGTCGGCGCCCGCCGTGCGTGCAGTTCCGGCCGCGCTCGCGCCAGTCGTTGCATTCGCCATCGCGCTCGCCACGCTCACCGTCGCGATCAGCGTGCCGGCAACCACCTCATCACCCTTTTTGATGTCGATCGACTCGACCACGCCCGCCACCGGCGAGGGCACGTCCATCGAGGCCTTTTCGGTCTCGAGCGTGATGAGCGGATCGTCGATGCGAATCTCGGCGCCCTTGGCGACCAATACCTCGAGCACCGTGACGCCCTTGGACTCGCCCAGCTCCGGGACTCGAACCTCGACGACGCTCATACCAGCGCCTTCACATCGTTCAGCGTCTTGGCCAGGAACACCACGAAACGCGCCGCCTCGGCGCCATCTATCACGCGGTGATCGTAGGACAGCGACAGCGGCAGCATGAGCCGCGGCACGAAGCCGCCGTTCTCGAACACCGGCTTGAGGGTGGATTTCGAGACGCCGAGGATCGCCACTTCCGGGGCATTGATGATCGGCGTGAAGGCCGTGCCGCCGATGCCACCCAGACTCGACACCGTGAACGTGCCTCCCTGCATCTCGGCGGCCGTCAATTTACCGGCGCGCGCCTTCGATGACAACGCGCCGAGCGCGCGCGCGATTTCATAGATGGACATGCGCTCGGCGCCGCGGATCACCGGCACCACCAGACCCTGCGGCGTGTCGGCGGCGAAGCCCACGTTGAAATACTGTTTTAAGACCAGGTTCTCCCCGGTCGCGTCGAGCGACGCATTGAAACGCGGGAATTTCTGCAAGGCCAGAATGCAGGCCCTGATGATGAACACCAGCGGCGTGAGCTTGACCTCTTCCTGGGCCGCTTTGCCCTTGAGAGCGCCGCGTGCGGCCTCGAGGTCGGTGATGTCGGCCTCATCGTGCTGCGTGACATGCGGCAGATTGATCCAGCTTGCCTGCAGCCGGGAGCCCGAGATCTTTTGGATCCGCGACAGCGGCTTGATCTCCACCGCGCCGAACTTCGCGAAATCCACCTCCGGCACCTTGGGTAGAGCAGAGACCGGTGCCACGGGCGTGGTGAGTATTTTCTTGACGTACGCTTTGACGTCATCGTGCGTGATGCGCGCCTTCGGGCCCGTGCCACCGATGGCGCCGAGATTGGCGCCCAATTCACGCGCGAATTTTCGCACCGACGGACTGGCATAGGCACGCGAAAAAGCCGTCTCGTCGATCGACGCCGCAGGCACGCCGGCGGGGCGCCCCGGCGTGGACTGCGCACCCGCGGTCACCCCCTGCGCCACAGTCGAAGCAGTCGTCTTCACAGCGGACCCCGCGGCGGCTGCCGCGTTGACGCCCGACGGTCCAGCGGCAGCGGAGCTCGGCGCCGTTCCTCCCGCCGCAGTCGACCCGCTTGCGCCCGACCCGCCCAGCGCGTTCACACCCGGCGGCACGGCGGCGCTGGTCGGCGCCTTTCCGGCCGTCACCGCGCCGCCACTCGCACCCGACCCGCTCACGCCCGGCGCTGCCGCGGCTGACGCACCGGCTGCGTTAGGCGCCGCGTCCGCGGCAGCCTCCAGCAGCAAGATCAATGAACCCTCGGACACCTTGTCGCCCTGTTTGAGCTTGACCTGCGCAATACGGCCGGCGACGGGCGCCGGCACGTCCATGGCGGCCTTCTCGGTTTCGATGGTGATGAGCGGCGTCTCTTTGTCGATCTGCTGCCCCTCCTTGACCAGCACGTCGATGACGCTGACATCTTTGAAGCCGCCGATATCGGGGACCAATACTTGAATTGAAGTGGCCACGGGCGACTAGACCGTCAAGGGGTTGGGTTTTTCGGGATCGATCCCGAAGGTGAACATGGCCTGCGTGACCGTCTTGCGGTCGATCTTGCCATCGTCGGCCAGCGCCTTGAGCGCGGCAACCACCACATAATTGCGGTCCACTTCGAAGAAGCGCCGCAACTCCGCGCGCGAATCGCTGCGGCCGAAACCATCCGTGCCCAGCACCGCGTAACGGCCCGGCACCCATTGTCTGATCTGATCGGCCACGGTCTTCATGTAGTCCGTGGCGGCGACGAACGGCCCCTCACGATCGCCGAGCGCCTGCTGCACGTAGGTTTTTTTCTGCGGCTCGTCCGCGTGCAGAAGATTCCAACGCTCGACCGCGAGCGCGTTTCTGCGCAACTCGCTGAAGCTGGTCACCGAGTACACGTCGGCCGGCACGCCATAGTCCTTCTCGAGCAGATCGGCCGCGGCCAGCACCTCGCGCAGTATGGTGCCCGAGCCGAACAGCGTCGCCCGCACCTTGCCGCGGCCGCCGATGCGCAGCAGGTACATGCCGCTCAAGATGCCATCCGCGACACCCGCCGGCATCGCCGGATGGGCATAGTTCTCGTTCATGCAGGTGATGTAGTAGAAAACGCTTTCCTGTTGTTGATACATGCGGCGCAGACCATCCTGCACGATCACCGCAAGCTCGTAGGCATAGGTGGGATCGTAGGCGACGCAGTTCGGCACCGTGCTCGCCAGCAAGTGGCTGTGTCCGTCCTGATGCTGCAGCCCCTCGCCCGCGAGCGTGGTGCGCCCGGCGGTGCCACCCACCAGGAATCCCCGCGCCTGACTGTCCGCCGCCGCCCAGATGAAGTCGCCGACGCGTTGGAAGCCGAACATCGAATAATAGATGTAGAACGGAATCATGCTGACGCCGTGATTCGAGTACGCGGTCGCGGCGGCCAGCCAGGAACACAGGCTGCCGGCTTCGTTGATGCCCTCCTCCAGAATCTGGCCCTGCTTGTCTTCGCGGTAGAACATCAACTGGTCCGCGTCCTGCGGCGTGTAGAGCTGTCCCACCGAGGAATAAATGCCGACCTGGCGGAACATGCCTTCCATGCCGAAGGTGCGCGCCTCGTCGGGCACGATGGGCACGATGTGCCGGCCGACGTTCTTGTCCTTGATGAGCGTGGTCAGTATGCGCACCAGCGCCATGGTGGTGGAGATCTCGCGATCTTGGGTCCCCTCGAGCAGCGCGCTGAACGCTTCGCGCGGCGGCACCACCAACGGCGGCGCGGAGATGCTGCGCTGGGGCACGTAGCCGCCGAGCGACGCCCGCCGCTCCAGGAAGTACTTCATTTCCTCGCTGTCGGGAGCCGGCTTCCTGAACGTCAAGCCCTTGATCTCTTCGTCCGAGATCTGGATGTTGAAGCGGTCGCGCACTGCCTTGAGCGCATCGTCGCCGAGTTTTTTCTGTTGATGTGATGAGTTCAAACCCTCGGCGGCCTTACCGAGTCCGAAGCCTTTCACGGTCTTCGCTAAGATCACCGTCGGTGCGCCCTTGTGCGCCACCGCCGAGGCATACGCGGCGTACACCTTCTGCGGATCGTGCCCGCCGCGATTCAGTCGCCAGATCTCCTCATCGGACATATTGGCGACCATCTCTTGCAGCTCAGGGTACTTGCCGAAGAAATGCTCGCGCGTGTAAGCGCCGCCTTTCGACTTGAAATTCTGATACTCACCGTCCACGCATTCTTCCATCAGGCGCTTCAGCAGCCCCTTCTGATCGCGCTCCAGCAAGGGATCCCAGCGCGAACCCCAGATCACCTTGATGACATTCCAGCCTGCGCCCAGGAAGGCCGCCTCGAGTTCCTGAATGATCTTGCCGTTGCCACGCACCGGACCGTCCAGGCGCTGCAGATTGCAGTTGATGACGAAGATCAAATTATCGAGTTTCTCGCGCACCGGCATGGTGAGCGCACCCATGGACTCGGGCTCGTCCATTTCACCGTCGCCCAGGAACGCCCATACCTTGCGGTCGGAGGGCGGCACGATGCCGCGATGTTCCAGATAACGCACGAATCGCGCCTGAAAGATCGCGGTCATGGGCCCCAGGCCCATGGACACCGTCGGGAACTGCCAGAAGTCCGGCATCAGCCAGGGATGCGGATACGAGGACAGACCGCCGCCGCGCACCTCCTGCCGGAAGCGCAACAATTGACCCTCATCCAACCGACCCTCCAGATAGGCGCGGGCATAGATACCCGGAGCGGAGTGGCCCTGCATGAACACCATGTCGCCGGGATGCGCGGCGCTCTTGGCGCGCCAAAAGTGGTTGAATCCCACCTCGTACAGCGTGGCCGCGGAGGCGTAACTGGCGATATGGCCGCCGTATTCCGAATTCAAGCGATTGGCCTGGACCACCATGGCCAGAGCATTCCAGCGCAGATAGGCCTCGTTACGTCGCTCCAAAGAGCGGTCGCCGGGATAGTCCGGCTCCTGGGCCTTGGAGATGGTGTTGAGGTAGGCCGTGTTCGGTTTGAACGGCAGATAGGTGCCGGACCGACGCGTGAAATCCACGAGTTTTTCCAGCAAAAAATGCGCCCGTTCCGGTCCCTGCGCACGTAGCACCGAGTCGATCGACTCGAGCCACTCCTGCGTTTCCGTGGGGTCGATGTCTTCGAAGGGCGATTGTTGAGTCATAAATTACGAGCCTTGAGTTGGACATGCGCCCATGCACACATCCACGTGTCCTGTTAAGATGGCGGGCACGTTACAGCGCCGTTGCGCGAACTGCCACTTGGAATTTTAGCAGCGCTATCTTCGGGGTTTGGTTTTTCACGGTCAAGCAAGGATCTGCCGGCGACATGCGCGACATACGCTTGCGATTCAACTGATATGCCGATTCGCTTGCCCCTCGATTCGCTGCTAGTTCCCGTGCGTCAATCCGGCGCACGGTCGACCGCCGCGAAATTATCGCGATATGAGTGCGCCATCGTGTTGTTGCCCACGACCCCGAGCGCGCAAGACTGGGCGGCATTGCCCCACGGCCCGTTGCTGCGTGCCCTCTACCAACGCGCGGCACGTAAGCCCGGCGACATCGTGCAGCTCAAAGTCGGTGCGCAAGCGCAAACCACGCTGCTCGCCCAGTGCATCGCGGCAACGGCGAGTCCGTTCGAGCGGCTGCAAGCCGCAGGCCGATTGGCACGCACGGCGCTGGACGGCGAGCCGGAATCCCTGCTCCTCATGGCGCAGGGCTGCGGCGAGGACAGCACGAATGCTGCGCTGTGCGCCAGCGTCGCGGCGCTCGAGGCGGCGGCGTTTCGCTTCGCGACGTTCAAGAGCAAGCCCAAAGCGGCCGTGGCACTCGCCGGTATCGACATCGCGGTCACGGGCAAAATTCCCGATCTCGAGCTCACCCTGGCCACCGCGGCGGGCAACAATCTCGCGCGCTGGCTCACCGCACTGCCGCCGAATAGGTTGGATGCCACGGGCTACCGGCGCTTGGTGCAAGAGTTTGCACGTCATCTTAAGCTCGATTTCAAATTCTATGGCGAGGCGCAACTCAAACGCTTAGGGGCCGGTGCATTCCTCGCCGTGTCGCAGGGCAATGGCGCACGCGACGCCGGCATCGCGCATCTCGCCTATCGTCCGAGCGGTGCCGCGCGAGCGGGCGGAGCTGACCGAGCGGCCGGTACCGTGCGAGCGACCGGTGCGATGCGCGCCGGCGTTGCTGCGCGCGGTGCCGTGCGCGGTGCCGTGCGCGGGGGCGTTGCTGCGCGAGCAGTCGGTGCCGTGCGCTCCGACCGTGCGGCACGCGCCAACACACGCTCGCCCGCGGTCAGCTTGGTCGGCAAGGGCATCTGTTTCGATACCGGCGGCACCAACCTCAAGACCCACAAAAGCATGCTCGACATGCATACTGACATGGAAGGCAGCGCGGTAGCCTTGGGCAGCCTGTACGCATTGCATGCACTGAATTCACCGCTCAGCGTGGACTGTTGGCTGGCGATCACCGAGAACCGCACCGGACCTTTGGCCTACAAGCCACAGGACGTGGTGCGCGCCCACAACGGCACCACCATTCAGGTGATACATACGGATGCCGAGGGACGGATGGTGCTGGCCGACACACTGAGCCTTGCCGCCGCTACCAAACCGCAGGCCATCATCGACTACGCCACGCTCACCGGCGCCTGCGTGTATGCCTTGACCGAGCGCTACAGCGGCGCCTTCACCAATCGACCCGAGTCCCGCGACCTCATCGAGGCCGCGGGCGCCGCGAGCGGCGAGCGCGTCTGGTGTTTTCCCATGGACGCGGATTTCGACTCCGATCTCGAGAGCACGGTGGCCGACGTCGTGCAATGCGCGGTCGAGGGCAAGGGCGATCACATTCTCGCGGCGCGCTTCTTGAATCGCTTCGTGCCGCAGGACATCGCCTGGCTGCACGTGGACCTGTCCGCAGGCTCACGGCACGGCGGCCTCGCGCACATCACCACCGACATCACCGGTTTTGGTGTGCGCTTCACGCTCGAGCTACTGCGCCGTGGCTGGACCACGCAGCACAAGTCATCATGACCGCGAGCAACAATAGCCATGAGCACAAAGCGCAACTCGCCGTGACCATCGAGCACAAGTCGCCATGAACACCCTCACCATTCAACGGCCCGACGACTGGCACGTGCATCTGCGCGACGGCGACGGGCTCGCCGCGGTGGTGAAGTTCACCGCCGAACGCTTCGGCCGCGCCATCGTCATGCCCAACTTACAACCCGCCATCACCACCACGGCGCTGGCCGGCGCGTATCGGCAACGCATTCTGAATGCACTGGCGACGGCTTCGCCAATCACAGGTCGAGGGCGAGCAACCGGCCCAGGTCAAGGTTCAGGTCAAGGTTCAGGTCAAGGTTCAGGTTCAGGTCAAGGTTCAGGTTCAGGTCAAGGTTCAGGTTCAGGTTCAGGCCAAACTGCCGCCGCAATCCCAACTACAACACGAACACCCTTCGAACCGCTGATGACCCTGTATCTCACCAATGCCACCCCGGCGGCGGAGATCGACCGCGCCAAGGAGTCGGGTTTCGTTCACGCCATCAAACTCTATCCGGCCGGCGCCACCACGCATTCGGATGCCGGCGTCACGGACATTCGCCGCGTCGATGCGCCGCTCGCGCGCATGCAAGAACTCGGCATGCCGCTCTTGGTGCACGGCGAAACGCCGGGAGCGCAGATCGATATCTTCGATCGCGAGAGTCATTTCATCGACACGGTGCTGGCCCCGCTGCTCGAGCGCTTCCCCACCTTGAAAGTGGTGTTCGAACACATCACCACGGCACGGGCGGTCGAATTCGTCCGCGCCGCGCGCGACGGCGTGGCGGCGACGATCACGCCGCAGCACCTGCTACACAATCGCAATGCGATTTTCGCAGGCGGCATCCGGCCGCATTATTACTGCCTGCCCATTCTCAAGCGGGAATCGGATAGGCTGGCGCTGCTCGAGGCGGCGACCAGCGGCAGCCCGCGGTTTTTCCTAGGGAGTGACAGCGCACCGCACGAACGCGCCGCCAAGGAAAACGCCTGCGGTTGCGCCGGCATGTTCACGGCACACGCCGCCATCGAATTGTATGCGGAGGCCTTCGAGCAGGCCGGGCGTCTGGACCGGCTGCAAGGCTTCGCCAGTCACTTCGGCGCCGATTTTTATGGCCTACCGCGTCACGAGGATCTGATCACCTTGATAAAGGAGCCTTGGGTGCCCCCAGTGTCTTACGATTTCGGCAAGGGCGCGTTGGTACCCTATCGCGGCGGCGACACCGTATACTGGCGGCTCACCCCCGCGGCGCCCACCTGATGCAACTACCTCCCATCACCTACGCCACGCGTTTTCGCGGCTTCCTACCGGTGGTCGTCGACGTCGAAACCGGTGGCTTCAATTCGCACACCGACGCGCTGCTCGAGATCGCCGCGGTGTTCGTCGAGATGCGCAGCGACGGCACGCTGGCGCGCGGCGACACCATTCGCTACCACGTCGCGCCTTTCCCCGGCGCAAAAATGGAGCCCGCCTCGCTCGCCGTCAACGGCATCGATCCCTATCATCCGCTGCGCCCGGCGATCCAGGAGGAAGACGCGCTGCAACGCATCTTCGGCGAGGTTCGCAAGGCCATCCGCGCCGCCGATTGCACACGCGCCGTGCTGGTGGGACACAACGCCTTCTTCGACCTGAACTTCTTGAACGCCGCGGTCGCCCGCACCCAGATAAAACGCAATCCGTTTCATCCCTTCACCAGCTTCGACACCGCGACCCTGGGCGGCGTCGCCCTGGGGCAAACCGTGCTGATGCGCGCCACCCTCGCCTCCGGTCTGGAGTGGGACACCGCTTCCGCCCACTCGGCCGCGTACGACGCCGAGCGCACCGCCGACCTCTTCTGCATCGTGTGCAATCAATTCCAAGGCGTCTTCGATGCCGGTCGCCGCCGCCTGGCGTCGATGGGACCGCTCGAAGTCGACACCGAGGGATCGAGCGAGCCGCGCTGAGCGCTTCCGCCCATGCGCGTGCTGCTGGCCGAAGACGACGCGATGATCGCCCAAGGTTTGATCACCGCCCTGAAACAGACG
>Ga0116227_10013329_pt1 | contig 12961 bp, 11 predicted proteins | sample S1TSphgellanicum_FD_89693 | JGI IMG/M metagenome (GOLD analysis project Ga0116227, IMG submission 89693) | Host-associated microbial communities from peat moss isolated from Minnesota, USA - S1T2_Fb - Sphagnum magellanicum MG | ecosystem: Host-associated > Plants > Peat moss > Unclassified...
ATAGAACCTGTAATGGTGTTGGGTTGTACAAATATGGAGTCGGCCGCGCAACCAATATAATACCCGCCAGAGGCGGCCACATCACCAAATGAAGCGATTACGGGTTTTATTTTTTTGGTCAATACAATTTCTCTCCAGATCACATCAGAGGCCAGTGCACTACCTCCGGGCGAATTTACCCTTAAAACAATCGCTTTGACTGATGAATCTTGCCTTGCTTTTCTGATGGCCCTTGAAATGCGTTCAGAACCAATTTGTTTGTCCGAACCTTCACCGCCTGTAATTTCCCCATTGGCATAAATAACGGCTATTTTGCTGGCGTCATTCTGGTTTTCATCAGGAAGGATCGTTCTGGCATAATCGTTAATGGTAATTGAAGTAATTTTGGCTTTTTTATCTTTTCCGCTTAAGGCTTTCAATTCGTCCAGAATCTCATCTTTGTATTTCAAACCATCAACCATTTTATAAGCCAGGGCGTCATTAGGCTGCTGGATTTTATAGTTGTTGGCAATTTCATGCAAAGTCTCTACGCTGATGTTGCGGCTTTTCGAAATGCCGTCCAGCATAGTATGGTACAATCCGCCCAGATATGCCGTAACCTGTTCGCGGTTTTTATCGCTCATCTTATCTGCAAAGAAGGGCTCTACTGCACTTTTGTAGCTTCCAACGCGGATGATTTGGGCTTCAATACCCAATTTATCCAATGCCCCTTTAAAGAACATCGTTTGCGAATTCATTCCCTTAAAATCCAGCGCGCCTTCTGGGTTGAGGTATACTTTATCTGCCACAGATGCCAGGTAATAAGCTGCTTGGGTATATACTTCACTGTAAGCGATGATTTTCTCTTTGCTGGTTTTAAAATCCAGTAGTGCATTTCTGATTTCGCGTAAAGTTGCTGCACCTGCTGAGGGCGAGCTTACATCGAGATAGATACATTTGATGTTGTCATCGGTTTTGGCTTCCTTCAGGGCTTTAACAATATCATAGAAACCTATAGATTTTTCACCGTTGGAGCCGACGATCGGCAATTTGGAAAAAGGATCATCAGCTGTTCGTTCTGTAATTGATTGATCCAGATTTAGAAACAGTACTGAATTACTTCTGACGCTGACTTTATCATCGCTTATGGATGATTTGACGATGCCCACAATGATCACCACAAAAAAGAGGATGCATAGGACTAATGAAACAACTACACCAACGATAGTTGCTAAAACATACTTGAAAAATTCTTTCATGTGGCAGGTAAATATTTAATTTGTAAATATAATAAAAAAGACGCCTTTGGCCTTGTATATGGAATTGGATAATAAAAAAGTTTATTTGTTACTGGGAAGTAATTTGGGGGATCGGAAACAACTGATAAGCGATGCGATTACCCAGATTGAAGCGCAGATTGGTAGGGTTGTACAGCAATCTGCACTGTATGAAACGGCTGCCTGGGGTAGGGAAGATCAACCTGGTTTTTTGAATGTGGCTATTGGTGTAAATACGGTTTTGAATCCGATGGAGGTTCTAGAAAAGGCCCTGAGTATTGAAAGTGATTTGGGCCGGGTACGTCATGAGCATTGGGGGAGCCGTTTGATTGACATTGACCTCATTCTTTTTGACGATTTAACTGTGGATGAAGGGGCGGTGCTTCAGATTCCACATCCGCAGATGCAATACCGGAAATTTGTTTTAGAGCCGCTTGCAGCACTTATTCCAAATTATAAACATCCCTTGCTTCAGAAAACCATATTGGAATTATTGGAAAGTTTAAATGACAATTTAGCCGTATCAAAAATTTAATTTCATAGTTTTGTCTATCATGATTAATTCCAGTAAAAATAGTGAACCTTTAGATCTTTCTTATCTCAAAGATATGTCTGGCGACAGTGCCGAATTTATCATTGAGATGATCGATATGTTTAAAACCCAGACCCCACTCTACATCAGCGATCTGGCTCAGGCCGTTTCGGAGAAGAATTGGTCGAGGGTTGCTGATCATGCCCATAAAATAAAACCAACATTCTCTTATATTGGTCGCGAGGACGCTAAAGAACACATGCAAATGATAGAGCGGAATGCGCGTGAAGGCAAAGACCTGGAAAATTTAACACAGGCATTTGAGGAGTTGAATGATTTTGTTCGGATCCTGTATGTAAAATTGGATGAGGCCAAAACTGAACAAACAAAACGGTTGTAAAAACTATTTTTCAGGATTACTTTTGAAGTGAATCAGCGAAAGTCCGATGTACAGGACAAGAATAATTGGTACAGCTGTAAATTTCAAAATCGGGATTAGGATTGCCGATAGGATTAAAAAGATATATTTAATTTTATTGGCTTGCCAGCTGATTGAACTGAATTTTAAGGAGAAAATCCTGATTTCGCTCACCAGTAAGGCACTCAACCCCAAGCTCAGGACAATCAGCAAGGTTGAAGAATGGATGGCTGCTGGATAATCTTGTTGGATAAATGGCAAGGAAACAATAAAAAGTGTATTCATTGGGGTATTTAAGCCAATGAAATCTTCTGTCTGGCGGGTATCAATGTTGAATTTAGCCAATCTTAGTGCCGAGAAAACGGTAATGATGAAACCCAGGTAGGGCAAGTACTCCGAATTGCAGTCGCTCTGCGACAACAACTGGAACAACACTACACCGGGAAGAAACCCGAAGCTGACCATATCTGCTAAAGAATCCAGTTCTTTTCCGATGTTGGATTTGACATGCAGCAGTCGTGCAGCAAAACCATCAAAGAAATCAAAGATTCCGGACAGCAGCACAAAATAAGCTGCCATTTCCAGATTTCCTTTAAAAGCATAGACAATACCTATGCAACCTGAAAACAGGTTGGCACAGGTAATGGCATTTGGTATGTGTTTTTTGATCACAATTAACTATTCATTGAGATTAAAAACTCTTCATTCGATTTTGTTCCTTTAATTTGAGCTTGTACAAACTCCATCGCTTCCTGGGCATTCATATCTGCCAGGTGGTTACGGAGGATCCAAACCCTTTGTAAGGTATCTCTGTCATGCAACAGGTCGTCTCTTCTGGTACTTGAAGCGGTGATGTCAATAGCAGGGAAGATCCGTTTGTTGGATAACTTACGATCCAGCTGTAGTTCCATGTTACCAGTTCCTTTAAATTCTTCAAAGATCACTTCATCCATTTTAGAACCGGTATCTGTCAGTGCAGTAGCCAGGATGGTTAAAGATCCACCTCTTTCAATGTTACGTGCCGCACCGAAGAAACGTTTTGGTTTGTGTAATGCATTGGCATCCACACCACCAGATAATATTTTTCCTGAAGCAGGAGCTGTGGTATTGTAAGCTCTGGCTAAACGGGTAATGGAATCTAGCAAAATCACTACATCGTGCCCGCATTCCACCAAACGTTTCGCTTTTTCTAAGACGATATTGGCGATTTTAACGTGACGCTCAGCCGGCTCATCAAAAGTTGAAGAAATAACTTCAGCTCTAACGCTTCTTGCCATATCAGTCACCTCTTCTGGACGCTCATCAATCAATAAAATGATCAGATAAACTTCAGGGTGATTTTTTGCAATTGCATTGGCAACCTCTTTCAGTAAATTGGTTTTACCGGTTTTTGGCTGTGCCACAATTAAACCACGTTGACCTTTACCTATTGGGGTAAACAGGTCGATGATCCGTGTAGAGTAGTTGTTGGTTTCTGTAAACAGGTTCAATCTTTCCGTTGGGAACAAGGGCGTCAGGTAGTCGAATGGAACACGGTCCCTAACATCTGCCGGTAAACGACCATTGATGGTCTCTACACGTACCAATGGGAAATATTTTTCACCTTCTTTTGGTGGGCGGATACTGCCTTTTACGGTATCTCCGGTTTTCAAACCGAACAATTTAATCTGAGATTGAGATACATAAATATCATCCGGCGAAGAAAGATAGTTGTAATCGGCTGATCTCAGGAAACCGTATCCATCAGGCATAATTTCCAAAACGCCTTCATTGGTAATGGTATTGTCGAAGTCCAGGTTTGAATAACTGTTTTCGTTTGCTTTATGTTGTCCGTTGTTGTTTTGATTTTGGTTTTGGCTTTTAGGCCTGTTGTCATCTCTAACGGGTTTATTCTTTTTCGGGTCGTTATTGTTTCCCTGTGCACCTGTTTTATTGTCAGCTACATGTTGACCTGGGTTTTCTACTACAACTTCACCTGCTCTATTTTCCATTGGCGCTACCGGCGCCGGACTTTCGTACTTGCGGGAATCAGCAGGAGCTGGATCAAACAAGGAAGCTCTGTTGAAAGGCTTATGCGTGCTTTTTTCTTCTTTTTCGTCCTTAGGTGCTATTCTAATTCTTTTACGACCTATTTTTTCAGCCGGAGCTTCAGTTGTAATCTCCGTTTCGGGAGCAGTAACCGGAATTTCTGCAACTACAGCAGGAGCTTGTTCTTCCTGTACAACAACAGGTGCCACTTTTGTTGATTTAGCAGGCGCGCGCTCTTTTGTTGCTTTGGCTTTTACTGCTTTAGCAGGTGCGGTTTCTAAACCAGCCTGTTGTTCCGTTATTTGTGCAATAATTTCGACAAGTTCGGCCTTACGCAATTCATCAGCATTGAGGATGCCCTGAGTTTTTGCTATCTCACGCAATTCGGCAGTGAGCTTTTCATTTAATTCTGTTTTGTTAAACATTTATATGGATGTAGAGAATTTTTTTAAATTTCTTATCTGTGCTAACTCTAAGTTTGGGTATTATAGGTTTCTTTTTTATAGAAAACATACAAAGGCATCATTCGAACCAGGCAAAAAAAAATGCGATTATCAAAGCTGTTATTAAGCAAAATTTTATGATATTTTCTGGAATGGTCAGATGAACTTTAGAGAATTATGGTGCAATTGTATGTATTTGAATCCTAATCTGCAAGAAAAAATTGAAATTGTTTATAATATTTTTATCTAAACTTTAAAAATGGCCTTTCATTATTTGTTAAAATTGGCATCTTTGTGCTCAAATTTAGACCCCAGATGAATAAAAAGCAGCTAATTGAGCAGATTAAAATCAAGAAATCTTTTTTATGTGTAGGCCTTGATCCAGTTCTGGAGAACATACCAAAACATTTATTGAAGTATGATAATCCAGTATTGGAATTTAATAAGCAAATTATAGATGCGACCCAAGATCTATGCGTGGCTTACAAGCCTAACACAGCTTTTTACGAAGCTATGGGACGGAAAGGTTGGGAAACTTTAACCAAAACCTGGGCGCACATTCCTAAAGGCACGTTTGCCATCGCGGATGCGAAAAGGGGAGATATTGGCAACACTTCTGCGATGTATGCCGATGCCTTTTTTAGCGAAGAAAAATCTGGGATGAGTTTTGATGCCATTACTGTTGCGCCTTATATGGGGAAAGATTCTGTGGGGCCTTTTTTGAATTATGCCGATAAATGGGTGATTTTGCTGGCTTTAACTTCTAATGCCGGACATAGTGATTTTCAATTGCATGAAACGCCTTCAGGCAAGCTTTATGAAGAAGTGATCCGCATTTCTTCTGAATGGGCAAGTGCTGACCAAATGATGTATGTAGTTGGGGCTACCCGCGGGACTGAATTTATTAATATCAGAAGGCTGGCACCTGATCATTTCCTGCTGGTACCGGGTGTTGGCGCACAGGGCGGTAGTTTAGCCGATGTTTGTAAATATGGTATGAATAAGGAATGCGGTTTACTGGTGAACTCTGCAAGGTCAATTATTTATGCGAGTGCTGGTGAAGACTTTGCTGAGCAAGCCAGAACTGAGGCTTTAAAACTACAAGAGGAAATGGCTGGAATTTTGGAAGCTGCCGGTTTGGTTTAAAAAAATAAGGCCACACTTGGTTAATCTGATTCTTTTGCATTAGGTTCACACCAATGCATTTTTCTGAAGACTTTTTACATTTCGTTTGGCGGTTCAGACTTTTTACAAGCAGACAGCTGTATTGTGCGGATGGACAATTGCTTGTTGTGCGTTCTCCAGGTATTTTAAATACCCATGCCGGGCCTGATTTTAGTGAGGTGAGGATTCAAATTGGCAGTATAGAATGGGCCGGAAATGTGGAAATGCATATCAGGTCGTCAGACTGGCATTTGCATGGCCACCAGGATAACGCCTACTATGATTCTGTGATTCTGCATGTTGTTCATGAGCATGATCAATCTGTTTATAGGAGAGACGGATCCGAAATCCCCGTTTTTGTAGTCAAAGACCTGCTTCCGGTAGAAATACTGAATCGCTATAGCAGTCTGGTCAGCACCAGCTATCGCTTTCCTTGCCAGGCACAAATTGGCGGTATTCCTTCAGTGTTGGTTAACGGTTTTTTATCCCGGTTGGTCGTGGATCGTTTGTTGCAAAAGTCTGAGGAGGTATTTGAGCATTTGGAAAGGAATAAGGGCGATTGGGAGGATACTTTTTATTGCTTTTTGGCCAAAGGATTTGGCTTTAAGGTTAACGCCATGCCTTTCGAGGCACTTGCGCGAAGTGTTAACCATAAAATATTTGACAAGCACAAAACTAGCGCTCTACAAATAGAGGCGCTAGTTTTTGGTCAGGCCGGCTTTTTGGAGGGTAATCTTTCAGAACCTTATCCTGTTGCTTTAAAGTGGGAATATGATTTTTTAAAAAATAAGTATCAATTGATTACCGGAGATGTTTCGTTATGGAAATTCTTAAGAATGCGGCCACAGAACTTTCCTACATTGAGGCTTGCCCAGTTTGCTGCGTTGATTTTTAAATCAGATCATTTGTTTTCCAGGATATTGGCAATTAAAAGTTTAGCAGAATTGTTAAGGCTTTTTGCGAACCTGCCTCTTGCGCCGTATTGGCAGAAACATTATCATTTTAATAAAACAACAAATCAGGTGAATTTGCAAATGGGTAAGCAATCTGTCTATGTGATTTTGATCAATGTGGTTTGTTTGTTTTTGTTTTGTTATGGAAAATATACAGATCAGCAGTGCTATATAGATCGTGCGCTGGATTTGCTGGAAGAGATTCCTGCAGAGGAGAACGGAATCATTTCGCTTTACCGTTCTGCAGGTCTAACTATTGACAGTGCTTTTTTATCACAGGCTGTCATTCAGTTAAATAAAAGTTATTGCAATGAGAAAAAATGCTTAAATTGTGTCATCGGAATCAAACTTCTAAATAAATAATATGTTCCAGCGGGTCATTACCTTTTTTGAAAAGCAGAGTTTTGGCGTATGTACTTATCTTGCCGGGCGTTTAAATATGTCAATTGGCAAAATTCGCCTGTTTTTTATTTATGCTTCTTTTTTGGCAGTGGGCTTTCCCATTATTTTTTACGTACTTGCTGCATTGATCTTGGATGTCAGGCATTATATCAAGCGTGTACGTTTGCGGATTTGGGATGTTTAGTTTAAAATCTCCGCAATTTCGTTAAAGCCTTTTTCCTTTGCCAGGTCTGCTGGTCGTTTACCATCATCCATCAGGGCATGAACATCGGCATCATATTCGAGCAATAAAACGATTAACTCAATGTCGCCTGCCTGTGCAGCGGCATGTAGCGGGGTAAAACCCGTACGTTGTTTGACATTGACATCAGCACCAGCGTCTATCAATATTTTGGTGATTCTGTAGTTCTTTGAACTTACGGCAGAATGGATCGGGTATACGTTAAACCCGTTATTTGCAGGCACGTTGACATCAACTCCTTTCTGAACCAATAGACGGACAATCTCTTCATGCCCAAAATAAGTGGCAAGTCCCAGCGGAGTAAAGCCATCTTTAGAAAATCGGTGAACAGCTGCGGGAAAATGGTCAAGGAAGCGTATGGTTGCTTTAACATTACCCAAAGCACAAAGGTCGAACAAAGTGATGTGGTTAGAAAAATTCGCAATGGTTGCAGCTATTTCAGGTTTTCGGTAATAACAGGCCAGCAAAACCGGGGACATGCCATGACTGGTTTCTACATCGGCAAGTTGTGGATTCGAGGTTAAAATATTAAATATCGCTTCCCTGTTGTCTGTTTCAATTAAAGTCTCAAGCTGCATGTGCAATGTTAAATTTGCGCCAAAAATGCTCAATTAAATTAATAAATATAAATAAACCATCAAAATGTTGATAAAACAAAAATGAAAAATCCTACCAGATTTAAAATCGGGCAGGATGAAATCTAAAACAAAAAAAGCATTTAAAAATAAAAACTAAAAAATTTTGTAACTATGACTACCTTAAACCAGTAAGGTTTAATCGATTTTTTTTTAAAAATGTTCGCGAATGCTGGCGCAGTTATCTAAGTTTGTTAATTATTAATTTTAGTAAAGAACGATGTCGGTAAGGGGAAATCAATTTAAGTCTAATTCATTTAAAAATGAGGCAGGAGAACCGCAGGGCTCCAGGTCTGCTGCTAATAAAACCTTTAAAGAACGATCATCAGTAAGGATCCCAAGTCTCGATTTTCAGGATGGCCGGGTAGTTAAGATCGCAGGTTTGGTCTTTGTAGTGCTTTCGGTATATTTTTTAATTGCTTTTACTTCCTATCTTTTTACCTGGCAGGAGGATTATAGTTATGTAATCAGGGCCAACGGTGGCTGGAGTAATCTGTTTAAAACATACGATGAGTTACAACAGGTGAATATCCCTCCAGTTGTTCAAAACTGGTTAGGCAAAGTAGGGGCACTGCTTTCGCACCAGTTTATTTATGAATGGTTCGGAGTTGCTTCTTTTCTTTTTGTATTTGTCTTTTTTGTAATTGGTTACCGTTTGTTGTTTAAGGTTATCATCTTTCCGATTGAAAAGACACTGGCCTATAGCCTTTTCTTTTTGTTATTTATTTCATTAACGATGGGATTTGGCCATTCTTTTTGGCTGGATACCCCGCATTACCTGGAAGGCGAATTTGGTTATTGGACTAACAAATTGTTAACTGCCCAAATTGGAATAGCAGGTGTTGGTGGTTTAATTGCTTTCCTGGCGCTTACAATTCTAATTATTGCTTATAACATTGATTTTAAATTACCAGAGCGAAAACGAAAGGAAGTGGTATTGCCGGATGTGCCTGAAGATTTAGAGTTTGGAAACCAATTACAGACTGAACCTGTAGAATTTACTTTAAACGACCGTCTGGCGGCTAGTCAGCGTTTACAAAAGGAGCGTGAGCAACAAGAGCGGGAGCTTGAAGTTACTCCGATACCACCTGCAAGCCCAAGGCCTGCACAGCAGCAACAAAATATAGTCATTACACCTTCCAGGTTTGAGTCTAAGGAAGAGGAAGAACTGCCGCCTATGGTTACTGAGTTTACCACGGCTAAAAATATAATGAACCCGGCACCAGTAGGACATTCGCTGGATTTGGAGGTTCATCAACCGATTCAGGAGGAAACTCCGGTAAAAGTTGAGCCGGTACTGATTATAGAAAAAACGGAAGAGGAGCAGAAATCAGAAGACCTGGTTGAGCAATTTGGTACTTATGATCCGACCTTAGATCTGGCCAGCTATAAATATCCAGGTCTTGATTTGTTAGAAGATCATGGCTCGAATAAAATATCAGTAGATGCGAATGAGCTGGAAGCCAATAAAAATAAAATTGTAGAAACTTTAAATCATTACAATATTGAGATTGATAAGATCAAAGCAACCATTGGTCCCACAGTAACCCTTTATGAAATTATACCAGCTCCTGGGGTTAGGATTTCGAAAATCAAAAACCTGGAAGACGACATTGCGCTAAGTTTGGCGGCATTGGGTATCCGTATCATTGCGCCGATGCCGGGTAAAGGTACGATTGGTATTGAGGTGCCGAATATGCACCCTGAGATGGTATCGATGCGAAGTATTTTGAATACCGAGAAGTTCCAGCAAACCACAATGGATTTGCCTATCGCTCTGGGTAAAACGATTTCTAATGAGGTTTATATTGGCGATTTGTCAAAAATGCCCCACTTATTAGTGGCTGGTGCAACTGGACAAGGTAAGTCGGTTGGTATCAACTCTATCCTGGTTTCATTATTGTATAAAAAGCATCCTTCTCAACTCAAATTTGTATTGGTTGATCCAAAAAAGGTGGAGCTTACTTTGTTCAATAAAATTGAACGTCACTTTTTGGCGAAATTACCTGGCGAAGCGGATGCGATTATTACCGATACCAAAAAAGTAATTAATACGCTAAACTCGCTGTGTATTGAAATGGATCAGCGTTATGACTTACTGAAAGACGCACAGGTGAGGAATTTGAAAGAGTATAATGAGAAATTTATTAAACGTAAACTAAATCCAAACAATTCGCATCGGTTTCTGCCTTATATCGTATTGATTGTGGACGAGTTTGCCGATCTGATGATGACGGCTGGTAAGGAAGTTGAAGCACCGATTGCCAGGCTTGCACAGCTTGCCCGTGCGGTGGGAATTCACTTGGTACTTGCCACACAGCGTCCTTCGGTAAACATCATCACAGGTACGATTAAAGCTAACTTTCCGGCCAGATTGGCCTTCAGGGTATTGTCTAAGATCGACTCCCGTACGATTCTTGACAGCGGGGGTGCAGATCAGTTGATCGGGCGTGGAGATATGCTTTTATCGACAGGGAATGATCTGATCCGTTTGCAATGTGCCTTTGTAGATACGCCGGAAGTAGACCGCATTTCTGAATTTATTGGTAATCAGCGAGGATATCCGGAGGCTTATCAACTTCCAGAATATGTAGACGAGGCTGCCGAGAATTCAAAAGCTGATTTTGACCTGAGCGAGCGTGATTCTATGTTTGAGGACGCTGCGCGTTTGATCGTTTTACATCAGCAGGGTTCAACTTCTTTAATTCAACGTAAATTAAAACTTGGTTATAACCGTGCAGGTCGGATTATCGATCAGCTGGAGGCTGCAGGAGTCGTTGGTCCATTTGAAGGTAGTAAGGCTAGAGAGGTATTGATCCATGATGATTATGCTTTGGAACAGTTCTTGAACGATCTGAATAACAATTAACACATAACATGAAGAAAATAATATTGTTGTTTACAATTGCCGCTGGATGTGTATTTTCGGCGAGGGCGCAGAAAGATGCAGAAGCTAAAGCGATCTTGGCACAGGTGAGTCAGAAATACCGTTCGTATGATGTGGTTAAAGCTGATTTTGGCTTTACGATAGAAAATCCACAGGCGAAGGCTAAAGAAACGCAGCAAGGGACTTTATATGTACAATCGAAAACGAATAAATACAAAGTTGTACTGACCAATCAGGAAATGATTAGTGATGGCAAAACCTTGTGGACTTATCTGAAGGAGGAAAAAGAAGTGCAGGTTACCAATGTTGACCATAGTGCGGATGCTTTAAATCCGGCGAAAATATTTACCATTTATGAAACTGGTTATAAATACATTTATAATGGTGAGCAGAAGAGTGGTGGCAAAACCTATCAGGTTATTGATTTGACACCAATAGACATCAGTAAAACTATATTTAAGATTCGTTTGAATATCGACAAAGGCACTAAGCAAATTGCAAGTGCCCAGATTTTTGAGAAGAACGGCAACAAGTATAGTTATGCTATTAAATCAATTGTACCTAATGCAAAAGTTCCAGTAGATACTTTTTTGTTTAATGCAAAGAAATTTCCTGGCGTAGAGGTTGTGGATTTACGATGAGAATCACGATTTTAGGTACAGGGACGTCGCAGGGGATTCCTGTTATTACCTGCAATTGCGCAGTTTGCCAGTCGGATGATCCGCGGAATAACCGTTTACGGGTGTCTGTGCTGATTGAAACTCCAGATAAAACGATTGTGATTGACAGTGGTCCTGATTTCAGGTATCAGATGTTGCGGGCCAAGGTAAAGGATCTGGACGCTATATTGTATACACATGAGCATAAAGATCATGTTGCGGGTCTGGATGACATTCGTCCTTTCAATTACCTGCTTAAAAAAAGTATTGATATTTATGCAACCGAACGGGTACAGCAAGCGCTTAAGAAAGAGTTTTCGTATATTTTTGCTGAGTCGCACTATCCTGGATTGCCTCAAATAGATTTGCATACGATTGGGAATGAGCCTTTTGAGGTTGGACTCACAAAAATTATCCCGATAGACATCATGCATTTCAAGTTGCCGATTCTAGGTTATCGGATTGGTGATTTTACTTACGTCACGGATGCCAAGACTGTTTCAGAATCCGCTATGGAAAAAATAAAAGGAACAAAGGTTTTGGTAGTCAATGCTTTACAAAGGGAGCAGCACATTTCTCATTTTACTTTGGATGAAGCCATTGCATTTGCCGAGCAGGTAGGGGCAGAGACTACTTACCTGACACACATCAGTCATAATCTAGGTTTGCATGCCGAAGTGGAAAAAGAATTGCCAAATCATATCAAATTAGCGTACGATGGCTTGGTAATATCAACTGAATAAATCTATATTTGCAACACCAAATACCCAGGTGGCGAAATTGGTAGACGCACCAGCTTGAGGGGCTGGCGCTGGCAACGGCGTGGGAGTTCGAATCTCCTCTTGGGTACAACCGGACTTTGAACAATTCAAAGTCCGGTTTTTTATGTAAAATCCCTGCTCTAAGCTATAGGGGCTTATTTCTTTTGGTTGGTACTAATTGGTATAGGTCCATTTTGATCAAAGACTGTTCCTTAACAAGTAGTCCCTTTTTTTCTTGTTCATATTCTATAAGTTATCCAGAAATGTTGTTACTTTAGTAAAAGCAGGACTAAAAATAGTCAGATTTTACTTCCCGGTTTCTTTTTGAATTTTCAAAAGTATTTGTTTCCCGTTTTCATTCTCAGGATTTAACTCAATCGACTTTTGATACATTTTTACGGCCTCTTCTTTTTTATCACATTGATGCAAAGCTTCAGCATAACTATCAAACACATTCCAACTCTTTGGGAAAATTAAAGTGGCTGCATTGAAAACCTGCAAAGCATTTTCACATTGTTGAAGCCGAAGAAACTGATAACCCAATGTGTTAAAATCTCTTTCCGAAGCCTCATAAATATCCGG
>Ga0116227_10013330_pt1 | contig 12961 bp, 7 predicted proteins | sample S1TSphgellanicum_FD_89693 | JGI IMG/M metagenome (GOLD analysis project Ga0116227, IMG submission 89693) | Host-associated microbial communities from peat moss isolated from Minnesota, USA - S1T2_Fb - Sphagnum magellanicum MG | ecosystem: Host-associated > Plants > Peat moss > Unclassified...
AAAACAACCCCCTTTATAATGGTGAGGACAGAACCTTAGAAAGTTCCAAGGAATAGTTTCCACATGATTTTCCAATGGTAGGTGATACCACACTAGTAATAAATCAAGTTGTGCAAGGCTCATCTCTTGGAGATAATGATAGCAAATTGGGTTGGAAGCCATGCAATCAATAGACTTGATTTTAAACAAGTTAGCAAGCTTTAATGCTTTTCTAGCAAATGAACCACAGTCATGATCATCAAGAGGCTTTTAGTCTTCATTTAAAACAAATTAAGTTGCCAAGAATGTTGGATTCCTTCAAATCTTTAGCTGTAGGTGGACAAGAAGGTTTTAGACCATCATTTCTGCTAAGTTGTTACTTCATCTCTCATTTGCCACATCTCTGATCAAACTACCAACATTGTTACAACAATTTCACAAGAATCTTAAGACTTTTGCCACTACTCTTTGCCTTCTGATCCTCAAGTTCCTTCACCTATCCTTGAGGCAAGAGTAGGCCAATTTGGTGAAGGAGTTCTTCCAAGCAAGTCCTCAGTGCCATTTGCACACATTGGTGGCTTGCTTCTTAACACTCTTGAATCACAAATTGCTTTGTTTGCTACTTTTGCAAAGGTAACAACATTTCTGTACAAGGATTGTGAGAATAGCCTCCCTCCTTTTGTTCATCTCGGGACCCCACCTACACCTCCAAAGAACTTCTCAAAGAGGAACAAAGGCAAGAGAGGAACTTTGAAAATAATAAGGTTGCAAGGGAGTTGGATTTTGTAGGTAGTGAACCACTGTCCCAAACTTTTCCAAATCTTGGTTTGAATCAATCAAAAACCCTAAACTTTAATCCCTTAACCCAATTTCCAGTTGCTCTTCATGCATCCCTCAAGCAGTTTGTGGCAAGTTTCAAGTCTAGCCTCACAGGTGGTGGTGTACAACCTACAAGCGTCCCACATTTGTCTCCATTTTTTTCCAAAAGGTTGTTCGACTTCTCTACACCTCCTCCAATTGAACCTTCCCCACAATCATCACCATTTTCAAAGAGGCCAAATGTGCTGGCAAAGTTGATGGCATTTAAAAACTTGGAATATGTATCACTTCCACTGACTCCACCTTTGAACAAGTTGCTTGTCCAATTTATTTAGGACATAAACCCAATTCCAAAACTGGGATTCTCAACATTAGATCCCAATCTACCATTGGAGAATTGTGTACAATAGAGTGAAAGATGGGTTCACTCACAAGATTATTTTTACTTTGCTATTACAAGCAATGATGACTATTGCAATGTGTCTTGCTGCTGAACTTGTGTCGTTTGTTGTTGCCTCTTTCCTTCTCCTTTTCTTGACCCTCTTCCTCCTCTTTTGTATTGTGCCTTCTAGCCATCAACTTCATGAATAATAAAGACCAAAAAACACTGACAACACAAAGAAGACGATGACAAACAATCAAGTTTTCTCTAAAAAGAAAAGAAAAAAAACCCTCAGAAATTCCTACAAGAACTTCATGATACAAAAAAATTCTCCTCAATGCATCCTCCTTTTACTACTCCCCAACTGCTTCTGCATGTTAGTTGCTGCCAATTCCAAGAAAATGCATATCAAGAAATGCATCATGTCTGTGATGAACATTATTCATCAAAATGCATAAGACCAAATCAAAGTTGTTCCATATTCTTTCATTAATAGGAACCTGACACAGCCAATATATAAAGAGGGTTTTGTTTCTATGGGGGATGAAAAAGGAAAGAGTCTTCTTCTGAATCCAACTGAAAATTCAGCCATTCATATACTCTGATTAGAAATCGATTTTTGGGGTTTCAAAATAATTAGATGCATATTCTAAATTTCTAATTCATAATACATCTTCTATTGATTTGTTCAGACTTTTTATTAATATTATTTTCTTCTAGTGTCAAATTCTTTCCTGGATGTGGATGACAACAAATGACCCTTCCATTCCATGGTGTGGATAGGTTGGTGTCAAGGGAAGGAGGTTGATGTTCACTAAGAATTATGAAAATGTCATTTATGAAACTTTTAACGTCAGAGTGGTGGTAGTTACAAACCAATGTTAGGCTATTCTTCAATACAACGCGGGTTCTCTTCCAATTATCAGACTAGCAATGGTCCTCATTTTGTGTTCAACCCCTGTTGCCAAACCAATGTGATTAGAACTTAAAAAGTCAAAAAATTTGGAAAGAACTGGGGTCCCACAAGGAATCATGGTTCTTCACATTTTTTAAATACCTAGAACCGATTGGTTCTTTGATTTTGATTTTTTTGACATACCCAGAACTGGTCAGTTCTGTAATTCTGAAATACCCGGAAGTGACAATTCTTCGATTTTCACCTAGCACTGGTTTAAACCAGTGATGGCTGGTTTTATTACTGTGTGACCGGTTCTCAGTTCAGTTTTCACATTGAGAACCGACTATTCTCATTTTGGGTGCACATCAGGCTGAAACCCAATTTTAAGGTTCTCCCCCATGTGAGAACCGACTAGAAAAACTGGAATCGGAAATGTTTTAAAAAAAAGAAGAACCGAATGGGTTTTCACATGACAACCCAAATCTGATTCTCAAGGTCTTAAACAAATTTGGTTCATTGGTTCCTCTTGTTCTTCTTTTTACATGGGGCTGCTGCTCCTGGCTCTTCTTGTTCTTCTTCTCAGTGGGGGGTACTACTCTTCTCCTCTTGCTAGTACTTTTTTCCTCTTACTGCTATTACTCTTCTTCCATTATTATTATTTTCTCTTTATTACTCTTCTTTTTACTGCTATTATTCTATCTCCCGTTATTACTTTTCTCTCTTTATGGCTATTACTCTTCTTTTTATTGCTATTATTCTTTTCCCATTACTCTTTTTCTTTTGTTGTTGCTGTTACTTTTCTCACATGGTGTTGCTCTTTTCCTTTGACGAAATAATTAAATAATTATTTATTTAATTATTTAGACTGATTTTAATTAATGAAAAATTTAATAATCAGGTTGTGAAAATCGAATGTGAAAATTGGTTGTTGTTGTGTATATATGAGAATCACCTCATTTGAGAACTGGGTGAGTTTGAAAAAAAAATGATAACCTAACCGGTTTTCACCAGCCCAATATACATATTAGAAAATCAATTAGGTTCTCATAACATCATCAGAAAACCATAACCAGTCAGTTCTCACAAAAAAAGTGAGAACTGCCCAACACTGGTCTAAACATGGCAATTTAAATGTTTGTATTTAAAATAAAAAAAAAAATTCCTGAAGTTAAATCCTAATTTGCCAAGTTGTGAAAGTTTATCACCAAAAAGACACTGTAAATTTGACATATATTAAAACACATGACAATCAAGCCACTTTCCCTCTTAGATTACTCAAAATTCTTATACACCATTTTTTTTTCAAATAAAATTTAGTTTGCAAAACATCCCCAAAAATATTTTGCAAATATTTAAATTATTTTTTGGGAGGAACAAAACAATTGAAAACTTTAGGCTCATTTGCATTTTTGTCTTTAATTTGTTTTAGAGTTGGGACAAGGGTATAGGGGCCAAGGTTTTTTTTCCCTTGGGCAAAATTTCATTATTTTTGACAAACAAATTGGGGAAATTTTGAATTTTTTTTTTTTTGGGAGTGGCAATTCAACTAATTTTACCCTTTTTGGGGTTAAAATTCACCAAAATTCAATGTGAAAAGAATGACAATACAACAACACTCTTGTAAATACCACAATGGGTTCTAAACTTTGGGTTGGCTTTTAGAGCGAGAAGCAAGGGAATGCTGTTATTTTATTTTATTTTATTTTAAATGAAAATATAAATTCCTCCATATATATATATATATATAATGTTTGGTTTGAATATATTATGTGGTACAATTACAATTATTGCAATTTTCAATTCAATTTGTCATTTCCCATATTTTTGATCAAATGTAGTTCAATATTTTCAAAACATGTAACATGTGTCCTTCACCTGAAATAAATTTGAACAAATAACCAATACAATAGTATCTTGGTAACTTTGACACGAATATTTTTTTACAAATGCTGAGATTTTCAAAAACAAATTTCTCATTTATCTAAAGAAAATATAAAATATTCAAGAATATTTTAGTTGTCAAAATGAGAATTTTAAGGTTAATTAATTATTCAACAAACATGTGTCAAAACTACCAAGTTCCTATGATATGTGTTTTTTTCTAAAATGTATAAAAAATAGTACATGCAACTAAACATTAAAAATTGTGATGAAGAGGCCTATGAGGACGTCCCACAAGGGAAGAAAAAGTAAATTCCCTACGAGTTTCCTGTTTGAATTACACTAATTAGGGAATCTAGATAATAAGGGAATAACGACACAGTCCCCTGTCCTTTCCCACGAACATTTGCACCATGGTAAAACAACATAATTTCACAAGTTATAAAAAGGGGTTCATTTCACATATATGGTGCAGGAATAACATCACATATACCTTACTAACCTAATTTCACATATAATAAAAAAGGGATCATTTCGAATATATCATGCAGGAATAACACCATATATCCCTTACCAACTTAATTTCACACGTCATAGAAAGAGGATCATTTCACAAATATGATGCATGAATAACATCACATATCCATTACCAACCTACTTTCACAAGTCATAAAAGGACTATGGCCATTTAATGCAACTTGTCTGACAAATCAGGCCCTGCCTCTCCAACCCCATGACCTCTTTCTAGGAAACGTAGGAAGTCCAGCGCTCCTAAGACTTGGCCCACCTAAGCCTTGACCCACAGGCATCAATCCAGAATATACCAGTTGAATATTATTAGATCTGAATCTGCGGATTGTGATGGTCTGGATGGACATCACTTTAGGATAGGAATAAAGAAAAAGGAAACACTTGTAGCTCATGGGAAGTCAATCGAGGTATATTATCCTGGAATTTTAAATGATCGATCACTCCACAAATTTAATGTTTAGTTGCACGTGTTATATTTTCAACTATAGTTATTGTAATTCTCGTCACATTTATTTTTATTTTCATTTTTTCATATTTTTTAATTTTCGTGAATTCAGTTTCAACTAGGATCCTATTCAACTAGCAATCACTTTCAATATAATGCAAATTCAAAACTTAAAATTTGTGTGGAATAGACAGAAAGATAGTGATGAGTTTTTGAGTCCCTGATTCAAGATTTGTAAGGCCTTTGGCCAACAAACAATTTAACAAAAAAATTTCTTTTGTTGAATTTGAAAATGTAGCTCCAAAACATATCCCGATTAAATTTCTTGTAACAAGAAAATTGAATTTTCAGAACACAATTTTTCAAAAGGATATTTGGAAAAAAAGTGAAGATGTATAAAAGGGCAAGGAATTGACACACCATACAAATGAGTTGTGTGTCAAAATTGAACAAAATAATTACAAGAAGAAAACAAACAAACAATCAATTACCAACAACATCATGAGGAAAAATTGAATGAAAGAAATTCAACAAAGATAATGACAAGAATGTTGCATTATGACACACAAGAAACCAATTTGTTAGACAACAATGTCCACTTAGTTTTGTAGACATTACCCTAGGTTGTGCAGGATTTGAACAACATCAATTAACCTTATTGCACCAAAGAAGCATGATGATAATATTTCTTTGATTTGCAATAGATTTTTGAAAAGGACAACAAGATTTTTTCACTTGCCTAGTTGGATGGGTGAAGCCAAATCTTTATGCTTATGACCTACAATAAATAATTTGTTTAGAATATGGCACGTTTACTTCTCTATGCATTCATAATGATAGGAGTTATATCCATCCTTAGATGTAATGCACCTCTCAAACAAGTCATCTCTTCAACTCCTCAGGGCAAACAATGTTCAATTCGTGTCACTTGGTCTAATATAGATAAGAAACATAGAGTTCTTTTCCAAGGAGGACAATGAAACTTTTTCACTTGTTTGGTTGGATGGGTGAAGCCAAATGTTTATGCTTACTACCTACAATGAACAATTTGTTTAGAGTATGGCATGTTTGCTTCTCTATGCATTCACAATGGTAAGAGTTATATCCATCCTTGGATGTAATGCACCTTTCAAGCAAGTCATCTCTTCAACACTTCATTGTGCAAACAATGTTCAATTTGTGTCACTTGGTCTGATATAGATAAGAAATGTAGAGTTCTTTTCCAAGGAGGATAATAAAACTTTTTCATTTGTTTGGTTGGATGGGTGAAGCCAAATCTTTATGTTTATGACCTACAACGAATAATTTGTTTAGAGTATGGCATATTTGCTTCTCTATGCATTCATAATGATAAGAGTTATATTCATCTTTGGATGTAATGCACCTTTCAGGCAAGTCATCTCTTCAACTCCACATTGTGCAAACAATGTTCAATTGGTCTAATACAAATAAAAAACGTAAAGCTTGTTAAATCCAACAATGATGAAAGAAGGTTGTGAAATATGTATACCCGTAGTCTTCTACATATATTTTGGTATTCAATCTTCTATGCAACCCCCCTCCTTGATGTTTGACATTAATAATTTTTGATGTTATCAAGTTGCATACTAACCTATCATGACAAGGTGATATCTTCTTTCAATATTTCTTTTGACAATTTTTGTACATAGATAAGGGATATAATATAAATGTAATTCAGCTATATAAGGTTTGTGGGATAGGCTTGTGCCTAAGGGTGGAAAAAAGACTACATGGCCAATGAGATTGTTCAAATGCGAGCCTTCAATTGTTTTGAGGAGTTATTTGAGTAAACTAACACTTAAATATTATAATAACCTCATCTTAGTTTGTATCCAAGTGCAAAGAAAGAGAATTCAATCAATGATATTGTTCAAATCAATGCCTTATATTGTTTTGAAAAGTTGCTTAAGTGAACTAAGGATTACATGTGCATGTAAAAAGACATGCACATTTCAAAAGAGTTTTGAACAAGGATTTAAAGCTTTTAACACATAATTCTCTCAATTAATAAATCATAAGCCAAGTATTAAATTGCATGTGAACACTAGCAATTCTTATCTAACAAACTCGTTTCACCAATGTTTTTGTGTGTGTGAAATTTCACCAAAGTATGAAAAAAAATGTAAAATAAGAATATTATGTCTCAAAATTATTTTTCACCACAATTGTACTTCTATTGTTAGTTTGGTAGCATTTTGGTGAATTTTTCTACCATACTATTTGTTTATGTTAGCAAACCTAATTTTCTATTGCACGATAATGAAGGGCTTTAAATAAAACTCCATCTTCTTGCCATATATATAATTTTTTTTTCCATTTTTGCATTTTGGTAGGAAAAATAAATTATAAAAAAAAAGTTTCCAACTACAATATTCAAGAGGTGGGGGGAAAAATTCAACAAATAGGTATATTTTTGAGCAAAGAATTTTTAGCATCTTGGGCAACTTATTCTGAAAAAATCATGCATTTATTGCAAAAAATAAAATTGCATAAATGGTAAAAGTACTTGCGATGGTACATATATAATTTCATTAATGTTATGGTTTTCAAGTAAGAAAAATGTTTCACAAATTGTCATTGAAATATTTAAAAACATTGAACTTCCAAGATAGGTATCACATTGTCAAGTCATGTATTATCGAATTTTTAGAGCTCATTGAATTAATAGGGACAAATACCCTGTAGTTATGAATTGGTTAAATTTGGAGATTCATTATTATGATTAATGATGAGTCACTTGTTTAAATTACAACTATTTATATAGTCTATGTTTGATTTTATTACATTGACATCAAGGTCAAAAGGTGAAAAGGTAGGGTTGGTGTTTCCATTTTATTTTTATTTTAAAGGAAAAAAATTCCAGATTTTTTTCCCCCAAATTTTTTGAAATTTTTTCAATTTAAAAAAAATTGGGGGGGAACTTTTGACAATGGTTTTGTAATAAAATATTGAACCTTGGTGTAGTTTCCATGGCCAATGTTCACCATTTGGACATTTGTTTACAAAATGCCCCACCAATTCAAGTTGAATGTTTTTTGGGATGATTCTACATTAAAATATTATGAAATTAAATAAGGAAATAGATTGGTCATGGGTTATGGTATGCTTTTAAATAGTCACATTAGAAATTACAATTTGTTGGTTTTATAGAAAATAATCAAATTTTTTTTTTGAAAACTTGAAATATTTCAAAAATTTCTAGTTGGTATATGACACACATGTATATGATAACTTTGAAAGGTTGAACTAGACTAACAAGGCAATGCACAAGCTAATTGAACTTTACGAATTTAGGGTTGTGAGCATAAAATAAGGGTAAGGGTTTCAAGGTTGAAGGATCTCAAGGTTGAAGCTTTAATGTTTTTCAAGGTTTAGGGGTTTTTTTTAGGTTTTTAAAATTTTTTTTTGCAATGGGCCATTTTGATCATTTATTATCACCAAAAGAAACACATGCCAACAAAAAAAAAAAAACCCTAAATGAAGATGAATAACTTGAAAGGTTCCCAAAAATAAAAGTTTCTATGAGGTGACTGGGTGCCTTCCCCTTTGGTTAGAAGGGGAGAAGTGTGGCCAAACAATTTAATGGGAACACCCTTGGGGTGTTATTTGGTGAACACCCTTGGAGAGCACATTATGAATTTTTATTTGTGAACACACTTGGGGAGCACATTTGAAATTTGGCACATAACAATGGAATACATGGGAACACCATTGGGAACATGTAGAAACACAATAAAACTCTCCACCCCTAGAATCCTTTAAGGTGGGCCACATATGGTATTTGGGGTTTGCAATAGTGTTGGGTGGTTCTTTGATTTTTCAAAAAACCGACAATTCTAAGTGTTTCAAAAAAATCATAATAAAATAATTGACCATTTTTAAGTATTTCAAAAAATTAGATTTGGGTATTTAACAAGTGTGAAAGAATCATGGTTCTCTCTTGGTTTTTTCCAAGTTTTTTGACTTTTAAAGTTTATGCCAGGTTAGTTGTGAAAGCAGGTACCAGGTCGGTTGTGGGGGAAAGGGTTTCATATATTAAACATTACCAGTTATATATCTATATAACTAATCTAATAACCTACAAAGAATCAATGTTGTATTTAAAAATTGCCCAACTTTGGTTTAAATCTAGGCATTTTTTAGGTCATGCTTTGTAAAAGTTTAATTATTAGGAAAAAGTTTGTAAATTGGAACAATTTTGTAAAAGTACAACATCCATGCCATGAAAAAACTAGTGTGCAGCAGTTCTTTGAATTTTCAAAGAACCGCCAATTCCAATTGTTAAAAAATTTCAGAATAAAAAAATCAGTTGATTTTGGTTCTTTAAAAAACTCAAAGAACCGGCAATTTTTTTTGTTGATTTTCATGAAAAAACTAGTAAAGAATCGACAATTCTTTGATAGGTTCTTTGACTTTTTTACATTTGAGAATTTCCAGTTATGAACAAATGCCAATTATTTGATTTTGAAAACCATCACTTAAACGTATATATGTAACTAGACAAAGACCCATAAAAAACAGGCAGTGTTTTAATGAACTGCCTAGCATTGGAAAAAACCTTGGTCCCACTTCCATTGTGTGAACTTGACACAAAAGAAAAGCTTACAACACCTAAGGGAAGATGTAAAGAGATGACCAGGGGTGCAAGGAGTCGATCTTGGCACTATGAAAGGGGTTTGAGTTTGCTAAATATGGAGGTTGTGTTGGAATTCTAATGTCATGTATTAAAAAAAACGTTGGCCGACAAAATAATTTGATACAATTATTTTTTTAAAAAAAGAGAAGATGAAGCTTGACGAGCTAGCGAGCAAGCATTAATTTTTTCAGGTATGGCATGTAGAGGCTTTTCATGAAGAAGAAAATGAAATCGCACACAATTTAATAAAATGAAGAAGTTTAACAAAGTTTTTACAAATAGATTTGTCTCGTTTTTTCTTTTCCACAAAACATTGTTTCAATGAAATTATTAGTATTAGTATCCTTTTCTTTTTCATTTATTAATGCTTTTGTTTTTTTTCTAGTTTACATGTTTTTTTTCTTTTGTTGTTAGTCTATTGTTTAAGGCAATGAGAATAGGGGAGAAAGAACAAAAATTGGGAGCAATTCCAACAAGGAGAGAACAACGGTCAATCAATTTTGCAACACTTACGTTTCTTATAATTTGCAAGGCACTTTGCTCAACACCAGTTAAGTATGTCAATTTATATTTCCCTAGAAATTTTCAATTCTACTTGTCACAACATTATAGTAGTAGTGATGTTGTCATCATAATTGTATTTTGTTTTTCTTTGCATGTCTATATCATATGTGTGTTGTGGGGTTTGGAAATTTTGATATCGATAAATTGATAGAATGGCATCATAGCTAATTTTTGCCTCAACATGTTCTTCTTAGTGATATCATTCCAACAAATAATCAAAACTAATGATGATGATACCTTTACAAATTTATGCCAAACAAGAATTCTTTTTTTATGGAGTTTTTTTGGCAATGGAGAGGTTATTTGTCTATGGAGAGAAGATTGTTTTGAGATTTTTGTTGGTTTTAATCTTCATCATCATAATTAGAATTAATGAAGACGAACAATTAGAGAACTAACTTATTTTGTTTGCTTGTAGATGATTGCCAAGGTGACCTTTGTGAACAAACACAATGAAGATCAAACCTTCAAGGTAAATTTCTTTGGGCCAAACAAGAACTATGTCAAAGTTAGCAATGTCTTGGTAATATTCAAGGCAACTGTTGCCATCATGTCTAATGGAAGCATGATGGAGGTAGATGACCTTGGATTGAGCATGGACTACTTTGACTTTAGATCAAGGCATGTTATCACTCTCATTCTAGCTTTGGATCTAGGTAACTTTCTTTCAAAGATTTTTATAAATTTATCATTCCTATTTTTGCTTCAAAGTTTGTCTTTGAATATTAAGTTTGCATAAACCTTGAAATGGCATACTTTGAACATGGTTGTTCATTATGGATGACACCTTGAGGCTAGTTTCTATTGATTTAGTTTTGATACAGAGCTTGTTTAGCTCCAAAATTTAGTTTGTTTTCAAGTAATTTCTTATCAAAGTTAAATATAGATATTGATCAGCAGTTGCATTTGTAGAAGTTGTAAAATATCAGTCTAAAGAGAAGGATGTTGAAAAGTGTATCAAAGTTGATCATTCCGCTGCAAAGAAAAAAAAAACAAAACAATTGCACTATTAATGCACAGTTCACAATGTATGATAGGAACTCTAAAAAAACCAAACACAGTGTCTATGGAATGGGGTAAATATTTCCTTTGGATTTTTCACCCCCTCCAATGGAAGGTCCATAACTGAAATTTGTGCATGGTGAGTTCATGGTTTAATGATACAAAAGATGAGGAAGTTAATGTTTTTTTGAATGCCAATCTACGGGAGCAGAAAGAGGTGGTCCACGTTATTAAACAATTTATATTAGACCGTGAGCGAACATTGGCAGCCTTTTTATTCATGGAAAATGGCACTACCACATGTATGTGTTGGAGGGTGGAAGATATCTATGAATGGTACAAAAAACATAAACACTACATCTTAAACAAAGGAGAAAAGGTGAGACTAACCAACATGTTAGTTTCTTTTGTTTTCTTTCCTTCTAGGTTTCACAATTTCCATTACTAGGTGGGTTGTCTAAAATAGAGATCTGGGCCATTTTTTCATGAAAAGTTTCACTTGGCTTGGAGATTCTGGACTTTGTTTCATTGCACTTTGTGATATCATGTAGATTGCAAATAGTGGCACACATGAACCTCTAGGGTAGAGTTTTACAAGTTGTGCAAGGAAAGGAACCATAACATCTACCACAAGTGCATATAGTAGTAGACCTTCATAATTAAGTGTAGGGACTTCAAAGCATAGGGTTGATATGGTAAGTTGGAAGAGTAATGTTTTTTCTTTTTTTCTATAAATGGGATTTCCAAAAGCCCTTTGTTTGAGATAGATCAAATAGGTGTATAGATTATGGGCTATAAAAGGTTAAACTAATTGGAAATTCTATGTCAAATTTTTTTCACACATTCCTTGTATCATGTAGACTACAAGCAATGTGTGTGACATACACAAACCTTTTCATGATCAACATCACCACCAGCATTCCAACCAGGAGTAAAAGGTACCACATTTCCCATAATAGACAAAAGGACCTAGGCGACTTTTTGTAGTTTGACAAGCGCCTGGACCAAGGAAATTTTCTGCAAGCCATGCAAGTAAAGGAACTGAAATTTCTGCAAGCCATGCAAACAAAGGTGCTATAGTTGTTGCCATAGGTTCATTTAGTAATAGAACCTTACAATTAAGTGCAAGGATTCCAAGTTTAAGGATTCTAAAACACAATGTTCATCTAGTGAGTTGGAAGGTTTTTTGGGGGGGGATTTGGAAGAGCCTTTTAATGTTGGGGAGAAATTAACTAGATTTCAAGATGCTGGGCTACATAAGAACATTAAATTGGTTAGAGATTTTGGACTTCTTCTCATGCACTCCCTAACATCGTGTAGATTGCAAGCATTGTGTGTGACACATAGGATCATTATGATGATCAACATTACAATCAACACCCTAGCCAGGAGGAGGTAGGGCATTTCCCATGACAAACAAAAGGACCTAGGTGATCATTTCCCAACAAACTCCTAGCTACAAGGGTGCCTCTAGGGCAGATTTCTACAAACCATGTGCACAAAAACAATTCTTGCTATGATGTAAGCAAAGAGGCCAGCATTGTTACCACAAGAGCACTTAATAGCAAAGCCTTGCAATTAAGTGCAGGGATACTAAAATGCAAGGTTCATTCAGTGAGTTGGAAAAGTTTTTTTTTTTTAATTTTTTTTAGTGAAGGTAGGCCTGAAGGCTCAAAACGTAATCTAAATTTTCAGAGTGCCACGTGGCATCATTTAAAACACTTTCAAAGGAAAGCTGAAGGTGACCAACCAGTCATCAGTGTAGGTGCCACAAGTTGGCCAGGGTGAACCAGCACCCATGTT